>Ga0067045_1003501_pt1 | contig 19601 bp, 15 predicted proteins | sample TerdegcTABiofilm_FD_59184 | JGI IMG/M metagenome (GOLD analysis project Ga0067045, IMG submission 59184) | Combined Assembly of (Gp0054472, Gp0054536) Wastewater bioreactor microbial communities from Singapore -Terephthalate degrading... | reverse complement strand
TTTGTCAAGGGCAGCCGTCCTCTTTTCACTTTAATCATTCTTTGATGATGACATTTTCTCAGAATAAATCCGTATCTTCTAAGGTGACATTTTCATAGAACATTGACACAGAGCAACGCAGGAGGGTTAAAACGATGTTGGACAAAGAAGGAAAAGTCTTTGCGGTGGGGGCGGGACCGGGGAGCCCCGAACACATGACCAGACAGGCCCTGCAGGCCATTCAGGCCAGCGAAGCTATAGTGGGCTACCGTGTTTACCTGGAACAGATCGCCGGCCTGCTGGCAGGAAAAGAAATATACGCCTCGGGAATGCGCCGGGAGCTGGAACGCTGCGAACAGGCCCTGGCCCTTGCCAGGGAGGGGAAGACCGTTTCCCTGGTGAGCGGCGGGGACCCTGGCGTTTACGGGCTGGCAGGGCCGTTGCTGGAATTGAACGGCAAACAGCGGGAGCCAGTGGAAATTGAGGTGGTTCCGGGGGTTACGGCGGCCTGTATGGCCGGCGCCATCCTGGGCGCTCCGCTCATGCACGATACGGCTTTGATCAGCCTGAGCGACCTGCTGACGCCGCGGGAGATAATCAAACAGCGCCTGCGCCTGGCGGCGGAGGGCGATTTTGTCGCCGTGCTGTACAATCCCGGCAGCGCTGCGCGTTCAGACTATCTGAAATGGGCCGGCGACATTTTTCTTGCATACAGAAAAAAAGAGACACCGGTAGGCATTGTCCGCAATGCGGCCCGGCCAAACCAGGAACAGCGTGTCATCACTCTTGGGGAACTGGCCGGCATTGGCGTGGACATGTTCACGGTGGTGATCATCGGCAACTCACAAACGTACTGTTGCGGCGGAAAAATGATCACTCCCCGGGGGTATGCCTTATGATTCTGGTCCTGTCAGGGACTGCCGACGGGCGGGAGATAGCCGCGGCTTTAAAAGAACAGGGCTTTGAGGTGCTGGTTTCCGCGGCCACCGCATACGGCGGTCTGTTGCAGCGCCGGGATACGGCGGGAATTGCCGTCCGAGAAGGAGCGCTTACCCGAAAGGCATTGGAAGGTCTTCTTGACGGGGAGGGAATAAAGGCGGTGGTGGATGCCACCCACCCCTTTGCCTCTAGCGCGTCAAGGGCGGCTATCGAAGCCTGCCGGGGGAAAGGTGTTCCCTACCTGCGCTATGAGCGGGAAGAGACCGCACTGGGACTGTACGGGGAGGAGGGGGGTCTTGTTGCCGTTTCTTCTTTCGCCGAGGCGGCCGAAAAAGCCCGTCAGGTGGAGGGCGCCGTTTTTCTGACGGTGGGCAGCAGGCACCTGGCCGAATTCTGCCGGGTTATACCGCCGGAACGGTTGGTGGTCCGGGTGCTGCCGCAGAGCGAGGTCCTGAAAAAATGCGAAGACCTGGGGCTGCTGCCCCGCAGTATCGTGGCGATGCAGGGGCCTTTCAGCCGGGAACTGAACCGTGAGATGTTCAGGCAGTACCGGGCCGGCGTGGTCGTGACCAAAGACAGCGGCCGGACCGGGGGAACCCTGGAGAAGATAGCGGCGGCGCGGGACCTGGGAATCCCCGTGGTCCTGGTGCGCCGCCCCGCGGTCGAGTATCCCCTGGTGGTAAGGGACAAAGACGAGCTGCTGGCGAAACTGGAAAAGGTTTTGGGACGAGAGATTTTTCGGCAAGATTCGACGAACAAAAAATGATGGCGCGGCAGGTGAGTGAGGTTGGAGAAGGGATATGTCCAGGTTTACACGGGAGACGGCAAAGGCAAGACCACGGCCGCCCTGGGCCTCGGTTTGCGCGCGGCGGGCAGGGGGTTGAAAGTGGTGATGTTCCAGTTCATCAAAACCGTCTTCAGCGGCGAGCTTGAAAGCGTGCGGCGCTTGGAACCGTATTTTGAAATACGCCGTATGAATGGCCTGAATGCGGCGGATGAACTGGAACAGTTTATTCGCGACAGGCCAGCGGATGTTGTCATCCTTGACGAAATAATGGCGGCGGTACATCGCGGACTGCTTACGGCGGCCGATGTCTGCAGGCTGATGGAAATAAAGCCGCCAGAGATGGAACTGGTGCTGACCGGCAGGAACGCGCCGCCGGAAATACTGGCCCGGGCCGACCTGGTCACGGAGATGAAAATGGTCAAGCATTACTACCGGAACGGAGTAAAAGCCAGGGACGGCATTGAACGGTGAATGGCGTACCTGGCTTGTTCCATATAATATAACAGGTCACACCTTGAATTGGGAAGCGAGTTCAGCGAGATCTTTGGCCATTTTGGACAAAGCCGCGGCAGATTGGTTTATCTCCATGACGGCTGCGGCTGTGCTTTCAGTGCCATGGGCAATTTGCTGCGCTCCGCTTTACACAAATCGACAACAAATGACATAAATAATAAGACCCAGGTCATGCATGTTTTTTACAGTGGGGTTTAAAGGATTTTCCTTCTCATTGTAGAAAATTCAAATATAAACAAGAAATAAACAAGAATTTCCCAATTTCAAATTGATAAGACCTAGCTTAAAGGTGTGATACCGTGGACAAAAAAACGGCGTTAAAAACAATGGCGGCGGCACAGGGCATTGTATTGATCATGTATTTGGCCTCTTCCCTGGCGGGTTCCCAATTTTGGGGGAACATTTTATCTCCTGCAAGCGCGTTTTTATCGGCAGGCATATTGTTGTTTTCATACCTTGACTTGGAACGGAAAAACATAATTGCGTCTGGTTTGCTGTGTTTGTCTCTGGCTTGTTTCATGTGGGGAACCGCTGATGTGCTGTGGGCGGGCTTTTATTTTTCAGGGGCGGATCCTGGAGAGAGTGCATTGATTTGCTTTGTTTATGCCTTGACCCCGCTGTTCATTTTAGTATCGCTGATTATTGTTGCTGCGAGAAAGGCACAAAATTGGAGCATGCCGCAGTTTTATAACGATATTATTACTATCAGCCTTTCAACTTGCGTTTTTCTATACATCGTTTTTTTGGAAAAGGATGTATCCGTACTGGCGGTTATCACCGAGCAAGACTTCACGAGCGTTTTTTCATTAATGTCCGACATCCTGATTTTTATCATAATCCATTCCTGGTTTTTATCCAGGCGCTCCGGGGCAATACCTGTATTCATCAGGATTATGGCGTTAGGAATAATTATGTATTCAATTGCGGATGCGGTTTATTACTACCTCTTGTATAAAGGCTTGTACATCCCAAATACTCTCATGGATTTTGTATACGCCTTGTCCTTGGCGGTCGTAGCGTTCGGCGCTTTGCTGAGGACATATAAGGAGGGGGCCGGTTTTGAAGACATTATCTTATCAAATATTGGGAGCAAGAAAACTTTTGTTGTTCTGCTGGTATATCCTATAATAACTGCAGCCCTGGCGATGACAAATGCAATAGGCGCTGCCGTCGATGCCAGGGACATCGCCACTTACCTTGTTATTGCCATAATGCATACGGCATTGAGCAAGTATATCCAGCTTTCGGCAGAATATCGCAAACTGCTGGTGCATGAACAAGATATCAACAAAACCCTGGGACAGCGGGTGGATGAAAAAGTAAGGGAATTAATGTTTTTGGCCAATCATGACACCTTGACCAATCTCTTGAACCGGCGAGCGTTTATAACATACCTGGAAGACACTGTCCGGTCAAACAGCCAGATAAAGCATCCGCATAAGCCTGTAACCCTTATGTTTATGGATATAGACCGTTTTAAATCCATAAACGATCATTATGGCCATGATATTGGCGACAGGGTATTAATTGAACTGTCCAACAGGATGAGGGAATGGAACAAATATGGCGCCACAATCTCAAGGCTTGGCGGAGATGAGTTTGCAGTGCTGCTGGCTGGAAATTATTCCAGGGAAGAGATTGAGGAACACTGCAAAGAATTGTTGGCCCTGTGCAATAAGCCGATCGCCCTGGGAGAAAAAACCATTTCTGTGACGAGCAGTATAGGGATTGCCATGATTTCAGAAGAGGCGCGGGATATCAACAGTCTGATGAAAAACGCCGATTTGGCCATGTATTATGCCAAAGCGCAGGGTTATAACAGGTACCAGTTTTTCCACCCGATTTTATGCCGGGAGATAGACAATAAAAACAGAATAGCTGTTATGCTGAACAAGCCTGATGTGGAGAAAGAATTTGAAATGTATTACCAGCCGCAGTTTTCGTTGACGGATAACAGGCTCGTCGGCGCCGAAGCGCTTATTCGCTGGAACAGCGCCGAGTACGGGTATATCCCGCCGGATTTGTTCATACCCATTTCGGAAGAAATAGGCTATATCCATAAAATAGGCAAATGGGTAATACAAGAAGCGGTGAAGCAGGCTGCGAAATGGAACAGAGAAGATGGGCCACATAAATTGAAAGTAGGCATCAACATCTCTCCCAAACAGATTGAAGACGAAGGGTTCATTGATATTTTGGCCTCAATAATCCTAACCGAAGCTGTTAAACCGGCCTGCCTGGATATGGAGATTACGGAGAATTTAATCCTGAGCAAGGAAGAGAAGATCATCAAGGTATTCAAATTCCTCAAAGACGCAGGTTTTTCAATATCAATTGACGACTTTGGCTCAGGGAACTCCGCGCTTTGGTATTTGAGCAAATACCCGTTTGACAGGATAAAGATTGACAAGTCTCTGGTGGAAAATACATCTCGCAATAATATTAAAGGGCTTGATGTGTTGAAGAGCATTGTGTCCATGGCCAAATCGCTCGGTATTATTACCCTGGCGGAGGGAGTTGAAACCCAGGAACAGCTTGACATATTGAGGCAGATAGGGTGCGAACAGGCGCAGGGCTACCTGCTGGGCAGGCCAGTGCCGGCGGACATGTTTGAGCAAATTTATTTATCTGGGACTTAAAATTTATTGAGCGTAAATACGTGAATAGATGATATGATAATGAGAAAAACAGGGACTGTTGAATATGGCAAGGAGTGAGGCTGTTTTGAAGTATGTCGTAATTGTTCCTGACGGGATGGCCGATTATCCCGTGCCTGAATTGGGTGGGCGCACTCCCCTGGAAGCCGCAAACACGCCGACCTTTGACCGCCTGGCGAAGGAAGGCGAAGTCGGTTTGGTCAAGACAATCCCCGCGGGCATGGCGCCGGGAAGCGACACGGCCAACCTGGCAGTTATGGGCTACGACCCGCGCGCGTATTATTTCGGCCGTTCTCCGTTTGAGGCAATCAGCATGGGCCTGGACCTTGCTGATACCGATGCGGTGTTCCGCTGCAACGTGGTGACTCTTTCGGAAGAAGAGCCATACGGCGAAAAGACCATGCTGGACCACAGCGCCGACGAGATTTCCACGGAAGAGGCGCGGGTGCTGATCGGAGCTGTCAACCGGCACCTGCGGACCGATGAAATGGCTTTTTACCCCGGCGTGAGCTACCGGCACATTCTGGTCTGGAAGAACGCCCCGTTTGATTTTCGTTTCACTCCTCCCCATGACATCATCGGCCGAAAAATTAAGGAGTACTTGCCGGCCGGCCCGTATGGAAGCATTTTCCTGGATATGATGGAGAAAAGCAGCTCGTTGTTGAAAGGCCACCCGGTTAATATCCGGCGGAAGGAGCGCGGGTTAAAGCCCGCCAACTCCATCTGGTTCTGGGGCGAAGGTAAAAAGCCGCAGCTGCCGGGATTCCTGGAGAAATACGGGCTGAATGGTTCGGTGATCTCCGCCGTGGACCTGATCAAGGGCATCGGGATTTGTGCCGGTCTGGAGCCTATCGAGGTTGAAGGGGCCACGGGGAACTTCCATACCAACTACGAGGGCAAGGCGCGGGCGGCCCTGAATGCGCTGCGGAACGGCCGCGATCTGGTTTACATCCATATCGAGGCGCCTGACGAGTGCGGGCACCGCTTTGAAATTGAGAACAAGGTAAAATCCATCGAGGCCATTGACGCCCGGGTAGTAAAGCCCATCGTTGCTGAGCTCGAAGCAAGCGGAGAAGAGTATGCGGTCCTGCTCCTGCCCGATCACCCGACCCCGCTGAGTTTGCGGACCCACACATCTGACCCGGTCCCCTTCTTGATATACAGGAGCAACAACCAACAACGCGGGGGTGGGCATGTTTATACGGAAGCCTCGGCAGCCGCATCAGGCCGTTACCTCGAGGAGGGCCACCGGCTGATGGATTATTTTGTGGGAGGGCGCAAATAGAAATAAGTAGAAATAAAATAACGAGCTAAATAAATTAGGCCGGCGGCAGACAGCCGGCGGCCTTTTGCCGGCAACGCCGCGCCGCGTGCCGGCATTTTCATTTAAGTGCAGTTTAATGCAGTTGCCGATAATTTTGCCGCGCCTGTCCGGCGTCGGCGTCATTCTTCCGGCACGGCCTGGGTGCCGGAAACGGGGGCCAACAGTTTTTTATAGAACCCCTCTTCGACCGGCGAGGTAAGGAGGCTTACCACCACCATGACCAGCGCCGAAAGCGGCAGGGAGATCACAATGGGGTCGACGACCGTCCACGGGAAGCCGGCCAGGGTGGCCTTGCCCGTCAGGGCCTTGCTGATGCCCAGCCCCGCCGCCCCTTTGGCGTAGACGAATGTCAGCCAGAAGAGGCTGGTGAGGGAGCCGGTCACCATGCTGGCAATGGCCCCGGCGGTGGTCGCGCGCGGCCAGTATAGTGCAGCGGCATAGGCCGGCAGGAAACTGGCGGCGCATACGCCGAAGAAAATCGAGGTGGCCACAGCGATGATGCCGGCCGGCAGGCGGAAGGTCAGCCATACTGTTATGATCATGGCCACAGCCAGTCCCAGCCGGTTAACCAGCAGGGAGCGTTTGACCGTTCCTTTTCTGGCGCCGGCATAGAGGTCCCGGCTGAGAGAGGTGCCTATGACATGGAACTGTCCGCTCAAGGTGGACATGGCCGCCGCCATCAAAGTCAGGGTAAACACATAAGTAAACCAGGACGGCATGGCCGAATTGATGAACAGCGGGATAATCCGGTCCACGTTGGGGGCGTTGGTGGCGGGGTCGATGGAAGCGGTAAGGGCGATCTTGCCGGCGGTCTGGGCAAAGTAGACGTTGGAAAGGGCGCCCACGACGAAAGCGACCCCGGTCATCATCAGGATGAACACACCACCCACCACTACGGCCCGGTTCAGTTCCCGGGGGGCCTTTACCGTCAGATAGCGCACTATCAACTGGGGTTGGGCCAGGACGCCAATCCCCACTCCCATTACCAGGGTTGACACGACTACCCACCAGTACTCAGAACCCAGCGCGGGCATGCTGGTCCAGCCCAGGTGCCCTTTCTGCGCCAGGCTGGCGGGGACCTGCGGGGACATGGCGGTCAGGGCTTGGTGGGCGGTTATAACCCCGCCCAGCTTGGCATAAGTCATTACCAATAAGAGCGACATGCCGACAAACATGATGCTTCCCTGCAGGGCATCGGTGTAGACGACGCCTTTCAATCCGCCGGTTATCACATAGGCAGCGACGAACAGGGCGAAGACCCACACCGCCAGTTCATAATCGATTTTGAGGGTCTGTTCCAGGAACCTGCTGCCGCCAATCATTACCGCCGCCGCGTACAGGGGCATGGCGCAGGCCACCACCACCGCCGCGTAGCGTTGGATGAAATCCGATTGATAACGGCGCCCCAGGAATTCGGGAAACGTATGGGCATCAAGATTGCGGCCCAGGATAAGGGTCCGTTTGCCGAAAAAGACGAAAGCCAGGAAGATCCCTACAAAGATGTTGGCAAAGGTCAGCCAGAGCAGGCTCATGCCGTACATGCCGGCTGTCCCTCCGAAGCCGACGATGGCTGAGGTGCTGATGAAGGTCGAGCCGTAGGCCAGGGCCATCAAATAAGGGTGCACGTTGCCGCCGGCGATGAGATAATCCTTGTCGGACCTGGTCCGCCGGTAGGCAATGTAACCGAGTATCGCCACTGCGGCAAGATAAACGACGATTATTGCTATCAGCTTGAAGTTCATGAATAATCACTCCTCCGCAAATGATTGGATTTACATCAAGCAGTCCAGAAAAGGCTTTTCGATTGTGCGGCTAATCATTGCTGTTCCACTTGACCGCGCCGTAAACCACGCACAGCACCGCCGACAGGATGGAAAGCAGGTATGCCAGCCAGATTTGCGGGTCTGGTATGCCCAGCATGTTGTTCACCTCCTCGCCTTATAAATGCGAAAAGGCTTTTCTTCCCCGTCGAGGACGAAAAGCCTTGTTTTCCGCGGTACCACCTCTTTTGGCCGGAAATGGACCGGCCCGCTCAGCGGGGTACAGGCCCCGGGCCTGTATACCCCCTCTTCCCGGTAACGGCGGAAGTTCCGTGGGGCCTACTTGCCGGCCGGCAGGCCGGTTTCAGCCGCCCCGCTCGGGAGAGAACTTCGGCCGGGCAGCACTGAAGGGACTCGCAGTCTTCGATCCCTTCTCCCTGAAAGGCTGTTCCCGGCGTACTTTGCTCCGTCATCGCTGCTTTGTTTATAATTAATACTCCAACATAAAAGGCTTCTTCGTCCTCTAGGGACGAGAAGCCATGCTTCCGCGGTACCACCCTGCTTGGTCTGAGACCCTCTCAACGGCGCACGGGAGAAAACCATCTCGGCCTTATCCGATGCGCCCTTCCCACTAACGGTGGAAGTCCCGGGCGGGCCTACTTGCTGCGCGCGCAGTTTCAACCGCCTGCTCAGGAGCGAACTTCGGCCGTCTTCCTCCCGGGAAGGCTTTCAGTCGGCGGCCTTCCCTCCCTGTGGGTTTCCGAGGGCGTACTTTTCTCCGTCATCGCCTGGTAGTAATTTCCTGAATAATACTTGTCTTTTACTATACCATATGCCGTAGGTAAAAGCAAGTGCCTGGGCTGAGGTTTTTCCAGGCCTCATTTGGACCTTATTTGAAAGTGAATTCCCCCCTGCAGCGCACTTTCGGCAGCAGCAGGATTCCCCGGGCAATAGACATATTGTCAGCGGTCAAAAATGCATTCATAATGCCGGAATACCAGGTCCAGCTCGCAGTCAAGGCCGGTGGCCAGGGAGCGGTTGCCGATCTTCTCCAGGAAGGGGGCGGGGCTGTCGCCCCGGTACAGGCAGCAGTCCAGCGCCAGGCATAGTTCCCCGGCTTCGCAAACCGCAGACCAAAACAGCTCCGGGAATGACAGGGAGGAACTGCGCGAGTTGTCCCACGGCAGCCGCCAGGGGCGGCGCTGAAGGTTCAAATAGTCCGGCTCATTGCTGATGCCGGCCGGATAGACCATGCTCGAAATGAGCGGGGGACGGTTCAGGAGTTTTTCCACCAGCACGAGCAAAGCCATTTTCAGGCCGGTCGGGTCCCGCAGCGCGGCTTGGGCCACCACCATATCCCTGACGGCGCTGCAGAAATGTTCCGGGCTTATGCTGGTTCCGTAGGCGTTTTGCAGCACAAACCGGTACAGCCTGCCGACGGCCCGGAGATCTTCCCTGGCCGGAGAGATAAGGCTGTGGGCCTTCAAATCCGCCGGTTTTTTGGCCAAAAGCCGTTCAAGCATCAACACGTCAACGGCGGTTTCAAAACGGCGGTGAGCGCAGGTGTGCTTTGCCTCCGCGCTTTCCCCCGGCCGGTTAAAGCCGGTCCGGTAATACACATAGGGATGGGCGCGGCAGTCAAGGGCATAATGGCAGATGTAACCGCAAAGATAAGCGGTGAGCAGGTTCCTTTCCCGGCCGTTTTGGTGCATAATATAATTGGTGGCATGGGCAAAGAAAGCGTTCACTTTTTCCGTGTGCAGCCTGTCGCCGGTTTGGACGGGGTCGAGCCCGGCCGTCCGCGGCCGGGTGCGGCAGTAAAAGAAGATGTCAGGCCCTTGAGTCCCGAGATTATAAACCTTCCTGTGCTCGTCAATCAGTTCTCCCAGCCGGTGGCCCTTAAGGTTTTGGAGCACCTGGCAGCCGCCAAGGTAATGGGTAATCATGCCGGGCATGGGATTTCACGTCCTTTCTAAGGGTTGGATTCCCGAAAACCAAAGCAGACCGCCTGGAACAACAGAGGAAGGGGTGGCGGACAGAGTGTTGAAGGGACTAACCAGACAAGAAAAGAGCTGGGTTTTGTACGATTGGGCCAACTCGGCCTATTCGGCTATCGTCACGGCTTCCATCCTGCCCATCTTTTTTAAAACAATGGCCCGGAATGCCGGTTTAAGCCCGTACACAGCGGACGCTTTTTGGGGATATGCCACCTCGGCGGCCACCCTGCTGGTGGCGGTCTGCGCGCCGGCGCTTGGCACGCTGGGAGACTGCCGGGACATGAAGATGAAACTGTTCAGGGTTTTTTTCTTCCTTGCTGTAATCTCGACGGCCGCCCTGGCGGCAGTTCAAAACTGGATGCAGATACTCGTCCTGTACGCGGTATCCATTGTCGGTTTTGCGGGGGCCAATCTGTTTTACGATGCCTTCCTGGTCGATGTTGCCACGGAGGAGCGGATGGACATGGTTTCCACCTATGGGTTTGCATTTGGCTATATTGGTGGGAGTACCATCCCGTTCCTCATTTCCATTGCCCTGATTATGTTCGGGCCGAAAATCGGAATTCCTGCCGCCCTGGCCGTCAGGTTTCCGTTTTTTTTGGCTGCATTGTGGTGGGCAGTGTTCTCCATCCCCATGCTGAAAAACGTCAAGCAGGTTTACTTCGTTGAACCGGCCGCAAACATGCTGCTTGACAGTTTCGGAAGGTTGCAGCAGACGTTCAGGCGCATCGGGCAATACCGGAACGTGTTCCTGTTTCTGATCGCTTACTTTTTCTACATTGACGGGGTCAACACCATCATCAGCATGGCTGCCGTATACGGGGACAGCGTGGGGTTGAGCAGCGTCATCCTCCTTTTGGCGCTCCTGGTTACCCAGATCGTGGCCTTTCCTTTTGCCATCGTTTACGGCAGGCTGGCCGGCGTTTTCGGGGCTAAAAACATGATTTTGGCGGGAACGCTGGTCTATTTGGTAGTCTGTGTGCTTGGCTATCGCCTGAAGACCGCTTGCGATTTCTGGGTGCTGGCCCTGCTGGTGGCCACTTCTCAGGGCGGTATGCAGGCGCTTTCGCGATCGTTTTTCGCCAGGATGGTGCCCAAGGAAAACTCCAACGAGTTTTTCGGCTTTTATGATATCATCGGCAAATTCGCGGCGGTTATGGGACCGGCCATGTACGGGGTTTTCAGCCAACTGACGGGGAACTCGCGCAACGGGGTTTTGAGCGTGATGGTCCTGTTCCTTATCGGTGGGTCCGTCTTTTTGTTTGTCCCCCTGAGAAACAATTTCAGTGTGGATTGATTTGGCAGCAAACGTTCGGTATCATCGGGATCATAGGGAGAAAAAGAGAAGCACTGTTGCGGGCCAAGGGGAGGGAGGGATAATTACGAAACATACCGGCGGTTTTAAAGAGCAGGTAACCAGGTTCCATGACCTGATGAAATTCAGGGTAACGGAAATACTGCTTGTCTCTGCCCCGTATGACGGATTCGTCCTGGAGGAGGACGGGAGTCTCTCCGAAAGGATATACAACGAATACTTCGACCTGAGCATTTATTTTGTACCGAGGATCCAGCGGGTTTCCTGCGGGGCGGAAGCCTTGGAAGCCCTGCGGGCAAAAACATATCACCTGGTCATAACCATGTCCCGTATCAGCGACATGAGTCCATTCGATCTCGCCGAGAGAATAAAAGTACAGCACCCGGCCCTGCCGGTAATCATGCTGTCTTATGAGAGGCTGCCTGCGGAAATGATCGCCCGGGTCAGGGAGAGCAAGGCCATCGACCGGGTTTTTTACTGGACGGGCGATAGTAAGATCCTGGTGGCCGCCATCAAGCATGTTGAAGACCTACAGAACGTTGAGGAAGATTGCCGGCAGGGCGTACAGGTGATCCTGGTTGTGGAGGACTCGCCGGTTTACTACTCGCAGTTTCTACCAATCATTTATACAGAGATCATGAAGCAGACGCGATATTTGGTATCGCATGCCGTAAACAGCAGCCACCGGCTTCTCAGGGTCCGGGCCCGGCCCAAAATCCTGCTGGCAGAAACTTACGAAGAAGCGGTGGCGCTCCTTGAAAAATACCGGTACAACCTGCTGGGCATCATTTCCGACGTGGGCTTTCCCCGGGACGGGAAAATTGATACCGCAGCGGGGATTGAATTGGCCCGCAAAGCGAAGGAAATGGTTCCAGACATTCCTTTTTTGCTGCAGTCGGAAGAAAGGGAGAACGAAGAGACAGCGCGCCGGCTGCAGGTGAGTTTTTTGGACAAGAACACGCCTGCCCTGCTGTTGGAACTGCGCGCCTACATTATGGACAATTACGGATTTGGGGCCTTTGAGTTCAAGAACAAGAACGGGCAGGTGGTCGGGGTAGCCACGGATGTCACGCATCTGGAAAAGCTTGTGGCGGAGGTCCCGGACGACGTTTTATATTACCATGCCAGCAACAACCATTTTTCCAGGTGGTTCCGGGCCCGCACCGAATTTGAAACGGCTGAAGAATTGAGGCGGCTTGACGCGAAAAGTTTTGCCAGTACGGCCGAGATCAGGGAACGCATCCTGGAAATCATCAGGAAATTTTTTAAGAGATACCAGGCGGGTGTGATACTAGACTTCGGCCTATCCAAAATGGATATGGAAAATACGTTTATCAAGATCGGTAGCGGTTCCCTGGGCGGGAAAGCCAGGGGCATAGCCTTTTTCAATTCTCTGCTGACCGAAGCGCGGCTCAATGAAAAGTACCCGGACGTAAAGATAAAAACCCCGCGCTCATTTGTTATCGGCAGCGAGGTGTTTGAGCAGTTCATCGAAGACAACGATTTGCACGATTTTCTTTCCGTTCCGAGCAGCGAAGAGGAAATAGCCAAAAAATTTCTGGCTTCGGATTTAACAAGAGAAATAAAGAATAACCTGCTGACTCTGATCCGCAATGCCGAATACCCTTTGGCCGTCAGGTCGTCAAGCCTTCTTGAGGATTCGCAGGTCCTGCCATTCGCCGGGATTTATAGGACGTACATCCTGCCCAATAACCATCCCCGCACGAGGGTCCGATACAAACAGATCTGCGATGCAGTCAAACTCATCTACGCCTCGGTTTTTTACGAGGCGCCCAGGCAGTATGCCAGGAATGCGGACATCCGCATGGAGGAAGAAAGAATGGCGGTCCTGATCCAGGAATTGGTCGGAGAACAGTACGGAGACCTGTACTATCCCGTTATTTCCGGGGTGGCCCAGTCGTATAATTTTTATCCGTATTCGCGCCTGAAGCCGGAAGACGGCATGGTCAGCCTGGCCTTGGGCTTTGGGAAGATGATAGTCGAAGGTGGTCAGGTGTACCGTTTTTCTCCTGCTCATGCCGGGATGAATCCCCCGTATGCCAGCCCTGCCGAGTATTTGAAAAAGTCGCAGGCCGTGTTTTATGCCCTTAACCTTAAAAAGTCCTCGGCTGCCAGGCTGGCCCCTGATGATAGCTGCAACTACGAGAAACACTCCTTGAGCAGAGCCGAAGAAGACCGGACGCTTGAATACGTGGGCAGCACATATTCACCGGACAACAATTGCATCTATGATCACCTGCACATTAACGGCCCCCGACTGGTGACGTTTGCACCCGTTCTCAAGCATGGGCTGTTCCCCCTGGCGGAGATCATCAAGGACTTGTTCGCGCTGGGCAAAAACTCTTTCGGGTCGGAAGTGGAAATCGAATTTGCCGTTAATATCCCGAAGGACAAAACACGGCCCAAAGAGTTTTATTTCCTGCAGATCAGGCCGATGGTGGTGGGGAGGGAGCCGGTCCAGTTGCAAATCGAGACGGCCCGCGACGATGGCCGGACGCTGTGTTTCAGCAGGCATGCCATGGGAAACGGAGTTTTTTCAAACATCCATGATATTATTTTTGTTGATCCGACCCTGTTCGAACTGGAAAAGACCATCCAGATAGCCGCGGAAATCGGCGAACTGAACAGGATGCTTGGCGCAGAAAACCGCCAATGCATCCTGATCGGGTTCGGAAGGCTGGGCACTGCTGACCGCTGGCTGGGCATTCCCCTGGCTTGGTCTCAAATGTCCCGGGCCCGTGTGGTGGTTGAGGCGGACAGGGTCGACCTGCAGTCCGAGCCTTCTCTGGGCAGCCATTTTTATCACAACCTGCTCTCTCTCAAGATGGGGTATCTCCATGTCCGCCATGATGGCGGCGCCGGGGAACGGGTCGACTGGGAGTGGCTGTTAAAATGGCCGGTTTACCGGCGTACCGAGCACGTGCGGCTGATCAGGACCGACAAGCCTTTGTTGACGGTAATCGACGGCAAAACCTCCACGGGGGTAATCATGAAACCGTGAGGCCGGTCATGGAGGCGGGGCCATCCCTGATGGGGAGGGCCTTTTTACTGGCGAAAAAGTGATAACGATCAAGACAGCAGCAAAGAAAGTATAAATAATAAAGTATACAGTATACAAGATACAAATAAGCTGGTATAATATCCTTGCACCATTAAATACATATTTGAAACGGGTATTAATGACAAAACACTAAGGAGGAGTAAATATGAAACACCTGGGTAAAGTCATGGAGCAGGTAATCAAGAGAAACCCGAACGAACCCGAATTCCACCAGGCGGTCCGGGAAGTGCTGGAATCTCTTGAGCCTGTGGCGGAACAGCATCCGGAATGGGTAAAGGCGGGCATATTCGAGCGGATTGTCGAGCCGGAACGGCAGATAATTTTCAGGGTGCCCTGGGTTGACGACAACGGCAATGTCCAGGTTAACAGGGGGTTCAGGGTCCAGTTCAACAGCGCCATCGGTCCTTACAAGGGAGGCATACGGTTTCACCCGTCGGTTAATCTCGGCATTATAAAATTCCTGGGATTTGAGCAGATCTTCAAGAATGCCTTGACCGGCTTGCCGATCGGAGGAGCCAAGGGCGGCAGCGATTTCGATCCGAAGGGCAAGTCGGACGGCGAAATCATGAGGTTTTGCCAGAGCTTTATGACCGAGCTGTTCAGGCACATCGGGGAGAACACTGACGTTCCGGCCGGGGACATCGGGGTCGGCGGCCGTGAGATCGGTTACATGTACGGCATGTATAAAAAGCTGCGTAATGACTTTACCGGCGTTTTGACCGGCAAAGGCTTAACATGGGGCGGCAGCCTCGTCAGGAAGGAAGCTACCGGCTACGGAACCTGCTACTTCATGGAAGAAGCCCTGAAGGCGCACGGCAAGTCATTTAAAGGGGCGAGGGTGGTGATTTCGGGTTCCGGCAATGTGGCGATTTATGCCGCCGAAAAGGTCCACCAGCTGGGCGGCCTTGTCGTGGCGATGAGCGATTCGAACGGGTACGTTTATGACCCGGACGGAATTAAGCTGGACACGGTCAAGAGGATTAAGGAAGTGGAAAGAAAGAGGATCAAGGCTTATCTCGAAGATCATCCCGCAGCAAAATACCATGAAGACTGGACCGGGATCTGGACGGTAAAGTGCGATATAGCTCTTCCCTGCGCCACACAGAACGAAATTAATGAAGAATCTGCACGGATCCTTGTCGCCAACGGTTGCTATGCAGTAGGAGAAGGCGCCAACATGCCATCGACCCCCGAGGCCATTGATGTCTTTCTGCGCAACAATGTCATATTTGGCCCGGCCAAAGCCGCCAATGCGGGCGGGGTGGCCACTTCCGCCCTGGAAATGTGCCAGAACAGCATGAGGTATTCATGGACATTTGAGGAGGTGGACGCCAAACTGAAGGAGATCATGGTCAACATCTACAAGAGCGCCAGCAGGGCTGCACGCGAATACGGGCACGAAGGGAACCTGGTGGTGGGGGCCAATATCGCCGGATTCCTGAAAGTCGCAGATGCCATGTATGCCCAGGGCATAGCGTATTAAAGCTGGCATATCAAAAGCATTTTGCGGTTGTATCTGAAAGACCCTTTGCCGTTCTCGCTGATTAGAGACGCAAAGGGTTTTGCTTTTATCTTGTTGCCGGGGTATTACTGTTACTGTGTAAAAGTATTACAGGATTGACCTAGCACAAGTTTGACTCTGTAGCTCAGGATCATTGCAGCCGGCGTTGAAATATCTTTTGCCCTAATCTATAATTGACTTAAACTATTTTATAAATTAATATAATATTGCCAAACGTCGGCTTTCAATCCTGGGACAAACTGATTCTGTTATTTCATACGCAGCCTGTGAAAGGCGGAGGGGAATTATATGAATAGCAAGAATATAATGTCATTTACTGACATTAAATTGGCCTGGGAAAGATACCTTCAATCGGGCGAAGTTAATCTGGAGACGGTTAAACAGCCGATTGCCGAATCGTGGAAAAGAAGCAACGCGGCCAGTGTCAACCCGTTTGACGGGGTCTGCAGGTATGTCCTGGAACACAGGCGGCTAAAGGAAATAAAAGAACGGAACGATGAACTGCTGCATACGGTTAAACCGCTGATGGAGTACTATTACGACCTTCTAAAAGAAACCGGCGTCATATTTGTGCTGATCGATGAGCAAGGCTACATCCTTGAAAGTTATGGCGACCCCAGTGTGCTTGAGGATGCTAAAAAGATAAATTTTATCCAGGGAGCGACCTGGACGGAAAACCAGGTGGGGACTAACGCGATAGGGACGTCGCTGCAGATCAAGAAGCCGATCAATGTTACCGGCGCCGAGCATTACTGCCAGAAGCACCATGATTGGACATGCTCGGCAGCTCCGATCCTTGATCCGTCAGGGCGGCTTCTGGGCGTCATCGACCTTTCCGGCCCGGCGCGGACCTTCCACCAGAATTTACTGGGCGTGGCTGCCGGTATGGCCAACACGGCCATGACCAGGCTTATCCTGAAAAAGAAAGGGCAGGAGCTGTCCCTGGTCGACAAGCGGTTTTCACTGCTGTTCAACAACGTTTCGGACGGGATTATTGAAGTCGATGCCCGGGGAGTGATTAAACGGGTCAATCCTGCCGCCAACAGGCTGTTCAAAATGCCGGTCCAGGAAATGATCGGGAGGACCGTCGAAAGGCTGCCGGGCTGGGACAGTATTCCCATTATGTCGCTATTGAGAGGCAACCGCCTGGATTGCGAGTACTCCTGGTCGATAAAAGGCGAAAGAAAGAAGTTTTTGGTCTGCGGCGAGTCGCTCAAAGATGCCGACGGCGCTGTCGCGGGCGGGGTGATCATTGTTAAGAGCCTCGACGAGCACAAGGTGCTGGTGAAAGGCGGCGCTGAAACGCTAACACGCAGCGCAGCCTGTTTCCAGTTTGCTGATATAATTGGGGACAGCCCGGCCTTCGTGGAAGCGGTGCAGATTGCCAGGCTGGCGGCCAAGAGCTTTTCGAGCGTGCTGCTTCAAGGCGAATGCGGCACCGGCAAAGAAGTGTTTGCCCAGGCCATCCACAACGAAAGCGCCAGGAAGAGAGGGCCGTTCATCGCCGTAAACTGCGGGGCCATCCCCCGGGATTTGATCGGTTCGGAGTTGTTTGGCTATGAGGAAGGTGCGTTTACCGGCGCCAGGCGGGGGGGCCGGGCAGGCAAATTCGAGATAGCCGCGGGCGGGACCTTGTTTCTGGACGAGGTCGGCGATATGCCCCTGGAACAGCAGGTCGCCCTGCTCAGGGTATTGCAGGAAAAGAAAGTCGTCAGGATCGGCGGCAACAGGGAGATCCCTGTGGATGTAAGGGTGATCTGCGCTACCAACCGGAACCTTTTGGCCGAGGTGATCAAAGGCAACTTCCGCCAGGACCTGTATTACCGTTTAAACGTGATTACCATCAACATCCCGCCGTTGCGGGAACGGGGCGAAGACATAATACCCCTGTTTTACCATTTTCTGAGGAAGCACGAAGCGGAGCGGGGCTGCAAATTTGAAATAGAGCCCCAGGTTTTCGGCTACTTGCGACAATACCACTGGCCAGGCAATGTCCGCGAATTGGAAAACGTGGTGGAAAGGCTGGCCAACCTTACCCAGGACGGAGTGATCAAGGCCGGGAGCCTGCCGCCTGAAATAAGGTTTCCGGGGCAATTCGCGCCGCGCGGTTCTTTGGTGGAAGATACCGTCCAGGAAGGCCAGAGATTGGACCGCAAAGCGAGAAAACGGGAAAACGCCCAATTGGAGCGGCAAAAGATCGTTTGCCTGTTGAACCGGCATCACGGCAATGTAAGCAAGGCGGCAAGAGAACTGGGCGTATCCCGCAATACGCTGTACCGCAAGATGAGGCTATATAATATAACCAATTAAACCAACAATGTGCAGGAGGTGTAACATCCTGTCACCGGTTGCAGCATTGTTGAAACAACGATTTTTAAGGCGCCATGAGCTTGAATGGCGGCCGCTCCGGGAAAACCGGGGCGGCTTTTTTTATGGCACACCTCTTGCAACGTTAAGGGCATTGATGCCGGCGGTTAAACTGGCTCGAAGGGAGGGCGGTCATACTGCAAGCCAATAAACTTCCAACTGCCGGCCCGTGAAGCCCGCATTATTATTTTATTAAAGGAAGATGGTGGAAATTATTATGAAACTATTGCCCATTTCGCTGTCCATCGGCATTTTGGCCGGCCTGTGGACTTATTTCTCGCTCGCCTTTGGCCTGCTTACCTGGCCGGCGTTTGTTGGCTGGGCCATTTATTTCTACCTGGGAGCCAACAAAGAAGCCCTGCTCAAAGCCATACCGCCAATGATCGTCGGGGTGGGGCTGGGCTATCTCACCTCGTTGGCTTATGCGGGGCTAAAAGGGGACGCGTTGATCCTTTCGGGATTGGTGGTAATACTTGCTTTTCTTATGACGTACATGATGAATATACCTTTTTTAGCCGCTGCCCCGGCGGCCTTTCAGGGCTGCGCGGTGTTTTTCGGCGTGGGGGACCCGATTAAGGCCGGGGTGCCGTTCATCGTCGGCCTGCTGTTGGGCTATGTTTCGGCAGCCATCCCCGCTGTATTGTTTCCTGTTTCCAATAAGAAAGAAGCCCTGTAAATAATGCAGTCGCTGTAACAGAAGTGTTATGTTATTGCGTACAGTGGTGACACTTTTGTTACATGAGACACCGGGCGCAAGCCTCAAACAAGGCGGCCGGCCAGGGAGCAGCCGCCTTTTCTTATTTTGAGGGTGGGCTGGCATAACACTTGCAAATATAAGACTTATGGACAACAGGACATACCAAAATTACAGGCGGGGGCTGAATGGATGGCTGTAAATCAGGGTGCTGTTCTTAACGGTGTCAAAATGGCCTGGGAAACTTTCATCGCTTCCGGAAAACCGCCAGACGGTATGGTTCGCCCGGAAATCGCCGGTTCGTGGCTGCGGTGCCGGCAAGCGGGAGTAAATCCGGAAAACGGGTGCTGCAACCATATCCTGAGCGCTGCAGAGCTGAAGGAGGTCCTGCTGAAAAACTGGGACCTGATCCAGATTGCCAAACCGTTTATGGAGCGTCTGTACAAATATTTTCAGGGGTCGGGGTTTATCGTAGTGCTTGTGGACAGGGACGGGTATATCATGGAAAGTTTCGGCGATCCCAGGGCCCTCGAAAACGCAACGGAGATCAATTTCATCCGGGGAGCCCGCTGGCTGGAAAGCGAAGTAGGTACAAACGCCATCGGGACGTGCCTGGCCTTGCAAAAGCCGATCCAGGTAACAGGCCCGGAGCATTACTGCCGAAA
>Ga0067045_1029574_pt1 | contig 19609 bp, 20 predicted proteins | sample TerdegcTABiofilm_FD_59184 | JGI IMG/M metagenome (GOLD analysis project Ga0067045, IMG submission 59184) | Combined Assembly of (Gp0054472, Gp0054536) Wastewater bioreactor microbial communities from Singapore -Terephthalate degrading... | reverse complement strand
GAACATGCATCAAATCTTGGTGCAATAATAGCATTTGATTTATCAAGGGAATATAATATTCCTGCTTTTATTGCTGATCCAGTAACTGTTGATGAGATGACAGAAATTGCAAAATTTACCGGCCTTAAGGGATTAAAACGAAAAAGTATATTTCATGCGTTAAATCAAAAATATGTTGCAAGAAAGTTTTCAATGAAGTTTGATAAAAAATATGAAGATCTAAACTTAGTTGTAGTTCATATGGGAGGAGGAATATCAATAGGAGCACACTCAAATGGAAAAGTAGTGGATGTAAATAATGCCCTAAATGGAGAGGGGCCCTATTCCCCGGAAAGAGCTGGAACTTTACCAACCTTGAGTTTAGCCGAAGTTTGTTTTTCCAATAAATACACTAAGGCTCAAATGCTTAAAAATCTCGCTGGGAAAGGTGGTTTCGTTTCTCATCTTGGGACAAATGATGCCTTAGAAGTCGAAAATCGTGCACTTAACGGAGACACAGAGGCAAAACTTATACTTGATGGAATGATTTATCAGATTGCAAAAGGAATTGGTGAAGCAATTACTGTTCTTAAGGGAAAAATAGATGCAATAATTCTTACAGGCGGAATAGCAAAATCAAATTATATTGTGGAAGAGATTAAAAGTTATGTTAGTTTTATGGCACAAATATTTGTCTATCCAGGAGAAAACGAAATGGAGGCATTGGCAGAGAATGTTTTCCGGGTAATCAGAGGAGAGACTGAGCCTTGTACTTATGAGTAAAAATATAACCTTATTTATTGGCAATATGGGTTCTGGAAAGAGTGAAGTAGCTATTAATTATGTTTTAAGATTGATGAAAACTACTCAAAAACAAATAAAATTGCTCGATCTTGACCTTATAAAACCTTACATAAGGATAAGAGATATTTCTGATAAAATCTTGAAAGCAGGTATTGATTTTATTCTCCCAGATGAAAAGCTAAAAAATGCTGATATGCCAATCATTCCAGCAAGGATGATAGACTATTTACTGGATGATAGTTTTGATCTTGTTGTAGATGTAGGAGGAGAAGAAAGAGGTGTTATAACTATTGCTCAGTTTGCGCAAATCTTTAAAGAGAAAGATTTAGATGTAAATCTCGTTATAAATACTCTAAGACCTTTCTCAAGAACTAAAGAACAGATTATTTCTGCAATAAAGTCCTTGGAATATCACTCTCACCTTAAAATTACAGGTCTTGTGAGTAATACTCACTTAAGATTTAATTCAACTATTAATGAAGCTTACGAAGGAGTTAAAATACTCTCTTCTGTTAGCAAAGAGAGTAAAATTCCTATTTGTTTTGTCTGCGTCTGGCACAAATTGTTAGATTCAGGTAATACAAATTTAGCAAAATTTAAGGGCTATGAAGTTTTACCACTAAGGCTTTACTTGACATTCCCATGGGAATTAGGTTCACCAGATGGAATGTAAAATGTAAATTCTACTCCCTCTTCTAAATTTTCTGCGTATATTTCTCCTCCATGCAAATTTACAATTTCTTTGGCAATACTTAAGCCAATGCCAAATCCAGCATAAGAATTAGAATCGCTCTGTGAATAGACATTAAAAATGTCTTTCAATGAAACTTCAGGAATTTTGGGTCCAGAATTTCTCACTGAAAAATAGTAATTATTATCTTTCTTGTAAAAAGATAATAATATTTCGCTATCTATAGGCGCAAATTTTATAGAGTTTGTTAGTAAATTATCTAATACTTCTTTTATCCTTTTAATATCTGCATAAATCGTTTGATTCTTGTCCAAAATATTTAAACTAATTTTTATATGCTTCTTATCTGCTCTTATTAAATTAGTCTCTCTAACTCTGGAAAGAAAAGGTTCTACTCTAAAGGATTTCTTTTCCAGCCTTAATCCTTTAAATTCAATTTGAAAAAGTTCTAATAGACTATTCAAAAGAAATATCAACTCATCAGATTCGTGTAGGATAATTTCTGGAAGAATTTTTTTATCCTTTTCTTTAATTTCTTCAGAGAGAAGCATATTTGAAGCCTGTACAATAACAGTTATGTAATTTCTTATATCGTGAGACATTTTAGCAAAGAAAAGATCTCTTCTTCCTCTAATTGCCTCCATTTCTCTGTTTATTTGCGTTAAATTTTCAATAAGCATCAAGTTTTTGAGGACAATATTTATATTTGAGTTTAAATTATCTAAATAGTCTAAAATTTCGGGATCTTCTACAAAATAACCTTCATCCACTTTTAAAAGAGAAATTCCTAAAACTTCTCCTTTATAAGAGAGCGGAGAAATTAATCCAATTTTCTCAGTCTCTATAAATTGTCGTTCTTCCTGAGTTATTCCTGTAAATTCTGGTAATATATCTAAGTAAGAAGCAAATATTGGTTTATTGCTCTTTTTAAAGTACTCAACAAGCATACCACTCCCAGAAATTGAAAGACTTAGACCCTTTTTACTGCTATCTAAACATATGAACAAGTCTTTTGCTCTATCATAAAAATATGTATAAGCATCTTCACAATTAGTTATCAATTTTAAGTCATCAATATAGAAATCACTAAATTCAGAAATGGTATCGCAAGTTAAATATCTTTCAATTGAAGTCTTTATTTTTTTCTCAATAAGATGGGGAGGTTTAAAAATATTTTGTTCTAAGAATTCTCTAATTGGCTCAAATATGAAGGATGCAATTAGCGTGACCAAGAAAACAAACACAAGAATATGATAAATTTTAATAGTGATCGTAGAATTTGTAAGAGTATTGTGATATAAAAAATAAGCCACAGCATATGTAGCTGCAGTTAACAATAAGATCACGAGAAACATAGTTAGTGTATAGGCGATAAATTTTCTGGCAATTTTTCTTACTCTTACAAACTTAAATCTAAATATTGCATAAGCAATTAGCAAAGCATTTATTAAATTAGAAAAGATATCTATTGGATAAGCACCAAGAGCAGCGCTTAAATTTGCAAGAGTTCCTGCCATAAGTACAAATGAACCTGCGAGAACGTACCTTAATCCAATCTTCCGGGACAAGTTTTCTTCTTTCCTATATGAAACAATAAGTGTGAGTGCAGCAAGGACCATAATTCCATAATCTATCCCATAGGCAACAAGTATTAAGTCACCTGGCTCGTATATAAAGGAATTTCCTTGAAATCTTGCTTGAGATACAATTAAACCAGAAAGATTCAATATTTCTAATAGGATGTATGCGGAAATATTAAAGTTTTTGAGCTTGTTTTGCCGTAGCGTGTATTTACAGGCAAAATCATAATAGAACATTGGTATTATGAGGAGCGCTGAAACCATAAACCTATTCCAGAATAGTGGTGAAAAAATAGGAGAGTTAAGATGCATCATAAAAGAACCAAAACTCCAGATAATGTTTGCTAAAATATAGTAGCTGAAGGCTCTATTAGTCCTATTTTTTTCTGCCCTAACAAGAACTAACAAAAGGATAACAAATGATACTGATGTTAAAAGTGGAACCATACTTGTTATATCAATTACCATTACTATCTTCCTTAAAAATTTCCATAAATTTATTAAATAAAAACTTTGGTGGATTCATATGAGGTATTGGAGAGGGTTCTTTCTTGTCTTTCTGATTAGCTTTTATGAAATTTTTAAGCTTAGAAAATGCTTCACTTTTAACTATAGTAAATTTTAAAGGTCTTTTGCCTATCATTTCTTCATAGTCTCTATAATCATGGTCTAACTCTTTCAAGGCATTATGAATTAAATTTTCACAAGAAGATTCGTCCAAGGAATAATCAGAAACTTCAGCGTAAATATGAACAATGGGTTTTTTCCCCTCTTCAGTAATCTCTTTCACTGCAATCCAATCTTTAAATTTAATACCAGTATTTATTAATGCTTGCCAGATGACTCTTTCTGTCAGGCGAGTGAAACCCGCTATATCAATAACATCTTCAGTTCGATTTTCAAATCTTATTTGAGGCAAATTTATTTTTGCTTCCTCATCAGAACTACTTATTACTCTTATAATATCTCCAACTCTATAGCGGACAAAGGCTCCACTATTTAGAGAAGTTATAACAACTTCGTAAAGCTCTCCTGCCCTAAGCTCATCGAACAGAATTGTCTTTGGAGTATATGCAGAATCTGCTCTATTTTTTTCATGCTCTTTCCATGGAATAAATTCAAGAAAATTTGTGTAAGGAACAAATGTCATACCCTTTCTATTCCATGCCTGAAAAGCAACAATGCCTATTTCAGTTCCTCCATAAAGTTCTAAAGGTTTCTTTCCCCAATAGTATTCAATATCATCCGCATAAAGAGCTGAATCTATTCCACCACAAATTATACCAGTCAAATTCCAGACATCCCTTGGTAGCATATCTCTCCGTAAAATCTTACTCTTCAAATAAGCAGTTGCAAGCAAGAGAAATTTTTTAGGTTGCTTCATAAGTGAGCTAACCTTTAATGTTTTAATATAATTTGAAAAACTTTCTCCTACTTTCACAAGAACGCTCGCTACTCCAAAGAAATAATCAATCCCTTTCTCAAAGCCCAATTCAAAACCAAGCATATTTCTCTGATCAAAATTCATCTTCTCAGCACTCTCAACAGGAGGAAGATAATCAAACTCATACTCATATTTTAGTCCATAAGGTATTGTTCCAGTTATATATGGAAGTGGTGCCATTCCATAAAGAAAATGTTTTCTGTATCCAAATTTAAATTTACTCCTATCATAAGCAGTCGACATTATTACTGCACCAAGAAATGCTCTTGCATTGCTTAGGATAAATCTGTAAGGGTATGGAGCCCATTTTTCATTATATTCGCCAGGTTTGCCAGTTGTCATAGCCCAAAAAAGTGGCTTTGCTGGAAGGGCAGACTCATCCTTCTTATTTAAGATTTCCAAATAGTCTGAATAGGTTGTTAACGGAACAATCTTTCGAAAGTCAGAAACGGATTTTGGAATAATATCACCCAAAAATTTCTTACCAAGTCTTGAAGCGTGAAGTAGTTTTAATTGCTCAAGAAGAAGCTCTTCCTGTATTTTCATAAAAATAGGGGTATCCAGTTCAATAAACCCACAATACCTATTCCATAAATCAGTGAATCTATCCTGCATTAATAGTTCGGTTGCATTTATCATATTTTGGTAATTATATCAATTTTTAACTTTTTAAAAACTTTATTTATTAATTTTCTAACAATTTTAAGGAATGTAAATAGCAAGAAGTAAGTAAGTTAGTTTGACACTTTCTTTGCTCTACTCTATAATTTTAAAGTTGAATATTTTTGGATTAAAAAGAGGTAGATTAAAATATGTCAAAAAAATGTGAAATATGTGGAAAGGGTCCCTTAGTGGGATGTAACGTTAGTCATTCTCATGTTAGAACAAAGAAAAGATCTTTACCCAATTTACAAAAAGTTCGTGCAAAATTTTATGGTAACATAAAAACCATCAGAATTTGTACAAGATGCTTAAAAGCGAATAAGGTTGAATTAGCTTAAGGTTGGTTAAACACATAAATGATAGCAAGCAAGGAAGTGAGGCTTGGTATCTTAAGATATTTAAGAGATATTTATAACAAGAATCCCACAAAAGTTGTTCGTGGAACTGAGATTATGAATATTTTTAAGATTGATGAAGATAGCCTTAATGGCACATTAAAATTTTTGGAGGATACAGGACTTATTAAGCTAATGAGTAATAGTTATGGAGCATTAGCGTTAACAAGAATTACCGATAAAGGCTTAAGCGAGATTGAAGATCTTTAATAGTAAAACTTTTACTTTTTTAGGAAACGTTAACTTATATGCAGATGATAATAATCTTCTATTTGTCGAACTTCCTGATTGCAATCTAAGTTCAAAACTTAAATGTCTTCTCTACAAATCTGAACTAACTTTTAAAAAAAATAATATTATTTTAAAAGCAGAGAAGGAATTAGAGAAATATTTTAGAGGAGAGCTAAAAACTTTTACGATTCCAATAAAGTTCATTAATGAAACCGAACTCTCAATTAAGGTTCTTAAAACTCTTATAAAAAAGGTTCCTTTCGGAAAATTAATATCTTACAAAGAGTTATCAGAGCTTTCTAATATAAAAAATGGAGCGCGCTTTATTGGCAATGTGATGTCGAAAAATAACCTTCCAATATTTGTTCCCTGTCATAGGGTCATAAAGAGCAATGGAGAGACGGGAGGTTACTCTGCATCTGTTGATATCAAATTAAAACTTATAAATTTTGAAAGGATGTGTTCAAGTAAATGAAATCTTTCATTGAAGATGCATTAAAAGGATTAGTTGCTCAATATATAGAGGTAAGAATCGAAGATACTTTAGCCACTGAAATTGCTTTCCAGGGTAAAAATTTAGATATACTGACTAAGGTACATAATTACGGAGGATCTGTTAGGGCACTTGTTGATGGTGGCTGGGGTTTTGTCTCATTCAACGACCCCGATAACCTAAAATCTGCAGCACAAACTGCTGTTCATATAGCAAGTCTTGTGGCGAATGAAAGGAATGAGAAAACTTCATTAGCTGATGTTCCTCCTCTAATTGATACAGTTAAGGCAAACCCAGTTAATGACCCAATTAAGCATTCTATAGATGAAAAAAAAGAAATTCTTGAAAAATATAATAATTTTATTCTTTCCTTTTCAGACGAAATAAAAAGTTCAAGTGTTAGATATTTTGATAGTTTTTCAAAGTTATATTTCTTCAACACAAATGGCTCATATATTGAACAAGAAAAAATTGATATTGGTGGAAACATATCAGCGGTAGCTGTAAGAGGCTCTGATACCGAAATTTCACACTTTGGCTTTGGTTCATCAAATGACTTTGGTTGTGTTTTAAACAATGAGGCAGAAGTTGAGAATATATGTAAAATCGCAATTTCTCTATTGAACGCTGAAACTATAATGGGAGGAAGTTATACTGTTATTGTAGACCCTATTCTTGCAGGTGTATTTATTCATGAAGCATTTGGTCATTTATCGGAAGCTGATAATGTTTATGAAGATGAAAACTTAAAAAAGATTATGGTTCTTGGAAGAAGATTTGGTAAAGATATCTTAAATGTATACGATTCTGGTCTAATGAATGGAAAAAGAGGTTATTTAAGGTATGACGATGAAGGGACCTCTACAGAAAAGACATATTTAATTAAAAATGGCTTACTTACAGGAAGGCTCCACTCCCGAGAGAGTGCATATAAAATGGGTGAAAAACCAACAGGAAATGCAAGAGCGGTAAATTATAAATTTCCACCAATTTGCAGGATGCGTTCAACCTGCATCGAAAATGGTGAAAGTAGTTTTGAGGAAATGCTTTCTGGAATAAAGTTGGGAGTATATGCGAAGAAGTCTTATGGTGGACAGACCGATGGAGAAATGTTTACATTTGCCGCTGGTGAAGGCTATATGATAAGGAATGGGAAAATTGCTGAACTTGTAAAGAATGTCAACTTATCGGGAAATGTGTTTGATACTTTACTGAACATATCTATGATTGGTAATGATTTTTCAATCGTAGATTCAGGAGGTGGATGTGGAAAAGGAGGGCAGATGCCTCTACCTGTTTCGCACGGCTCTCCTCACTTGAGGATTGAAAATGTAATTATAGGTGGAAAATAAAAGGAGGATGATTTTATGAAGGATGTTTATGAAGTAAGAATGCATGCAAGGGCAGGGCAGGGTGCTAAAACAGGCTCTCAGCTCCTTGCAGAAGCTGCATTTAAAGAAGGTAAATGGATTCAGGCGTTCCCTGAGTATGGTTCCGAGAGAAGAGGTGCTCCTACAGTTTCATATACAAGAATTTCTAATTCTATTTTACGAACCCACGAACCAATACTCTATCCCGATGCAGTTTTAGTATTTGATGACGGAATTACTAAATCTGTTCCTGTAGCAAGCGGACTATCAGATAATGGAATACTTATAATCAATACCACTGCATCCAAGGAAGAAATGAAAAAGTTAATAGGTTTTAATGGTAAAATCTTTACTGTAGATGCAACAGGGATTGCTCTAAATACTATTGGAATCGATGCATCAAACGTTCCAATGATTGGAGCTTTTACAAGGGTTTCAAATATTGTAAAAATTGAATCTCTGGAAGAAGTAATAAAAGAGCACTTCCTTTTACGACTCGGAGAAGAGAAGGTAAAGAAAAATCTGGATGGCTTAAGAATGGCATACGAAGAGGTGATGAAATGAATAACAAGAGAAGCTACAAAGAGTTGGAGAGGGGAACAGTTTTACCACCTGCAACCTCTCTTGAATATAAGACAGGAGGATGGAAAGTTTCAAAACCTGTTTTCGATCCTGGGAAATGCACTCACTGTATGATTTGTGTCGTTTTTTGTCCAGATATGGCGATACCAGTGAGCGAGCGAGAAGAAGGAGTACATGGAAAAGATGGAAGAATTTTCAAAGGTTTAGTAAGACTTGAGACAAATTTTGATTATTGCAAGGGTTGTGGCATTTGTGCTGTAGAATGCCCAACAGGAGCAATAAAAATGGTAAGAGAGGGGGTATAGGAATTATGGGCACTTTAAAACCAATTACTGGTGCACAAGCTGCAGCTGAGGCAATGAGGCAAATAAACCCGGATGTTGTTGTTGCCTATCCAATTACACCCCAGACTCCAATTGTTGAACAATTTGCTTCTTTTGTTGCAGATGGTATTGTAGATACAGAGACAATTCCAGTTGAATCTGAACATTCTGCTTTATCTGCTACTGTTGGAGCTTCTGCGGCAGGGGCAAGGGCAATGTGTGCAACCTCGTCCCAAGGATTAGCACTTATGTGGGAGATTGTTGCAGCTGTTCCTGGCTTGCGTCTTCCTATAGTTATGCCACTTGTCAATAGAGCACTTTCTGCTCCAATTAATATCCATTGTGATCACTCTGATGTAATGGGCACTCTTACAATTGGGTGGATACAAATTTTCTGTGAAAATGCACAGGAAGTATATGAACATATGTTGTTAGCTTTAAGGTTAGCAGAAGATGAAAAAGTTCTTCTTCCTGTTATGGTTAACCAGGATGGTTTTATTACAAGCCATGCAGTTGAACCAGTAAAAATATATGACGACGAAATTGTCAAGAAATTTATTGGCGAAAGAAAGCTTAATAGATATCTCTTAGATGTAGACCATCCATTCACAATAGGGCCACTTGCTTTACCAGATTACTACTTTGAGATAAAGAAACAGCAAGAAGATGCAATAAATGCTGCTATGTCGGTTTATTTAGAGGTTGGAAGTGAACTATCTAAGATTACAGGAAATAATTATCCTTACTTTGAAGAATATAAAACTTCTGATGCCGAAGCAGTTATTATTGCTTTGAATTCATCTGCTGGAACAATAAAGGATGTTGTTGACGAGATGAGAGATGAAGGAAAAAAGGTTGGTGCAATAAAACCAATACTTTTTAGACCTTTCCCTTATGCAGAGATAAGAGAGGCTCTACGCAATATACCGGCAATTGGAGTATTTGATCGCTCAATAGCTTTTGGTGCATATGCTCCTCTCTACTCAGAGATAAGGAATGCTCTTTATGATCTTCAAAATAGACCAAAGATTCAAAGCTATATTTATGGTCTTGGTGGAAGGGATATATTTAAGAGCGAAATAAGAAGCTGTTTTAACGAACTTCTTTGTGGAAAAGTTGATCCAAATATTCAAAGATATATAGGATTAAGGGGGTAGAATTATGCCTACATTAAAAGATATCGTATCAAAAGAAGATAAGCTTGTATCAGGACATAGAATGTGTGCTGGATGCGGAATTGCTCCAGTAATAAGAACAATTCTTGCTGCCTCTGATAAGCCTGTAATAATAACAAACAATACTGGTTGCCTTGAGGTTGTAACAACAATTTATCCTTATACTTCCTGGAATGCACCGTGGATACATCTTACTTTCGAAAATTCAGCTGCAGTTGCAGCAGGAATTGAAGCTGCCTACAAGGCTCTTCGCAAAAGAGGAAAGATTGATAAAGAGGTGAACATTCTTGCAATAGGTGGAGATGGCGGAACATATGATATAGGCTTTCAGGCCTTATCAGGAGCTCTTGAGCGAGGACATAAATTTATGTATCTTGTTTATGACAATGAAGGGTATATGAATACTGGTAATCAGAGAAGTGGAGCTACTCCTTTTGGGGCTTCAACCACTACTGTGCCAGCTGGAACAAAAAGCATTGGAAAGCCTCAATGGAGAAAAAATATAGTAGAGATTGTTGCAGCTCACAGAATTCCTTACGCTGCACAGGCTGCAGTTCATCAAACATTAGACCTCTTTAAAAAAGCCCAGAAGGGCTTTAATGCTGATGGGCCTTCATTTTTAGCTGTGCTCCAGCCCTGTACAACAAATTGGGCTTTCGATCCATCTCTTACGATTAAATATTCACGTCTTGCAGTTGAAACTAATTTTTGGCCACTTTATGAAGTTGAAAATGGCAAAATCCATATAAACTTTAAACCTAAGGAGAGAAAACCGATTGAAGAGTTCCTCAAAGGACAGACTAGATTTAAGCACCTCTTTAAGCCTGAAAATAGGCATATTATTACAAAAATGCAGCAAATGATTGATGAAGAATGGTTAAGACTTTTAAAGCTTGAAGAATCAGGAATACAACTATAAGTCGATTTCTCGAAAGGAGAAGAAATAAATGGAAGAAGAGCTTTACGAACTAAAAAGTAGTTCGCAAGAGGTTAATTTTGAATATGACAGGATCAAAAATATAGATGTAGTTGCATATGAATCTTCTTGTATGCGAGTTATTAAGGATGGTAGACTTGGTTTTGCTGGAACAACGAAGAAAGATGATATTGAATTTTTAAGAACTGCCTCCATTCGTACAAGTAGACTTTTACCAGAAGTTAATTATTCATTTGCGAAAAGAAGCTCATTTACTCTACCAGAAATATATTATCCAGATGACCCACGATTTTCCTTTGAGAGAGAGTTAAATATTTGCAAGAATGCGATCAATAAAATTAAAGCCTCTTTTCCTGAAGTTTATTGCTTTGCTCAAATGGGGAAAAGTGCTTCCAGTATTAAGCTTACTACAAACTTAGGTTTCGATGGGAACTATAAAAAGACAGAATATTATTTTTTGATTGGGGGAGATTTCTCAGAAGAGGGAAATTTCATTCACGTATTTGCGGGTAAGGCTAATTGTTCGGGCGATATTGAGTTTGACAGGTTTACTAACTATGTTTTAAAGCTTCTTAACTATGCTAAGAGAAATGTTAGAATTGAGAAAGGTAAATATCCTATAATTTTTAGTCCCTATGCTGTTCCAGATCTTATGCTTCCTTTTATGCAATCATTAAATGGAAGAGCTGTTGAAAAAGGAATTTCTCCATTTAGAAATAAGATTGGTGAAAAGCTTTTTGATGAAAGGTTCACGCTTATAGATGATGGATTAATGAAGGATGGCCTTAATTCTGTTCCATTTGACGATGAAGGAATTCCTTCTACTACACTTCCTCTTATTGAAGAAGGGGTACTGCGAGGATTTTATTTAGACCTAAAAAGTGCTTCATCTTTAGGACTCAATCCAACTGGTAATGGATTTAAAGCAAAAAAAGCAGGCCAACTACAACCACAGGTTTCTCCCTCTCCAAGAAATTGGGCAATTAAAAACGGAGAAAAAAGTATTGAAGATATTATAAAGGAGACAAAAGAGGGGTTATTAATTGAAAGCTTAATGGGAACATTTGCTGGTAACTTATATTCTGGAGAAGTGAGTGGAAATGTAGCAATGGGCTTTAAAATAGAAAATGGAGAGATTATAGGGAGAGTCAAAAATACTATGATTTCTTTAAATGTTTTTCAGGCTTTAAAAGATTCACTTTTAGAAATAAGTAAGGAAACTGAAGTCACTTTTGGAACACTTTATCCTTATATTGTCTTGTCTGATGTTAATGTATCAGTAAAAGCATAGAGGTTATTTAAGAATGGAGAAAATTTCTACCTTTATTAAACTCACCAGAATTCAATTTGTTCTTCCAAGCATTCTTCCTTTTACGGCAGGTGCTGTAGTTGGATGGAGAGCATCTGGCTCATTTAATCTGAGTTTATTTTTTATATGCTTAATAGGGATAATACTAATAATGCTTATGGGGTTTTTAACTGATGAATATGTAGATTATCATTTAGACAGAACAAATGTCGTAAATACAAAATTTTCAGGTGGAAGTAGAGTTCTCGTGGAAGGGTATTTTAGCAGAAAAGTTGCTCTAATATCTGGAATTATATGCGGAGCTATATTTATTTCTTTAATTGTTCCTATATATTTCAAATACTATTTTAAAAGTTTTCCTTACCTTGCATTATTTGGTGCAATCGGTTTTTTTCTCGGCTATGCTTATGGTGATCCTCCATTTAAGTTAAGTTATAAGGGATGGGGAGAAATATTAACTGCCTTTGACTGTGGTTATCTTTCAATAGCAGCTGGATATTACATTTCTACTGGTAGAATTGATTTAATTCCTTTTGTTCTTTCCTTTTCTCCAGCTTTAACTGTATTCTGTCTTGCATTTATTAATGCCTATCCGGACATTTATTCAGATAAAGAAGGTGGAAAGATGACTCTTCCAGTTATTTTTGGCGTTGAAAAGATGAATTATGTTTATATAGCTTCTTTAATTTTAGCTGATATTTTTCTTCTCTTATCAAATTGGTTGATTGGAGCCCCAAAGCTTCTTTATTTGTTTTCCCTTCCTTCTATTATTTTAACTTACCTTGCAGTTAGAATGATTTTACAGGGTAAGTACAAACTAAAAGAGGAACTTGAAACTTTATCAGTTTATACACTTTTGATGATGGTTTTTGCCTCCATATCAATAATATTTGCATATCTTTTGAGTTAATAAAAGTAGTTAGTTAAATGAAGAGAAGCGTTAGACCTTTCTATATTCCATTTTCGCTTCCAATAAATCAAGTAAAAATGATTTTTTCATTTGCTGAGCTTACCTCCTGGAAGAAATTATACTGGTGGGCAATGCAATCACCAAAGCTTTTTACAACTGCTGCAGGTGCTAAAGGTATAGGTTGTTTTGGGTATCCATCTCATCCTGTATTTGAGATTACAAATAACTGCAATTTGAAATGTAGTGGGTGTCATGCGAATGGTGGAGAAAAATTATTTGAAGAGATGAATACGGATGAAGCAAAAAAAGTTATTAATGGCTTAGCCGAGATCGATGATTTCAGGACAATTGTCTTTACAGGAGGAGAACCATTTTTAAGAAAAGATTTTTTTGAATTAACAAGGTATGCTAAGTCTTTAGGGTTTTATCCAATAGTTGCATCAAACGGAACCCTTCTTTCGAAAGAGATTGTAAATGAATTAAAAAGTTTGGGAGTCACTGGAGTAGCGATAAGTATTGATTCAATAAACCCCAAAAAGCACGATCTCTTAAGAGGGATGAATGGTTGTTTTGATAAAGTTATAGAGGGAATAGATATTTTAAAAAGTAAAGGGCTCTATGTGCAGACAAATATAACGCTCTCAAAGATCAATTATATGGAGCTTTCCGAATTACTTAAGCTAAGTAATGATATTTCAGCGCAAGTAGTTCTTCTTTATCAGTTTATTCCAACTGGAAGAGGAAAGGATCTTGAAGATGTGGCATTAAGTAAAGATGAATTATTGAATGTGATTGAAAAAACGTATTCCTTACAGAAAAATTTAAAACCTGTTGTTGCTCCAATCGGACTTCCAGAATATTGGGCTTATATATTCGCAAAAAACAGAAATATCAAATTAAAATTGGTAAAAAAATTTTTCCCGGGTTGTGTTGCAGGGAAAGGAATGTTCTACATAAAGCCGAATGGTGATGTGTGGCCCTGTGCCTTTTTGCCTGTTAAAGCTGGAAATATTTTAAGCGAGAAACCAATTGATGTGTGGGAAAAAAGCGAAGTATTCCTTTCTTTAAGAGATAGGAAAAATATAACTGGAAAATGTGGGGAATGTAAGTACATAGATGTATGTGGGGGTTGCAGAGCAAGAGCTTATGCCGAAAGCGGTGATTATTTAGGTGAAGACCCATTATGCCCCTTAAAAATTGAATCTTTAGATTAAAATAATGTTCCGTTATTATTTCCAAATAACTTAATTCTTTCCTTTACAACTTCTTTGACAGCATCTCTTATCATTCCAGAAAGTATATTAGCATTTTCCAAACCATTTACTCCATCTTTGAGAGAAAAATCATATATTTTCTCAGCAACTTGCCTCTTTATTCTTGTTGCAACATTTATTTTTGTAATGCCGTTTTTGATAGCCTCTCTTATCGAATCATCCATTACCCCTGATGAACCATGAAGAACAAGAGGTATATCAAGTCTTTTATTAAGTTCTTTAAGCAATTCAATATTTAATGAAATATGCGGATAAGTTCCTCCGTGAATACTGCCTATGGATACAGCTAAAGCATCTATTCCTGCTTTTTCAGTAAATAGAATTGCTTCATCTAATTTAGTGTATTCTAAATCTGGACTGCCTTTTCCCTCCTCTTCTTTGCCAACTTTGCCAATTTCAGCCTCAACAGATACATTTAATACTCTTGCGATATCAACTATTTTTTGGGATATCTTTAAATTTTCACCAAATGGAAGAGTAGAACCATCAAACATAACAGAAGGAAAACCAGCTCTAATACCCTTAATTATAGTTTCAAAGGATTTAGCATGATCGAGGTGAATACAGACTGGGATTTTTGCCTCTTCTGCCATTAAAAGACAAGGTTTTAGAATTGACTCTAAACCGAAAAAAGCTATTATTCCATCTGAAATCTGAAGTATAACAGGAGAATTTTCCTCTTCTGCTGCTTCTATTATTCCTTTTGCATACTCTAAGTTATAGACGTTAAAGGCACCAACAGCATAATTATTCTTCTTAGCAAGAGGAAGAAGTTCTTTTAATGTGCAGAGCATTTAGCAAAAATTATATGCAGTCTGGATAAGCCAATTTGTTAGAGCTATTAAATTAGCTTTAGATATATATTCTTCATGTGTATGAACCTTTTCCATTCCTGTTGAGAGAACAACACATTTCATTCCCTCAATTTTGTTAAATACATTTGCATCAGATCCTCCACCGCTTGCCATACATTTTACCGTAATGCTTTCTCTTCCTGCATCTTTAAGAAGTTTTATTAAAGGATCGTCTTCATCTATTTTATAGCTTGAATATGTCTTTTTGGATTCAAAATCAATTTTAAATCCTTCTTTTTCACCTTCTTTAAAAGAATTCTTGAACTTTTCATGCATCGAATTAAGTGTATTTTCATCTCGAGACCTTATTTCGCCAGTTAGTTCAACTAAATCTGGAACGATATTTGTTGCCTTTCCTCCTTTTATTGTCCCTATATTTGCTGTCGTATTTTGATCAATTCTTCCTAATTGGAGGGAGGAAATTACCTTTCCCGCAAAAAGAATTGCATTTTTACCCTCTTCTGGCTCAATACCAGCATGAGCAGCTTTACCATAAATAGTTACTTTAAAATTTATCTGGGAAGGAGCAGCATTAACAACTTTTCCCACATCTCCATCACAATCAAGGACAAACCCTCTCTTAGACTCAATCAGGTTAAAATCTAATGCATTCACTCCCTTAAGTCCTATTTCCTCCTCCACTGTAAAGCAAGCTTCAATTTTTGGATGAGGTATATCATTTTTAGATAGCATAAACAAAGTCTCTAAGATAGCTGCAATACCTGATTTATCATCGGCACCAAGTATTGTAGAACCATCAGTTCTATATACTAATTCATCTTTTACTATCCTTATTTCTTCTGTTGGTTCAACTGTGTCTAAATGAGCAGAAAACATTAAGGGCTCTTTAGTATCGCATTTATAGGCTGGTAATTTAAGTATAAGGTTTGGTTTAGTTCTATTTATTGAAGCAAATTCAATTATTTCTAAAGGAAGCTCTTTGACTATCTCTATAATTTTATCTGATAATGCTTTTTCACTCCCAGACGGACTATTAACCAGAAGTAACTTCTCAAAAAAATCGAAAAGTCTATCTATATTGACTCTCATATGTAGGTATAACCTATTTCTAATGCTTTTAAGTTTATATTTACTACCTTCTCTCCCTTAGGGGTAAACCTTTCCTTTATCATTTCTTCAACAGTTTTATATGAAGCGAAATTGGTAAGTTTTAGAAAACTTCCGAGTATAACTATATTTGCAGCAAGATTTGCTCCAGCTTCATTAGCAAGCTCATTTGCAGGAATATAGCAGGCATTTATGTCATTTCGCATAGATTTCTTGCCAATTAATGATGAATTAACAAGAAAATTTCCACCCTTGATTAGGGTAGGTTCAAATTTATCAAAAGAGGGTAAATTCATAACTATTGCGTTTTTATGCTCAGAGAGAACTGGCGAGCCAATCTCTTTATCTGAAACAATAACAATGCAATTTGCAGTTCCTCCTCTCATTGCTGGACCGTATGAGGGTAGAAATGTTGCAAAATTATTTTCTCTTACTGCTGAAGCTGCAATTATTTCCCCTATAACCATTATTCCTTGTCCGCCAAAACCAGCAGCTATAAGCTCAATTTCACTCATTTTACAATCCCTCCGCTACTTTATACTCACCTAATGGATAGTAATTTATTACTTCATTATCTATCCTCTTTAAAGCACTTACAGCGTTCATTCCCCAGTTTGTAGGACAGGTTGACAATATTTCAACCATTGAAAAACCTAATCCCTTCAATTGAGCAGTAAAAGCCTTCTTTATGGCTCTCTTGGTTGCTAAAACATTTTTTGGGTTGTTTACCGCTGCTCTTGCAATATATGCAGGACCATTAAGTTGTGAAAGCATCTCACACATCCTTATCGGATAACCTTCCCTTTTCGGATCTCTTCCATATGGAGAAGTTTCAGTCTTCCAGCCAATAAGAGTTGTGGGAGCCATTTGTCCACCTGTCATGCCGTAGATACCGTTGTTTACAAAAATTACGCTTATGCTTTCTCCTCTATTTGCTGCATGAACTATTTCGGCAGTTCCTATTGAAGCAAGGTCCCCATCCCCCTGATAGGTACAAACAAACAAATCAGGTCTCGCTCTTTTTACGCCAGTTGCAACAGCAGGAGCTCTTCCATGAGCAGCTTGAATTGTATCAAACTCAAAGTAATCCACAGAAAGAGTTGAACAGCCAACGGGTATTATGATAACAGTTTTCTCAAAAAGATTTAGCTCTTCAATTACTTCGCATAAAAGTCTATGAATTATTCCATGCGTGCATCCAGGGCAAAAACCTCTGCTTATATTAGTAAGCAAAGGAGTTACTTTAAATAATTGACGCTTCCCTTCAGGCATTTGTTTCCTCCGTAATCATCTCTTTAATCTTATCAATTATCTCAGTTGGAGATGGAACATTTCCACCAGTTCTTCCATAAAAGTAGACAGGTTTCCTGTCAGCAACAGAAAGCCTTACATCTTCCAACATTTGTCCAAAACTTAGTTCAAAGTCGTAGAAAAACCTAATATCTTCTCTCTTTGATAGGTTTGATAGTTCTTTTTCAGGAAATGGCCATAATGTTATAGGCCTAAAAAGTCCAACTTTGAAACCTTCTTCTCGCATCATCTGAACAGCAGTTTTGCAAATCCTTGCAACTGTCCCATAGGCAACAATAATAATGGAGGCATCATCAGTCAAGAAGTTTTCCACTCTTACCTCATTTTTTTTAATTTCTTCATACTTTTTACGTAATACACTGTTATCTTTTTCTAATCCATCTGGATCAAGGTTGAAAGAATTTATTAAAACCTTTTCCCTATTTTTTCTACCTGTAGCTGCCCATTCCTTAGAAGGAATATCTTTAGGATTTATTTCTCTCTTAAACTCGACTGCCTCCATAATCTGACCAAGTAACCCATCACTAAGTATAATAACGGGGTTGCGATATTTTTCAGCTAATTCAAATGCATCAAAAATTAAGTCAATTTGCTCTTGCAAGCTTGAAGGAGCAAATGTAATAACTCGATAATCGCCGTGACCTCCACCCTTTGTTGCCTGAAAATAATCTCCCTGGGAAGGACCAATTCCACCCAGCCCTGGTCCTGCTCTCATAACATTAACTACTACTACAGGAAGTTGAGCACCAGCAATATAAGATAAGCCTTCCTGCATAAGGCTTATACCGGGACTTGATGAACTTGTTATTACCCTGCTTCCGGTTGAAGCTGCTCCATAGAGCATATTTATTGCAGCAACTTCACTTTCTGCTTGTAAAAAAACTCCCCCTACTTCTGGCATTCTCTTAGCCATATATCCAGGAGCTTCGTTTTGAGGGGTTATGGGATAACCAAAGAAAAGTCTGCAGCCTGCTTTTATTGCAGCTTCTGCGAAGGCTTCGGCGCCTTTCATGAGAATTTTTTCACTCACTTTTGCCTTTCTCCTTTAACAATTGTTTTTTCTTTAGTATAAATTTTAATTTAAGTTAAAGCAAGCTTGCGAATTTGCGCAAAATATACTCCACTAAAATTCATTGCATCTATTCCTTGTAAACCAGTACACAAATATTTAATAAGAGATTAAAAACGCAATTTTGTCGGGAGCGAATTTATTGGGTTTGTTGATTAAAAAATTGTTAAGTATAAAATCTAATGGATTTAATTAAAATGTTTTTAATTATGAGATTTCTACTTTAAAGATGAAAATAATTTTTTATGTATTGGCAGGATTATATGGTTTCTTCTTTTCTTATCTTATGCTTAAGGTAATGAAATTTCTCTTTTTTAGGTCGATTAAATATAAGTATAATCCCTTAATTGCTATTTCGACAATGTTTTTAGCGGCATTAATACTTTTTCTGCCAGCTTTTGCTGGATTAATTTATTTCGTTATTTCTTTTGCAGCTGCCGTGATTACAAATCTTTTATTGTTATTTATTAGCTACAGAGGAACAAAAATATAAAAATGGAGATGGGCACAAAAGTTCTCCTGAATTTTAAGATTGGTCAATTTAATGTAGCTCTAACAAATACTTTTTTTGCTGTTTGCATATCTTCTCTGCTATTTATCCTTTTCATAATAATCCTTGGAATAGCCGCTAAAAAAGGTAAACCAAAAGTATTAGCCTATTTAGCAGAAATAATTTATGAACTTCTTAATAACTTTGTTAAAGGAATATTAGGAGGAAGAGGTAAGGACTTTGCTCCATTTATTGGTGCTCTTTTTGGCTATTTAACAATTTCAAATTTATTAAGTCTTTTTTCTCCGCTTGGAATTCCATTTCTTGTTGCTCCAACATCAGACTTAAGTGTTACAGCTTCTATTGCTGTTTTAGGAATTCTCTATGTTCATAGCATTTCAATATATTTAAAAGGTGGGTTAAAGTATATAAGGCATTTCTTTAAACCATCTTTTCTTATGTTTCCAATCAATCTTGTAGAAGAGATTGTAAAACCAATTTCTCTGGCAATACGTCTTTTTGGGAACATTTTTGGCGAGCATATAGTATATGAAATCACATTTGCACTTATCAGTTTTGGTATTCCCGTCTTGATAATGGCTCTTGGAATATTTACTGGTTTAATCCAGGCTTATGTGTTCTCTATGCTTGTTATGG
>Ga0067045_1003500_pt1 | contig 19611 bp, 16 predicted proteins | sample TerdegcTABiofilm_FD_59184 | JGI IMG/M metagenome (GOLD analysis project Ga0067045, IMG submission 59184) | Combined Assembly of (Gp0054472, Gp0054536) Wastewater bioreactor microbial communities from Singapore -Terephthalate degrading... | reverse complement strand
TAAAAGCCCTCTTGCGCCCGGAGCGGCGCGTTCCCCACGCCGATGCGGGCTTGATCAGGACTTTTTCTCTGACTGACGACGTCGGCTTCCTCTCCATCTAGCCTGCCTGATTTGACCAATTTCTCAATCTGCAGGCCGACTTTCGTTCAAACAGGCTACAACGCAAACGGCTCCACTGTCTCGGTCGTCTGGCGGTCTTCGGGGACGAGTATCGTGAGACACACACTCCGCCGTTTTGTCATGTGAACCATTCCGCGACTGTTGAGTACAACGGACCATTCTTGGAACAGACGAGCGAGCCGGAATACCGGCGGGGACAAGACGTGCCCCTGGGCCAGTTTTCACTGGGCACTCTGAATGGCTTGCTCTTCAAAAAAGGCCCTTTGTTGGACGAAAATCGCGAGATAATGTTGGGTTCCCGGAAGATACCAAGTTTCCACAGGAACCCAGCCTCCCTGCTCGGCCTCCTCAATCAACGTGCTGAGCTGTGTCCCATGATCCTTACCACGTAAGGCGATGGCAGGATATGTTTCGAGAACGGCCACACGTCCTGTTGGGCGAACGACGCTCGCCAACTCCTTCCAGTACTGAACCCGCGTATCCTTATTCAGATGGTGATAAACGGCCGAGATGAAAACGAGATCGACGCTGTTTTCTGGCAGCCCCGGTTTATCCTGAGGACACAGATGGGGCTTCACCTGAGGGGTCGCCGCAAAACGTTTTTGCAAACGCTCGACCAAGGACGTCGCGACTTCGGCAGCATAGACCGTTCCTTCCGGTCCAGCTTTTTTCGCAAGATAATCGGTCCACCAACCGTCGCCGGCCCCAAGGTCTAGCACCTGATCTCCTGGCCGAATGTCCAGCCGATCGAGAATGAAATCGACTCTTTGTCGGTGGGCATAACCACTCGTATCCCGGTGAGAGAATGCCTGGGCATCTGTAATTCGGCTTGTGGGACACTGGGCTACTCCGGCGGAAGCCAGAAACCACAGAACGATGAGAGAAGCGGCTGAAGCGAATCGCAGATTCCTAAGGTACTTCATGGTGTTGGCCTCCCCAAATCGGCTCCCATGTTCCAGACACAGGCAAACAGACTCCTCTGGGCGATAACACTGACAATTATCGAAGATTTCTTTCATCCCCGCAACGGATTTCAGAATGACTCAGTCCCACGAGACATTCTCAAGAAACAAGAAGACCGGGTCGGGAATAACCCTGACCCGGTCTTTTCATACGCCGAGCCGTATCAATCAGTGTGGCTGAGGATTACTACGCAAAGACCCGTCACGGCACCGCAACGGATTCCTTGCCATAAGCACTTCCTAAAGCACCCCATACACCGTAGAGTGACGGTCCGGAATAGTCCTGCGGGCGATTCGTATCAACCAGCGGCGGAAAGCCGGCTGGGGGTGCCGTGGCAGTACGAGTTGGGTCTCCTGCGTCGATCGTCTCGCTGATAAACTTGACCGCGCCATCCAGGAACAACACATTTGCCCCACCCGGATGACGACTGCTGGCCGTTACGATACACCAGTCCTCGCCGCTATTTCCGCAACTTGGACCGTTTGGCGGCAACATCGGATAAAAGAATGTGTAGGGGTTAATCCCGTCAGACCACCGCCAACCGACCTGCCAGTCCCAACCCTGAACACTTCCGGAAAACTGCCGATTTGGACCGACCTGAGCCCGGCACAAGGATGGCGGCGCACTGTTATAGGCGCCAACGTTGACGGCGATGGCCTCGCCCACGTTCCGGCTTCCCTGAACACCGACAATTGCTTCTGCCACCGCCATCGTATTGCTGGTCCCGTCAGAGACCGAAGCGAAGTTGATCAGCAGCTTATCGCCTCGCCCAAAAACGCCCCGGCTTTCCCACCAGTCCCAGTTAAGCCATTGATCGCCACGATTGCATTTGTAACTGGTGGGGGTCTTGTTATCGTTGAAAGTCAGGACCTGACGTGCTCGTTGGTCCGACGGACAGACATAGGAGTTAATCCATGTTCGTGTTGGGGGACATCCATACCAAGGGCAGTAGGCGTTTCCTCCCGAGTCCGTCTTCCCGATGTAATTCTGGACCATGTCGTCGTAAAGGGCCTTCTGTTCCATGTAGGGGAGAATCAACACAGTCCACGCCCACCGCTGAGCCCAGTTGGGATAGTTGCCAGAGTTCGCTGGTTGAGCGAACAGGGGGTCAAAATTGGCCGCTGGCAACCGGCTGTACGTGTCATGAAAGTTGTGCAGTGCCAAACCAATTTGCTTCAAGTTGTTCGTACACTGCGAACGACGGGCAGCCTCCCGAGCGGCCTGCACGGCGGGCAAAAGCAGAGCAATCAAAATCCCAATAATGGCAATAACAACCAGAAGCTCCACGAGTGTAAACCCCCGGTGGAGCGGGGGGACTTTCAAGAAAACTCTTTGACGAGTCATAGCAACTCCTCCTAGCCAGGCAAAAGACAGCACCGAACAAAAGAAACAGTCGAACTAGGCCGCGATCGAGACAGAGGTAGCAAAAACCAAAAATCCGAGCAAAGCTAACACATACAAACTATTTCATTAATTCCAAACGACACTATAATAATTCCGGGTACGGGCGTCAAGTTTTTTGTGTAGCTGAGGACTTTTCGTCTTAGATTTCTTGTTGGAGGAATGCCATGAAACTCAGAAAATGGCTGTTTGTTGGGCTTGTCGCATTGACTGTCTTCGGATGTTCCGGAAAAAAGACCGTCTCCTTTAAGACCGAACCAGTCACAATTAAGATCACCCACAAAGGACAACCCTTAGAGGGAGCCGACGTGCGGCTCCATCCTCTGGATACCCAAGGCCGGGGCGCCATGGGAAAAACCGACGCCGCGGGGGTCGCTGTTGTCAAAACGTTCGGGGATGGCCTGGCTATGGTGGATGGGGCAATCGCCGGAAAATACAAAGTCCTCGTCAACAAGGTCAACGTGCCGCAGGTGGACCCCAACATGGACTACGAAAAGCTGCAGCAGCAGCGTCAATCAGCTGACCCCTACGCCTCGGCGCCCAAACCTTTACTCCCACTGAAGTACAATCTACCGGATCAGTCGCCATTCGAATGTGAGGTCAAGGCCGGGAAGAACGAATTTACGTTTGACATTCCAGAATGATTTCGGGCTTTTTTGGAAAAGTCCTCATTTCTTTTCCTGTGATCTCTACAGAAGAGTGCCCGCAATGCATGCGGTCATGTAGCAGGCCAGCGTTCCTGCAATCATGGAACGAAAGCCCAATCCGGCGAGTTCGGCACGCCGCTCGGGAACGAGGCGGCCAATGCCGCCGATCATCACACCGATCGATCCGAGGTTAGCAAAACCACAGATCGCGTAGGAAGCGATCGTAAACGACCGGGGAGACAGCGTCTCCTTAATACTTGTCAACTCTTGATAGGCGATAAACTCGTTGAGAATCGTTCGGATTCCCAGCAGTCTCGCTATGGTGGGAACATCCTTTGGCTCAATTCCCATGGCCCAGGCAAAGGGCACGAACAGGTAGCCTGTGAGCCGTTCCAGTGTAATAGGTCGTTCTCCCACCTGGCCAAATAAACCCAGAAGCCAGTTCACAAAGGCGATAAGGGCGATGAACGCAATGAGCATCGCCGCCACATTCAGGGTCAGGGTCAAACCATCCCCGGCGCCGCGGCAGGCTGCATCGAGGATGTTAACGTCTTGTCTTGGTACGGCCACCCGGACGACGCCCTTGGTGGGGGAAAGCTCAAGCTCCGGGACCATCACCTTCGCAATAACCAACGCCGCTGGGGCTGACATGAGCGAGGCGGTCATGATGTGTCCCGCATCCACACCCATGGCGACGTAGGCAGCCATGACAGTCCCTGCGATGGTGGCCATGCCGCTGGTCATCATGGCCATCAGTTCAGAACGGGTCATCGTACTGAGATAAGGTCGGATAACGAGAGGCGCCTCGTTCATGCCCACATAAATGTTCGCTGCCGCGGCAAGTGATTCTGCCCCCGAGACATCCATGACCCAGACCATGATCTTGGCCATGATTTTAACCAACCATTGAAGGATTCCAAGATAAAAGAGCACTGCGGTCAGCGATGAAACGAAGATGATCAGAGGTAAAACGACGAACGCCACCTGGTGATGTTGAGCTTCCGGGCCGAACACAAAACTCGTCCCCTGGTTCACGCATTCCTGAAGCCGTTCGATCAGAATTCGGCCTGCGGAGAAGGCGACCTTGCCGACGTTTGTTTTCAGCATTGCAATGGCAATGAGCCACTGTAACGCGAGTCCGCTTAGGATAAGCCGCCAGTTCATGGCACGGCGGTTTTCAGAAAGAATCCATGCCACAAATAGCATCATGAACAGACCAAATAGACAGATAAGCCGATTCATTTAACCATCCTCCGTCCCGTATGGGGTTGTTTCTCATCTACCACCATGCTCCCAGCGTGAGCCAGTCGAAAACACACTCCTTATCGCCATCGGAATGCCGTCTGTGGGGTCACCGGTCGTTGATGCGAATAATTCCCCTACTGTATTGGTTATTCATGAATCGCCCTGGGCTTGTCCGACGGCGGGCGAATCGATCTCCTTGCCGAATTACTTGACAAGACATACGAGCTGACGGCATGCGGCTCCCCGGCTGTCACAGTGGTGATTTCAAACTCATTTCACGGAAATAAAGTGACCCTGTCCCGGTTCTAACTCTCACCGAGAGTTGCCGAGAATCGTAATATAAATGCCAGAGACCCCAATGCAAGAGATGCTGTTTTTCCAGGATGCTTTCTCAATAAGGAGGCCCAAGATGGTTCTTCTGGAGTTCAGCATGTATCCGCTCGATAAGGGACCGAGTCTTAGTTCGTTTGTCGCGAGAAGTCTCGAGATCATTGACCAGAGCGGTCTTGAGTATCAATGCCACGCAATGGGTACGGTCATTGAAGGAGAATATGATCAAGTCATGGATGTGGTCCGCCGGTGCTTTGAGGCCATGCGAACCGACTGCGACCGCATTGAATGCGTAATCAAGTTCGACTACCGTAAGGGACAAAGTGGCAGGATTCGTTCGAAAGTCGCAAGCGTCGAGGCCAAGTTGGGACGACCCGTCAAGAAATAGGTGTCTCAACGGCGACCAGTAAACGGCGCGAATTCTGGTGGAATACTATCGGTGCGGGATTAACTTCGTCAGGGCTTCGACATAAAAATACTCGCCCCACATGACCGATTCATCGACGCCCAGATTCTTCCGTGTGTGGTACACTCCGTGTTTGAGAATACCTTCCCAACCTGGTGTCTCGATGGCCAGGTACTCTGGCTGAGAAAGAGCCGTCAACATGACAAGGGCGGTGTTGCGGTAAACGATGCGGCGTTCGGGCGATGACGTCTGCTCAGCCAGATCCAGCAAACCACTGGCCGCAATCGCGGCGGCGGAGCTCTCTTTTTGTCTTCCCCAAGGCGGTGGTTGGGTCAAATCGGCGTCAAAATCCCAGTAGGGGACCTTGTCCTCGGGCAAATGTGTGATCCAGTATTCCGCATTTCGCTCGGCCACTTCCAGGAACTCGGGGTTCTTGGTTAAAGCATAGACCTTGCTGAAACCGTACATGGACCAAGCAAGACCCCTGGCCCAGCAGCTCTCAGCGCTCAATCCTTGATGGGTGCTCTGTCCCAAAAACTCACCGGTTTCGGTATTGAAAAGCCCCTCATGGGCAGTGGAACCATCCTCACGGACAAGATGATCCCGTGTTGTGCGGCAATGATCAACGGCAATCTGCATGAGAGCCGAATCGTTTGTCTGAAGAGCGGCATAGAAAACGATGGGTACATTCATCATGATGTCGATGAAAAGACTCTGCGGACCGATAAACGAACATAAGTATCGTCCCTTCGGCTGGTAACGCATCGAGAGTGTTCGCCCCGCCGTGATCAGAACCTCGTGGAGTGCCTTGTCTTTTGTCAGCTCGTACCATGGTAAGTAGGTATTCAGGAAGATGAACCCCAAATCGTGCACATTGCGGTCATCCTTTCGATGCTCTAAGAGCTTCGAATAGTGAATCGCTCGTTGGAGCCACTTATCTTCTGAGGTGTACCGGTAAAACCGCCACATCATTCCGGCCAGGAAACCACCGGTCCAGTCTGTCCACAGCTCCCCGCTGTGATACCATTTTCCCTGAACCGTGTAGATCGGAAAGAAATCAGGATGCTTTTCGACAAGCTGCTCCACCTGACGTTGCGCAAAATCCAGTGCCGTCTTGAATAGTTGTGTTTCCTGTGCCGTAAGATTCATCAATCACCTCCGATAACCAGAAGAAACGGACATTGAGGCCATTATATTGGTACTGGGAAATACGCGGTACCGCTGTCATGCGCGGGCCACGAAGTTTGAGGCAGTCCCGCCGTAGGATGTTCTTTTTTTCCCAATTAGCGAACTCATGGTCCGTTTGCTGGGACCTACGCGGTTTCCTGAAAACGAGGATTGGGAGCCACAATCGGTGTGGACAGGTACTTGTTGGCATCAGCGTTGTCCACAAATGTTTCTTTGGCCGAATCCCAACGAAGCTTCTCGCCGAGGTTAACGGCAATGTGCCCCATCAGGCAAATCGATGTGACATGATGGCCAACGTCGGCTGGTTCCCAGGAGGGCTGGCGAGTCTTGACCGAATCCAGAAAATCCCGTTTCTCGCTGGTGAATCGTGGGAGCGGTGAATCAACGAGCGGGAATGACCGCTTGAGAAGACTCTCATCTGAGGCCTGGAACTCGCTGAAGCCCGCTTCGATCCATCCTTTTTCCCCTTCAAAACGCATGTAGGGACGCTCGGTGTGATACTCAATCTCCAAACCATTCTCAAAACGATAGGCCACCCGGAAGCGCAACAGCACATTCCAAAAGCTCTCCTTGGCCGGATAGGTGCCGGTCCCTTCAATTTCGACGGGCCATTCCCGATCAAGACCGAGACACCATAGGGCGCCATTGAGAAGGTGTGTACCCCAATTCGTGATCATTCCGTCGCAGTAATTGAGACGCCTCATCCAACCGGGCCGCCCCTTGAGGTCGTGTCGAGGATGGACGCCGTTGAGGGTATACGGGATCGGGGGTGCTTGGGTTACGCCAGCCCCTTGCCAGCGGGCGTAGTCAAGCTCCTCCGGCACCGGCATTTCAGACTGGGGAGGGCAGCCAACATCGCTTTGCGGCACACCGACCTTCACACGAAGAATCTTACCCAGCAGATTCTCCTTCAAAATGGAGTAGGCCCGCCGAGCTGGCGCCCCGACTCGAAACTCGCTGTCAACACGGAAGATGCGTTTCAAGTTGGCGGCAGTTTCAGCAAGTTGTTTTCCCTCGTTAAACGTTCGGATGATCGGTTTCTCCAGGGCGACGTCTTTGCCCGCTTTCATGGCCTCGAGGGCCATCACGCCGTGCCAGTGGTCCGGTGTGGAAATCAGGACCGCGTCGATATCATCCCGCGCAAGGATTTCCCGATAGTCCACGGACACAATGCAACCGGTCGTAATTTGATACCGTTTCTTGGCGAAATCATCGACCCGGGCCTTGGCCTGTTCCAATCGCCAGCGATCCACATCGCAGAGGGCCACGATCCGGCAGTCTGGCTGATTCTGGAACTGAGGGATGTTGACGTTGTAAGTCTGGCGGCCCGTTCCGATAATTGCCAAACGGACGGCCTCGCTGGGCGCCGTTTGCCCAAAGATATGACCCGGCACGACGATCGGGACAATAGGCAAAGCAGTGGCCGACCATTTCAGGAACGTTCGACGCGAGACGGATAATCCTCGAGTTGCCATTTTGTCTTGTCTCCAGGTCTTGAATCATAAAACACTTTATCAATCTGGGTTTTTCAGCGCAGACACGCCGGTACCATTTTTCCCCACGCCTCCTGGGTCCGTTTTAAGAGTTCCTTAGCAGGAACGGTCAACCCATAACATTGCACGTAACACGGGCCGCGGTATCCAAGCTCGCAGTACACCGTGTTGAGAAAGCCGGCAAGATCAAACTCACCCTGGTCCAGGGGTTGAATCAACTTATCCCAATTCATGCTTTGGGTATCGCCGACTGCCGAGCCGTTGATGGTCAGCATTCTCAAGTACGGACGTGCCTTTTCCAGGGTTGGCCGCAGCTCGCGCATGTCGTGCTGCTTGAGAAAATGGCAAAGGTTGAAACAAACACCGAAACAGCGATGATTCACCATCTCGGCGATGGCGATAGCTTCCTCATCTTTGGCCACTCGAAAACCGACATGGGGATAGATAGCCAGTTGAACGCCGGCCTTCTCTGCCTTTTCGGCCCAAGGGCGAAGGTGCTGGGCGATGACATTGTTCTCCACGCGCACTCCTGCCTCGTGGATGTTAAGCATAATCACTGCATTAGACCCTGACAGGAGCTTGAACAGATCCTCGAGGGGAAACTCAAACTCACACGTCTCGGGTTTGGCAATGGTCTTGATATAAACATTTCCGACACGAAGACCATTCTTACGAAACGCTTCAATCCACTCAGGCAGCTGTTGCGGAGAGCAAATAGCCCCAACGGAGCGATAGCCTGTTTCTCGGAAAAGAGCTGCCAACTCATCCGGTGGCATCTGTCGCATCTCTTGTGTGGTGGTTAACACGCCGAACTCGGGCCCGACGGCAATCACCTTGCTCGACGCCAAGCAAAAGACACCGGTCAGAAGAAAAAGGCAACTCACCATCTTCAGTCTGGAAATCGCTCGCATGCATAACATGGGAAGATTCCTTTTTTGCGAGGAAACCGAGCTGGGATCCTGGGAGTGTCAAACCGCCCCAATCTTTTTCAATGACCACGGGCGGCAAAATAGGATAAACCATTTCGGCCTATCGAACAACCGATGCGAGACTGAAGGGCGGACTATGGAAACCCTTTTTTAGAAACTCGGGATATCTCGCCGAGGAACACGCCTGAATACGGTGGTATATTACACCACCCTTAAGTATGGTATCGCGGAATCGGGGGCAACGACTCCTTGTAAGCACGACGGCCTTTCTTGAAAGCCGAAAGCTGCGTTTTGGGCAGAACGCGCAATTCCTAGACTATGAACGACCTGTTGTTCGTCGCGCGGGGAAACCGCAGTTCGAATACGGAAAGCCATGAAGTTTGTTCGACCGTCGCGTATTCGGTCGATATGTAACTGGGATCTGTTGGTTTTGGAGTGGAGGTGTTACTCATGAAGCTCGGTCGTCTGTGTCTTGTGTCGCTTGTGTGTCTTGTGCTCGTTGGAGGAGTTGCCTGGGCAGAGGCAGGCAAAAAGGCTAAGAAGGCGCCGCCCACGCCCGAGGAGTTGTTCGCACAAATGGATACGAACAATGATAAGGCGGTGAATCTGGACGAGCTTTTGGCCATGAAACAGGTGAAAGGCGACAAGGAGTTCGCTCAAAGACTCTTGGCAGCGTGGGATGCCAATAAAGATGGCAAGGCAACCCAGGAAGAGTTCAAGAAGTTCCTGGAGGCTCAGGCTCAACAGCGTGAAAAGCAGTTTGCCAAGATGGATCTCAACGCAGATAAGGCGTTGACATTGGACGAGATTAAGTCCATGAAGCAAGTCGGCGGTGATGAAACAAAGGCCAAGGCGATGTTGGAGCGGCTCGATGACGATAAGGATGGAAAGCTCTCTGTTGCCGAATTCACGAAGGTCCGTGCCATCTTCCAGCTGCCACCGCCTGTGAAAGAAAAGGAAAAGAAGAAGACGAACTGACTTCAGAATAGCCTTAAGCCTATTTCGAGCGTCTAATAGGCCCCTCTGGATAGCATTCAGAGGGGTTTCTTATTGGCACGAAGTTGGTTCTGGTTGGGACGTCAGATTCAAGAGGCCTTTTTCTGAGAGTGGTTGTTGCCGCGCACCAGGACGATCACTTGAATGGCCCAACAGGACAGCGAGAGAGCTAGTTCGTCAGAGGCTGTCCAAGCAATCCATGAATTGTCCGGACCATTGCTGGAATGAGTTTGTTGGAAATCGGCACAACTTCAACGTTCGTCCCGCCGGTGATTTGCACCGATACAACAGCGTTCCGTGGCGATCCCCAAGAGAGAAAAGAATCCTTACGGAACGCATTGATTCGTGATGCGAACCGGCATAACCGAGGATGAAGTCGTGCTTTGAATAGTAACTCGCGGCTTTGCCGATTCCGGTGTACTTCCTGCATTGTGTGTCTCGTGTTCCACTTCTGCATTGCAGAATGGATTGACGATCCTCACGGGGCTCGGATGCTGCATTTGATCCTTGGAACGAGCGGAAATGTGAAGAGGAGAGAACTTTGACTTGGGAACGATCCAACCGTTGTGGATGCCTAGGAGAAATGCGACATGGCTTTGCCTCGCGGCAGAGTCCCATTGGTCACCGTAGCGAGCAAAATCTGATCGATAGAGTCGGTTCGCCCAGAAGGTTACCGAGGCGTGATCTATCTCCACCACAGGAAACTGAGCGAAATAAGGCACCGACTGGGTTTCATAAACCCGATGACAATAACCACCGGGCAAAAGTGGCAGCACTTGACCGGCGCTGGGATGGAGAACGTGACACAGCTTTCGCCCGGTAACCACCAGTGATGGATCGTGGAATACCGGGCATACCAACGTTGGTGCTATCAGGAGCGACAGCCAGCTAATGCTAACCATGTCGATTTCCCGCAATAATCTGGTTGTCCGAGATAATCATGCTACAGTTTCCAGAATAATCAGCCGCGGCAGGTCCTACAAACAGAAACCGCCGTGCCTTTTTGGACACGGCGGAGTGAATCTGTGCACGGGTTCAATAACGTTTGTTGCAAGAACCTCAATAGGGTCTCTCAATGAAAGGGCTGCAATCCCCAATGGTGTCTTGGTCCTGTTCAAGGTCACCATTCTCCAGGCGGGCTTGGGCCATTCCTGCTGAATCCTGGTAGGATGATCCGCTTGCGCCGTCCGGCTGGCAATCTGGGACCTGAATATCCCATGGATCTAGCACCACATAGGACTGATCGAGTGAGATGACAGCCTCCACAACATCGCCAAGTTCTGTGATCACGGCATCGCGAACGGCACTCAATCCGCCCACAATCCCGATCACAAGAACCGTAATGAGCAGAATCCACTCGAATGTGAGGACGCCCTCTTCCTGTGACCAGATTCGAGCAAACACTTTTCGCACGGCAGTACTCTCCTTTTCGTGCACGACCTTGATCTAACACCTCAAAAAAGTTGCGTGCATGGCACACTATGATCCCGGTTTGTTGCCGTGCAAATCGCATGCCGTGCGCCTGGCTAATCCCCGTTAGCCTTCACTTGTGCACACAAGTGATTGCGGATAAAGGAGATCCGCATCACCCGAAGCATGGCGTAAACTGCTGCCAGACAAAGCTTCGCCCGAGTTGCCCGTTAGGGACCCCATAAACACGTTTCAAAGCTGAAACGTTTGCTGGAGAGACTCTCAAGCTCGTTTACCTAGCGAAACACGGCTGAGAAAGACGAAAGTCAAGCTCGGACCGAACGCCTGATGCCGGGATTTGAAGGGTTATGACGGAAAAGCCGAATCTACCAGGGTTTTGTAATCCCGCCCAGACTGTCGATTCAGGGTTTTGGTTCAGCTCCAAATTCTAGAACCTAAGTTTGAAAGAACTCACCTGACGTTTTCTTCCTGCCAGTAATGAGAGACCCGACTCATTACGCAGAGAATCCCTCCATCGAGTGGTCAACAACCCAGTTTTTCCATCACAGGCAAACTGTGGCTAAAGGAAGACGATATGAACAAGCTCGCCAATTTACTCCTGGAAAAGGAAATCCTGCTTGAAAGTGGAACTAACGAGCTGGAGATTCTGGTGTTTGACGTGGGACGTTATGTGTTTGGCGTGAATGTGGCGAAGGTCCGCGAGGTCCTTCCATCGCCCGCCATTACTCATCTTCCCAACGCCCATCCGAGTATTCGCGGAGTTTTCAAACTGAGAAACCAAGTGGTACCATGTGTTTCTCTCGCTGACTACCTGGGAGAATACGAGGGTGACGGCGCCCGGGAAGGGACGTGCATTCTTACAGACCTCAATCAGCAGCAAACGGCATTTCTTGTGGACCGGGTGGAAAGGATCCATCGACTGAGTTGGGAGAATGTCCTGGCAGTGCCGCCGCTCGACGATCTGGCCCAAACGCCTGTGACGGCTCTTGCACGGTGCCAGGATCGTCTCATCCTGATGCTTGATTTTGAGATGATCCTGGACCAGGTTACCGAACAGTATTTCCGGACAGAACACGTTGAGAACCCAGCTGCGCTGCCGCGCGAACAGGCCGTGATTCTCCTCGCGGAAGATTCACCGACGGTCCGGGAAGCCATCAGTCAAACGCTGTCGAGCAGTGGTTATTCACAGCTTGTGGTCTTCGAGAACGGCAAACAGGCATGGCACTGGCTCGAGGAGAAGGCAAACAATAACCCACCACAAGGTTCTATTTGCGATCTCGTGATTGCCGATATCGAAATGCCGCAGGTCGATGGGCTGCATCTCACAAAGAGGATCAAGGGTCATCCCCAACTCAGCCACATACCGGTGCTGCTTTATTCGTCGATCATTACGCCAGAAAACAAGCGCAAGGGCGAGGCCGTGGGGGCTAACGCTCAGGTTGCTAAGCCGGACCTGTGTCATGTGGTTGAATATGCCGACAACCTCATTTTTGGTCGCAAGGACGGCGACCAATCGCTGGTTCAAAATGCGACTTCGGACCAAGTCAATGATGTGGAACGGAATGCTGGTGGTTCAAACAGTCTTTCGCGGGGACAAGTCGAGTCTCCTTCGGCAAAGCAGCAGACACCACCTGTTGAGCTTCTACAGGTTTCGCCAAACACCGACAGTTTAGAGGTTCCACCGTCGGGAACAACCGATTCTGATATCCAAACGTCCGCGCCGGCAAGTGCCCAGGATTTGGCTGCAGACATCCAAGTCAATGGCCCCGCCGTTACGCCCCGACATGAATCAGAGCAACACAGTCCCAATGCCCCCCAAGAAGATGCACAGCAAAGATGGAACTTGGAAAGCTCTCAGGAATCAGAAGAAGATGTCATCATTGGTTTACGTCCGGATCGGGTGGAAAACGCGCATCTCTGGGATACCTTTGCTTTGGAACTCCAGCATCGGTGGAAGTCCCTTTCCGATCTCCGAAAACGTATTTCGGCGGTCGAGGGAACGTTTGAGCCTGGGAAAAACTTTGATCTGGTTGTGGATGTGGCGCGGATCCTCCACACGATCAAGTCGGCTGCCATGGTCGTTCCGGTGGAGATCGTTACCAGGGCGACACACGCTCTTGAAAGTCTGATCGAAGCGGGTTCAAATCGCAATGAATGGCCGTCGCAGGCCTTCAATCGGTACTGTGATTGGCTTGAGATGTTCTTTAGCCCCGTCGATCAAACCTGGGATTCTTGGTCAGAAACCGGCCAGTATTTGGCTGCCGATCTTGAACAACAGTCATCCTCATCCCAGGGGGCGGAACAGGGAGTACCTTCATGCCAGGCATGAGTGTCGGCCAGCCGAGGGACGCTCGCGGCACTTTAGCAAGTCTGGTCCCTTGACCTTATTGCTCCGAAACGGGTCTCGATGCCCATAGTCCTGGGGAACACGTACGGAGCCTCTCTCGGCGCACCGGGGCGGAAAAGTCCTTGCCGACCTTTTAGCGCAAAGTGAAATGTTCAATTTCTAAGCTGACAAGTCGTTCGGCCACCTCTGCCGCTGAAGAGGGACGCCGTTCCGGAAGCGGTGACATCATCTGGCGAATGAGGTGGCTGACTTCATGCGAAACAGTGGGGTTGAATCTCCGGATTTCCGGAACATTCCGCTGACGGTGAACCCGCGCTGCCTCCCTTAGACTCCGGATGGAATAGGGTCGTTGGCCGGCGAGCATTTCAAAAAAAATGACACCCAGGCTGTATAAATCACTCCTCGGACCCACCGGAAATTGTCCGAGAATCCATTCCGGCGCCATGTAATCTAACGTGCCAACGACTTCACCCGGGCCCCTGTCGCATTCTGCGAACCTTCGGGCAAAACCAAAGTCAATGATTGTCACATGGCCATCGGGGTTCACCATGAGATTCGATGGCTTAAGATCGGCGTGGAGCCAGCCAGCCCTGTGGGTCGCCGATAGTCCTTCGGCGATCTGGCGAATCATCCAAATGGCATCCGCTGGTGCAATCGTCCCCGAGCGACAAAGAAGATGTTGAAGTGACATTCCACCCAGCCAGGGCATGACGATATATGGCTGAGTTCCCGTGAGTTTCCATGCCAAGATCGGTACGACGTGAGGATGGACAACGGTCTGTCCGACCTCCGTCTCGCGTGACAAATGACTGCGAGCGACACTTGGATCGGCAATGTTGGCTCGAAGAGTCTTGACAGCATACCGCGGGGGTCGATTTCCATGGCTCGAAGCCACGGTGGCTTGAAAGATAGACGTCCACGTGCCCTGCGCAATCGGACGAACAAGGAACCATTCTCCGAGGAGCTGCGGCGCGACGTTACACTCGGTACAGGAAACGTCGTTAGCGTGTGATCTGGCTCGGACGATTGATGTCAGCATGGGCACGTCAAGTTGCGAGTGGTACATTAGCTCGGTTCGTCTCTTAAGTGCTCATCGGACGTTCTTTTCGAAAGGCTCCATTGACGTAGTCCCACATCAGATGGGAGGCATAACCATCGCAAAAGATACAATGTGCACATGCCAATCAATCGCCAGGGATGGAACAGAAAGAGAAACCCCCAGAGATTGGGGGACATTCGGGCCAGAAAGTCCGGCAACCAAGGCCATGGGAAGTAATAATGGAGAGAGGAACCACTCTTGGGTGAAACCCTAACGTTGAACGACGCGCTCACTGTGCGAAACGGGGATATGGCTTTGTCGGGATCTGCGAAGCAAAACGAGGAATCCAAGGGTTTTGAAATTGATGATGGTACGGCCCCATTCTTACAGATGCGGGACGTCAGCAAACGTTTTATGACAGGCGACGTTGTTGTTGATGCCCTTCGTGATGTAACGCTGGATGTTTACCATCGGGAGTTCTTGGTGATCCTAGGCCCGAGTGGCTCGGGTAAATCGACGATGCTCAACCTTTTGGGTGGACTTGACACTCCAACAGAAGGCCAGGTGATATTTGAAGGGCGAGACCTGAGTCAGTTTGATCGGAGGGAGCTAACGTGGTATCGGCGCGAAGTCGTAGGATTTGTGTTCCAATTCTATAACTTGGTTGCCAATCTCACCGCGATTGAGAATGTGCTGCTTGCGGCTGACCTGGTTAGCACACCTTTAGATCCCGATGTTTTGTTAGCACAGGTGGGGTTGGCCGATCGTGCGGAAAGTTTTCCCGCTCAGCTGTCTGGTGGTGAGCAACAACGTGTCGCGATCGCCAGGGCCATGGTAAAGAATCCGCCCTTGATCTTGTGTGACGAACCGACAGGGGCCTTGGATGACATCACGGGACGTCAGATCCTGAGACTGCTCCTTAATCTTAAAGAGGAAATGGGCAAAACGGTTGTGGTGATCACCCACAATACGGCTATTGCGCAAATGGCAGATCGCGTTGTTCGGCTCCGCAGTGGGCGTATCGTGGAAGTGACCTCACAGGCATCGCCATTACCCCCCGAAAAGATTCAGTGGTGAGAGCAGCGATCGTTTTCCGCAGATAACGCGATCTGGGAACAAGATGATGAATCCCCTGCACCGAAAACTCATGCGTGAGTTGCGATCTTCGGGGGTGGTCATTTTTTCGGTGATCCTGATCACAGGCATTGGCACCGCCTGTTTCGTGGCTATGAGGTCGGCCTATCGAAGTCTCAGCCAGGCTCGTGATCACTATTACGCACAGGGGCGGATGGCCGATTTCTGGGTCTCGGTCAAACGAATGCCAAACTCAGAGGTTCGCCGCCTTGAGGGTATTCCCGGTGTCGCAGAATTTCAGTTGCGGATTCGTTCGCCCGTCACAGTCGATCTAGCTGATTTCGAAAAACCTCTCGCCGGTGTGGCTTTGAGCCTGCCCGATATTCGCCGCCCCGGATTAAATCAGATCCAGGTTCTGCGAGGAGAATACTTTACTCCGCAACGACGAAATGAAGTCATAGTCAACGACGTTTTTGCGACCGCCCATCAGCTTCAGATTGGGCAGACTATTTCAGTTAATATTGCGGGACGGCGACAGGAATTGGTCCTTGTCGGCACGGCGTTTAGTTGTGAGTTCATCTATCCTCTCGGACCGGCGGCCATCGTGCCTGATCGCAAGGGATTCGGCGTCTTCTTCCTGAAGGAAAGCTTCGCGGAGGAAATCACGGATATGGAGGGCGCGGCGAACGAAGTCCTGGGGCGGGTTTACCCCCAATATAGGAAAGCAACAAGAACACTTCTCCACGAAATCGAACGACGACTCGACGAATTCGGCGTCGTCGCGACAATACCGTTAGAAGAGTATCCATCCAACACATTTCTCAGTCAGGAAATTGAAGGACTGTCAACATTTGCCTTCCTCATCCCAACGATCTTTCTGACCATTTCGGCCATCATTCTCAATGTCGTCATGATTCGGCGGGTGGAACAGCAAAGGATGATCATTGGAACATTAAAGGCCCTCGGCTACAGCGACGCGGCAATTGGCTGGCATATCATGGAGTTTGCTTTGATCGTGGGCGCTGTTGGTGCTCTTGCCGGGGGTGCTGTGGGCCATTGGCTGTCGGTAGGGATGACGAAGATCTATCGGCAGTTCTATGAGTTTCCGCGGTTGGATGCACCGCTCTATGAAGATATTCTTTTGGAAGCGGTCCTTGTGGGTGTCCTTTGCGCAGCCATGGGCGGTTGGAGCGGGGCGAAGACGGCTCTTGCCCTTCATCCGGCAACGGCGATGCGTCCTAAACCGCCGCCTTCGGGACGACACATCGTTTTGGAACGTCTGGGCTGGCTGTGGTCATGTCTTCATCCCGCGTGGCGAATGGCACTTCGCCACATGTTTCGGCACCCTGTGCGGTCAGCGACGTCGTTGCTTGCATGTCTTCTCGGTGCGGCAATCATGTCGCTGATTTTCTGCATGATTGCTGGGATTGACCATCTCATGGAGTTTCATTTTCGGTGGTTGTACCGAAGTGACGTGACATTGTTCCTCAAGACCGAGCGCAGCATGGATACCCTGAAAGAGGTGGGGCGTTTGCCGGGTGTCCGCAAGGCTGAACCGCTCCTCTCAATGCCGGCAATACTGCGGCATTACGAAAAGGAAAAGCTCACTTCGGTCATGGGAATTGAATCCACAGCCACACTGACGTTACCACGTGATCGTGAAGGACATCGGGTCCCTGTGCCCGAAACTGGATTTCTTATGAGCCGTCAACTCGCCAAGATGATGGACATTCACATCGGAGAGTTCGTAGAGTGGCAGCCAATGCGAGGCCAAAGGAGGTGGCATCGAACGCAGGTTGTTAGCCTAATGGACGACTACGTTGGAACCGCCATTTATGCCGATTTGAGTTTTCTCCGCAGATGTCTTGGTGAAGAGTCTGCGTTGAACATGGTTCAATTAGCAGCGGATGCGAACCCACAACAACGAACCAAGTTTCTCAGAACAATCCGCGATCGATCCCAAATCGAGGAAATCATCTTTCGAGCGGACATGGAATCCAACCTGCGAAATACCCTCCTGCAGAATATCTGGGTTATTCTCTCCATCGAGATTTCCTTCGCAGGCGCCTTGTTCTTCGGGGCCATTCTCAATGGCACAGTCATCTCGCTGGAAGAGCGCCGTCGCGAGTTCGCAACGTTCTACGTGATGGGTTACACACCCTGGCAGATCGGAGGACTGCTGGGGCGTGAGTCAATCATCATCGTCGCCGGAGGACTGCTGTTGGGAATACCGCTTGGTTATTTGCTGTCAAGACTCGTTGTCGCCAGTTACCAGAGCGAAGTGTTGAGAATGCCGTTTCTGTTTCCTCCGAAAGTCTGGATACAGACAGCCGTGTGTGGTGCCTTGTTCAGCTTGATTTCGCACCTTTTGGTTCAGGCCATGATCTGCCGAACCCAATGGGTAGAAGCCGTCAAGGTCAGCGAGTAGGAGATTCATTCGGGTGAGACGTAGCGGTCTGACGCACAAGCACCTTGACCAAGAGATACATCGAAGGGGTCTTACAAGAATGCATTCAGCAAATCGTCAGCCCAATACGACATGCAACAGAAGACTCAGAAAAGGACTGGGACTTGCGTTCTTGGCCGTTTTCGTCCTAGGCGGGATGTTTCTGGTCCTGGCCTTGCGGTCGTCGTCGCCGGATGTGGAGGTTGTCCCTTGCCGGCGAGGAAACATCCAGGAGTTTGTCAGCGAGAAAGGAATGACGCGCTTGCCGAACACGGTTGTCCTGACGATGCCTTTTAGCGGTCGAATCGAGGCGATCCCCTGGGTTGAGGGGACAGAGGTCAAAAAGGGTCAGGTCTTGGCAAGGGTCGTCCCTGCCGATGTTGAGCGAATGCTGGCGGAAGCAAGGGCCATCGTCGCGCGGGTCGAGGCTGCGATTCGCACTCAGAAGGACAACCGAGTCGAAGAGACGGCCATGGCTCAGGCTCAGGCCTACGTGGAAAGCATGAAATCGACGGTAGCTGCCGCCGCTGCTCGGGTCGATGCCAGTGAAGCCCGTTACAACTACGCTCAAAAACACGCGGCCCGAATTGCCGGCCTGGTTCGCACGGGTGGTGCCTCTGAGGACGACCTTGATCGCACAGAGTTGCTCAAAATCGAGAGTTTACTTTCATACCAGCAAGACCGTCTGATCCATGCTGCCCTTGTTTCTTTGCAGGCCGCGACAAATCTCCTCCCAACGTTGATTGAGAAATATCTCGAGCGCAAGGTTCTTGTTGAAGAGGAATTAAAACAACAACTGGCCGAGGCAAAAGCCCGCCTTGAAACAGTCGAAGAGAATGCCCGTCGTGCTGTCATGACCAGCCCCTATGACGGAGTCGTTTTGCACCGCTATGTGAACCAGGAGCAGTTCCTACCCGCCGGGACGCAACTCCTAGAACTCGGGCGATGGGAAGAGCTTGAAATCGAAACAGACATCCTTACGCAGGATGCTGTCCGCGTGAAAAACGGTATGCCCGTTGATATTTTTCTCGGGGAAAACACCGAAAAGTCCGTGTGTCAGGGAAAGGTCAAACGCGTCAACCCGGCAGCCTTCACTAAACTCAGTTCACTTGGGGTCGAAGAGCAACGAGTCAAAGTGATCGTTGAACTTAGCCCTCAGGATATTGCCATCTTGCGACAAAATAACAATGTAGGGATTGGCTATCGGGTGTGGGTAAGGATCATCCTCCGAGAAAAAACGAACACGCTCCTTGTCCCCCGGATTGCGGTCGTTCGTGAGGAAAGCGATCGCTGGATGGTCTGGGTGTGGAATGGACGCCGCGCGGAACGTCGTGCCGTCAAAGTGGGAATCATGAACGACTCTTACGCCGAAATTCTTTCAGGTTTGAATGAAGGTGAGACCGTCGTCCTGACACCTGAACTTGGTGAGCCGTTTGCGTTGTAGCCTGTTTGAACGAAAGTCGGCCTGGAGATTGAGAAATTGGTCAAATCAGGCAGGCTAGATGGAGAGGAAGCCGACGTCGTCAGTCAGAGAAAAAGTCCTGATCAAGCGCGCA
>Ga0067045_1004160_pt1 | contig 19630 bp, 16 predicted proteins | sample TerdegcTABiofilm_FD_59184 | JGI IMG/M metagenome (GOLD analysis project Ga0067045, IMG submission 59184) | Combined Assembly of (Gp0054472, Gp0054536) Wastewater bioreactor microbial communities from Singapore -Terephthalate degrading... | reverse complement strand
AGCAACCTTAGTAAATGAAAATAAATCGGCCGGATATCACTCTGTTGTCTTCGATGCAAGTAGTTCCGAGCGAAGTCGAGGCATAACAAGCGGAGTTTATATTTATACCATTTCTGCAAACGGAATTGTTCAATCTAAAAAAATGTTGTTGGTTAAATAAGTCTAAAAAAGTAACCCGATCAATTATGGTCGGGTTACTTTAATAAAATAGTTTGAGTTCTAAAACCACGCGGGAACTGGCTCTTCAATCCTTCTTTAGATGATGAGGCGGTGCCGATAATCATATTATTCCATTTAACAATTTTCTGTCCAGTCGTTCCAAACTCTTTCTTTATTGTTCCGCCGTTAAGATAAATTTCAAGGTCCTTAATATCTGTAAGCTCAATTACATTTTTAGTGAAATAATTTCCAAATGTTTGTGCCGCCAGTGTGTGTAATTGTATAAATTGTTTTTTATCGATCAATCCAAGTTTGGAACCGATTCGTATAAATATTTCCGGGTTATCAATTTCGAGTCCTTCGTCTGCAAAATAAATATCACCGTTTTTTATCAGGAATTTATATTGTGTAAAATGTTCTTTATCTATTCCGAAATATCCGCAAAGAAGATCAAGTAATTTTCTTATCTGAACATTTTGCGAATTAACAAAATGACTTTTCTTCTTATCAATATTTTTAACTTCACTCTCCAGCTCTTCAGTTTTCTTAAGCTTAGCAATAAAGAATCCTTCGGAACCAATTTCCCAGGGAAGAATTCTACGGGCTTTTTGTATGGAATCATTAAGCTCCAGATCTTTATACCTTGTTACAGCCGCACTGCTTTTTACGGGTAGGTCAATATCAATAAGTTCGACTGGATATTTCTTAAGAATTTTATCGAGTACCAATTCATTTTCTTCGATTGAAAGTGTGCAGGTTGAATAAACAATCTCGCCGCCGACCGTGCAAGACTTAATTGCACTAAGCAGAAGTTTGAACTGTATTTCCGCAAGTCCCTCCGCTTTCTTTTCATTCCACCATTTACTTACTTCATTCTTCTTCTGAATAATTCCGAGTGCACTGCAAGGAGCATCAACAAGAATTTTATCGAAGTAATTTGCAAATGATTTGCTGACCAGTTCACCTTTACCCTGAAGCACTCCAACATTCACAAGATTCATCTTATCAATATTATAGATCAAACTTTTTAACCGGTCCATTGAAATCTCGTTGGCAATAAGAGTTCCTTTATTGCTCATCATTTCTGCAAGTTGAGTTGTTTTGGAACCGGGTGCTGCACATAGATCAAGTACTTTATCATTGTCAGTTGGTGAGAGCACAAGAGCAGGAATCATTGAAGATAGACTTTGTATGTAGTAAGCACCAAGAATAAAATCGAGTGTTTTGCCTACGACCGATTCCCCTTTTACAACTTTGTATGCATCTGGAATTCCATCAACGGGTAATAATTCAACTTCGTAATGGCTAAGCCGTTTTTTGATTTCACTCTCTGCAAACCGAAGCGAAGAGAGACGAATGTAAGTTTGTTGCGAATGATTAATATACGCCTGAAACTGCTCTAAGTAATGCTCTCCGAAATGTTCTAAAAGGTAGGACTTAATATTGCCGCTTAGTTCAATCAACTTATGTTCTGGTTAGATTTAATGTGCTGAATATCTGTGAAGAAATAATCTTGAATCCCTTTGTCTTCTGGAAAGTTTGTTTAAAATCTTTTTCCATTTCTTTAAGAAATCCATCAAGGTATCTCTCGTAGTCGCGAACAGTCTCATATGTCTTAAGCTGATCAACCGGAATTTTTACTGAATTTGGTTTTACGCGATTAGCATAATAAACATATTTAGCGCGGAACATATCATCGGTAGAATAAAATGTATCGCCCGATTCATCTGTTAATTGATAGCTTCCGAATAAAGGCGGATTAAGAAAAAGAATTTTACCGGGGAGAGATACTTCCTCAAACTCTGTTGCATTGACAAAATCTTCCGGGAAACGTTTTAATTCCGTTTTAATTTTTTCAACCCATTTCTGTATAAATTCTTTTTCTGTCATAATTCTCTAAAAATTATTTTTCCGGTTCTTCAACCCAATCGGCAACAAAAACATTTGTGTCCCTCGTAGGTTTTCTTTCTACATTTCTATTTGAACAGAAGACCAATTTTTTACCATCATAAGAAAACATCGGGAATGCATCAAATATTCCTGAATTAGTAATTTGTTTTAATCCGGTTCCATCAAGATTAATCATAAAAATATCGAACCTTCTTCCGCCTTCATTCAATGAATGATGGTTTGAACAGAACAAAACTTTTTTTCCGCTTGGATGAAAGAACGGAGCCCAATTAGCACCGGGTAAATTTGTAACCTGTCGTGCATTTTTACCATCGATATCAGCAACAAAAATATTAAGCTCTTTCGGTTCTACTAAACCCTGAGCAAGGAGCTTCTTATAATTTTCTGCATCTTCACCTCGTGGTCTGCTCGCACGCCATACAATATGTTTAGAATCGCGTGAAAAGAATGCACCGCCGTCATAACCGAGTTCGTTGGTAAGCTGCAAATATTCTTTGGTTTGAATATCATAACGCCATAAATCAAGATCACCGGAACGTGTGGAAGTAAAAATAATATATCGTCCGTCCGGCGATACAGTTGCTTCAGCATCATAACTTTCACCGCCTATAAGTAATTCGGGTTTAGAGCCATCGGCATTAGCAACATAAATGTTATACGATTTATAAATAGGCCATACGTAGCGACCACCCGAGAACATAACAGTTTCCGGACATTTAGCATCTGCTTCGTGAGTAGATGCATAAATTATTCTGCCGTCTTTAAGGAAATAGCTGCACGTAGTTCTTCCTTTTCCGGTTGAAACTAATTTATATTGCTCACCATCTGCTAATTTGGAACCATCAGCATTCATAATAAAAATTTGATCGCATCCTTGAGGATTTATTTTGCTCCAATCGCTCTGGAAAACTAACTGCTTATCATCAAAGCTCCAGTATGCTTCGGCGTTATTACCGCCAAATGTAAGTTGTCTTATGTTACGGATATGATCTTCACCTTCATATCTTAATGTGTCTTTTGTTCTATCGTATGAATCTTTATTTGCACAGCCGGTATAGAAAAATGAAGTTAGAAAAAATAAGAATGCAGCAGAAATGAGAGATATTCTTTTAATCATTTTATAAGTCGCTTTCCAAATTATAGTTTTATAATTTTTTTATCTTTTCTTACAACCAGGTAAATTCCTAATAGAACAAATGGTATACTTAGCAACTGGCCCATATTAAGCAACCATCCTTTTTCAAAATAAGTTTGATCTTCCTTTATAAATTCTACAAAGAAGCGGAAACCAAAAACCAGAATCAAAAACAAACCGAGGAATAATCCGTTTTTGAATTTTCCTGATGTACGGAAATAATAGATCATCAGGAAAACAAACACCATTAGATATGCAATGGCTTCGTATAATTGTGCCGGGTGGCGCGGAACTCCATCAACAGAAGCAAATACAAATGACCACGGAACATTTGTCGGCGTTCCAATAATTTCGGAGTTGAACAAATTCCCCATTCGTATAAAAAATCCACCGAGTGCAACGGTTATTACAATCCTGTCTAATATCCACAGGTAATTATATTCTTTATGTTTTCTAACAAATAGAAAAAGTGATAATAAAATTCCTATTGCAGCGCCGTGACTTGCCAATCCACCTTTCCATACCTGAAGAATTTCGAGAGGATTAGCGAGATAGTAACTTGGATTATAAAAGAAGCAATGCCCTAACCGAGCGCCGAGAACTGTTCCAAGAATCATATACCAGATTAAATCATTAAGAATGGCATCGGGTTTCGATTCCTTCTTAAAAATAACATACATAATCTGATAACCGATAATGAACGAAAGAGCAAATAAAAGTCCATACCAGCGAATTACGAATGGACCTATTGAATAAATGTCCGGACTAACATCCCAATAAATCACAATTTACCTGTTCTATTGTATTATGAACTATAAGCGGGCTAAATTTAGCAATTGAGGGGCTATTTAACAACGGCGAAAATGGCTTAAAAATCACTCTTTCCAGATAAAATCGAACAAAAGATAGGATGCCGTTAGCATTATTACGTCGTAGCTAACTAATACCATAATTTCCACAACCGATTCACCAACAGAATTTCCGTCCATTGCAAATTTGGTAAGCTCGAGTAATGTAAGGATTAACGGCAGAAGAATTGGAAATGAAAGAACGGGATAGAGTGTTCCTTTGGATGATGCTTTTGAAATAATAGCAGCAATTATTGTGGATGAAATGGCAATGCCGATATTACCAAGTATAAAGGCAAATGTAAAGAGTAAAAAATTCTTTATTACAAAAGATTCGAATAGAATGAAAAATAAAAATGTGATTACAAAATTCATAAGGAACACAAGAAGTAAATTGAAAATCAGCTTACCGGAAAAAATTGTTGAAGGGGAAGCAATTAGATGAAGTGTCATTGTAGTGCCGCGTTCCTCTTCGGAAACGAATGCACGGGAAAGCCCCGACATAGCAGAAAAGAAAATTACGACCCATAAAAGTCCGCCGGTTAAATACTCGGTAATCTTTTCACTTCCTATTGAAAACATTATTACACTTATTGTAACGAGTATAAACATAGCAAGAGCATTAATAGCATAACGAGTGCGTAGTTCCGATTGCCAGTCTTTCTTAAAAAGTGAATATGCTTTCATAGTTTTTTATTTCTTTGCGTTCTCAATATTTTACTCTGCGATCTTTGCGTGAAAATTTTAAAAGATTATCACGCAGAGAGCCCAAAGGATAGCGCAGAGTTGGCAAAGAATTTATTTATATTTTTCAATACTAATAATTTCATTGCATAATAGAAGATCAGAATCTTCATTTGATGCAATAATTATTAGATTTCTTTTAGCTTCATCAATTATAAGTTCGTAAACTCTTTCTTTTCCATCGTTATCAAGGTTTGAAGTCGGTTCATCAAGAATTATACACTGAGGTTTATGAAGTAAAGCAAAAATAAATTTTAACCGCTGCTTCATACCGGATGAGTAACCTCTTACAACATCATCTTTTCTATCAAACAGATTTAATTTGCGGAAAAGAAAATCGGCACGTTCCTTATCATATTTCAATCCTCGTATATTCGAAAAATGGAATAAATTTTCTTCTGCTGTAAATTCATCATAGAGAAATAAATAAGGCGCAACAAATCCAATATGATCGTGAAGTTTTTCGGGAATCAAAACATTATCATTCAATTTGTGAATTACTTTACCACGGGTTGGCGAAATTATATTTGCTATAATTTTTACCAGTGTTGATTTACCGGATCCATTAGGACCGGAAATGCCATAGGCATTACCGGAAGTAAAGGTAGAGTCTATTTCAGTAAAGACAAGACGTCTGCCAAAATACTTAACTACATTTTCGAGTGATAAGCTGTAATTAGTCATTATAAACTACAAATTTACCTTTTTGAGTAGCATCATCAGTTTTAACAATGTAAAGATAAACACCCGAACTCAATTTTTTATTATTATTTCCTATTACATTCCACATTATTACTTTTTTATCGGATGTATAAACTTTCAATTGGCCATTGTAAATTAAATCCATATCAACCGAATAGACATAAAGATCTGCGGTTGATGCCAATGTATTTCCTGTAGGAAAATTTATATATGAATGCTTTGAATATCTGAATGGTAAAGGGAAAGCATAATCAACTTCAGTTTTAATTATGTTGCCAAGCGGTGAATTGTTAAAAATATTAATCTCAGAAATCATCATATTGTTATTACTTTCCAGTTTAGAAAAATAACCCGATACAACATTCCTGAACCCATTACCGGCTTGATTAGAAAGTGTATAAGTTACTTGAATTGTATTTGTAGGATCATTAACTCCGCTGTTTAAATCGCTATTACTTACAATTGCTACAAATGTATCTGCTCTTGTAGAATAATCTGTAAATAAAAGGTAATTGAGAGAAACAGCATTTGTTGCAATATCCATTTTGGTTTGCGGTTTATTAAATGTAGAGGTCATAAATGGTTTAATTAGCGGATAGCTTTTTGATTCCTTAAAATATTTATCGGGAACAGCGCGACTTCCTGTAAAGTAGAGCCAGAGCCCAAATAGTGTGAACTCATCTTTAAACATCGACTTATTCTCGCCGATTGCCTCTCCTATTGCGAATAACGCTCTTTTATCCCGAAGCAATTCCCATGTTCGTTTTAAGACGAGAAAGCCGAATCGTTCTTTAAGAAAAATATTCCACAATGCTAAATTGTAACCATTGTTCTTGAAAAACGAATCGCTCGGACGATCAGTGAATGAACGTATATAATAATAGTAATCGTTTATAGAATCGAATACAAATTCTTCCATCGCCGTGGATGATAATTCGTGATAGAAAGAATCGTTGGACCTGTAAATGTAATTTCCAATTTGAATAGCGTGATGCAATTCGTGAGCTACTGTTACGCGTGCGCCATCAATTCCTTTTGTATTTTGAGAAGAGAAATCATTATCAATAACAGTAAAACTTGTGTACCTGTTATTAGATAATTCATTTTCAAGCTCGGTGTAACCATAAAGACCGGAGCCAAGATTTGCAATGTAGATATCATACCTGTCGTCACCGCCGGCGCCCATATCACCCGGAGGAGGAGGATAGCCGAGAATATTCACTTCATAATTGTAGGAGGAATCGGCTGCTTTTGCTAAATCATTAAGGTTATAACCCGGTGCATCAAAACCGGTTTTCTTGTAATGTATTCTAAATTTGCCGGATGGAGTTACAAAGCTTGTATCTGCTTGAGGTCTTTGTAATAAGGACGATAATACTTCTTTCTGCTTGGGATCAAATTTATTAAAGTTGATCTTTACATCATTAATTGTACTAAATCCGCATTTGCCGGTTTCAGTTATTGTTGAGACTCGATGTTGTTCTTTAACATTTACAGCAAATGATTTAATTCTTACAAATTCATTGTACAACGAGTCGAGATTCTGTGCATTAAGAATACTTACTGAAACAAATCCGATTATCAAAAGAAAATATTTATTCATCTAAGAGTTTTTATTTTTATCAGGTTATCTGAACTATCGGAGTAAATTAAAAAATCTTTATTACCAATTAATCTATCGACAATATAACTAATGATGCTCTTTGATTCAAAAATGTCGGATACATTTACAATTCGTCCTAAGCTCGATACATCAACCTGTCTTAGTTTACCCTTACTACCATCATATAGAAGAAGAGAATTTTCATCTTCGCCGTCAATATATTTCATTGAACCGATAGTTGGAGTAAAATCCCTAAATGTAATTTTGTTAAGTCGCTTTCTGATGTAAAGATAAAGGTCCGTAATATTACGATCGGAGAACCAGGATGCGGTTAAGTTCTCGTTAATTGATTCATCCGAAAAACTTTCTACGTCAGAATAAATTCTGGAGTTATTAGAAATTTGTTTTGTAAGAAGCGTTTCTTCGCTTTGAACTTTGCGGTTAAAAACAGATTTTTTAAGTAAGAGGTCTTTTTCATTTTTTGTAATGTGATAAATCTCTTTATATAGACTGAATGCCAATGAAGCCTGTTCGATTCCAGGTGATATTTCTTCAGCACCGGAACTTAAATAACGAAAGTCCCTGAAATCAAATGTTTCGATATAGAGTTTACTATCGTTTTCGGCAAGCACAAAAATTGTTTGCATATCCTTAACGCGGTCGCTAGTAATCTTTAGATCGTGAATAGTTCCGTTTGTATAAAGCACACGCTTCGATGATTCGGAACGTGTAAAGTTAATTCTTAACATCTCAATTACGTTTTCACCTTTCGAATAGAAATAAAATGTTTTTGGTGCTCTTTTAATTTCATCAACAGTAACATTGGAATAGCTTCCTGACAAATTACGCGAATGATATGTGTCGAAAAGTCCATTCCTGGATAACAGGAAATGAATTTTCATCTGATTGTTATCAAGAACATACAGACCTTTGATTTTTGAATTGGGTAGCGAAAACGTTCCTACAATTCCCGGTTTTAACGCCAATGCAATCGAAGAATTTTCTATTTCGGTTACCCTTTCAATCAAATAGATTTTACCGGTTAAATCCAGCACGGCAATTTTTCTACCACTTCTATCAATAAATGAAACTAAATCAACAATCCCTTTTCTTTCAAAGTAAACTATCGGAGGATAAAACTCGTTAGTACTTTTGGCAAATGAAACAAATAATCTTCCCGATTCCTTATTTATATATGCAATATCATTATATCCGTCGCCGTTAAAATCGAGTATTGTATATTTATCCGGTGTTTCATTAGTGTTTATCGATAACTTTTTTCTATATGTTGAAACAGAATCTCCAAGAAATAATTGAAACCCGTTTTGGGTTGCAAAAATTAAATCCGAATAACCATCGCTATTTAAATCGGCAATTTTGAATTCAGTAAGGTCATCTCTAAGTCCGATTGATCTTGCCTGGTAAAAACCGCCGGAGCGATTATTGTTAAAAATTACTGCCGCGTTTTTAAGAAGGTCGATTGCTACGATGTCATTATAACCATCATAATCCAGATCAACAAAACTTGAGTAAGAATACAAATTATTTTTATCAACAATTTGTTCTGTCAGTTTGGATTTATCTTCGGAAATAATTGATAAGCCATTAAAATTAGAACCCGATATTAAAATTTCAGGTCTTCCATTCTTATTAATATCAGCAACGTCAATATTAGATGGATAGGAATCGAATTTAAGTTTTGATAGAATTGAAACGCCGCCCGATTTACTGAAGGATACAAATCCAGCTTCTCTATCCTTCCTTGAAATGTAAGCATATTTTTTACCGCGTGAATCGTCGGAACCCGCAATATGTAAATCAAACAAAGATATAGAAAAATATCTTGTTGATGATGCTGATAATTTATTTTTGTCCCATGTATATGTAGAATAATTTTTATCTGTTTGATTAAATGTTATAAAGTCGCGCCAGCCATCGCTATTAAAATCAACCGGAAGAAATTTTACCTGGTTAGGTTTAACCTGAAATTCCTTAAATCCGCAAAAACCATTTATTGGAATTTGAGAATGAATTAATGATGAAGAAAAAAAAGATAGGATTAAAATGGAATTAATTATTATTCGATCTATTCTCAAGCCGTGCTTTTCTTCTTTTGAGTGCTTCATCAAAGCGGCGTTTTTCATCCTCGGTCTCTGGTATAATTTCAAATGTATCAACTGGTTTTCCATTTTCATCAACACTAACAAAAGTCAAATATGCAGTATTAGAATGAATTTTTGTTCCTTCAATGTGAGATTCGGTAAATACTTTTACACCAACCTCCATAGAAGTTCTAAAAGCCCTGTTAACAGAGGCAACTAAAGTTACAACATTACCGAGTTTAATTGGATGATGGAAGTCAATCCTATCAACTGAAGCTGTAACACAGACACGTTGCGAGTGTTTTGATGATGCAAGTGCAGCACATATATCAATCCAATGCATCAATTGCCCTCCTAATAAGTTACCAAGCTGATTGGTATTATGAGGAAGAACAAGTTCAGTCATTGTAACAATAGATTCACTAACAAACTTACTTTTTCTTTTTTTTGAATTACTCATTTTGCAGCCAATTTGGATTCAATTTCCTGTAACTCTTTAGCATTGGGATCGTTAGGATATCTGCTTAGAAAAATACTTATATCAGCAAGAGCGTCGTTATTCAAACCTTTTTTCAATTCAATTTTTATTTTATTGTAAAGAGCAAGAGGTGCATATTTTGTATCATGATACGATTCGGTTACAAATTTATAATATTTCATAGCAGCATATTCATATTCCATTTTCTGATAGATCAATGCGCTGTTGTATTCTTTCTCTGCAAGTTTATCATTCATCTCTTTAATTTTTCTTTCGGCTTCTTCTACCCGTGCATTGGAAGGAAAGAAATCTATGAAAGCCTGGAATTCTTCAATTGCCTTTTTTGTATATGATTGTTCTAACGGATAAGGCGGTGAAAGTTGATAATAAGATTCGGCAAGCATAAACTGGGATTCGGGGACAAACGGACTTGCCGGTGTATTGCGTATTAACTTGCTGAATTCATAAGCTGCGAGAAGGAATTGGCTTCTTTTGAAATACGTCATTCCAAGATAATACTGTGCATCGTCGCTAACGGAACTTGCCGGATATTGAAGAATTATATTCTGGAATTCATTTACAGCAAGTTCATAATCTTCTTCGTTATATAACTGCATCACATAATTAAAATATTCTTCAGGTGTAAACTGGGATGTATCAACACTGGAAGAACATGCAGTAAAAAAAAGCACTATTAAAAAGACCGCACCTGATTTAATATACCTGTTCAAAAAATTCTCCATTAAAATAAAGCAGTGCAAAAATAAGTAAAATTGATTAGCTGTGAAATATACTTTTTACCGTTTTATATTGATTTATTTGCTTCTAACGGTAAAAAACAGAATAATTGTAACGATTAAAGTCCCCACAACAATAATTGGTTCCAGAAGATTCGAAAAAAATGGTAATTCCGGTATTGCTGACTGAGTAAAAGGTATTGCCGGATTTTCAATACGACCGATGCTTTCCACTTCAACCGTATCTTTATATGAATCATTCATATCATAAGTTTTAATTCCCGATTTATCTGATAGGATAAGATTAGCATCAATCTTTATAATTCGTTCTATTAATAAATCCCCAAAGAAGCCATCCTTGTAAGGGTTTGAATATTCGACCCGGATATTTTTGATAGTGTGTTCAAGTTTGGTTTCTGATGAATCATTCTCTTTTAGTGAAATCCCTTTGCTAATATAGGAATTAACTACGCTCGATTTTAAAAATGAATATGAATCAGGTGATGTGTATACAAAATGATATGTATTGTTTTTTTGATTAATAAACGGTTCTGTTTTTGAAATGGAACGATCTATTAGATCATATACTAAATCGAGATTGGTTTTTGTTTGGGCTTCAATAGGAGATTGAAAAACCAAGAATGCAGCAATTATCAAAATTATACGTTTCAAATAGGTTTAAAGTCTATAAGTGATATTTCAAATTATAGAATCAGGGTGGTAATTTCAAACCAAAGTTTTACAATAAAGCAAAACAGCGAAGACCCTTTCGAATCATTCGCTGTTTCAAAACAATAACAAGCATTATTTTTTATTACCTTCTACCGGCAGCAATTTCTTTTAGTCTCTCAATTCTTTCTTCAATTGGGGGATGAGTAGAAAATAATTTCATAAGCGACTTACCGCTCAATGGATTAACAATAAACATGTGAGCCGAAGAAGCACCGGCATGTGCCATCGGTAACATTTTATTTGCCTGATTAAGTTTATTAAGAGCATTAGCAAGTCCCATCGGTTTGCCGGAAATTTGCGCACCACCTTCATCGGCCATATACTCACGCGAACGTGAAATTGCAAGTTGAATAAGTACTGCTGCAATAGGTGCAATAATTAAGAGGGCAAGTTCATAGAATGCATTACCGCCTCTATCATTATCTCTGCTGCTTCCTCCAAACATAGCAGCATAACCGGCCATACGTGCAATAAATGTAATAGTTCCAACAAGAGTTGCTGCGATTGTGCTTACAAGTATATCTCTATTTCTAATGTGAGATAATTCGTGTGCAATTACGCCTTCCAATTCTTCTTTGTTCAGTATGTTCATAATTCCTGTTGTAACTGCAACTGCACCATTCTGCGGATTGCGCCCCGTTGCAAATGCATTGGGAGTTGGATTTTCCATTATATAAACTTTCGGCATCGGTAACTCTGCTCTTGAAGCTAATCGCTCTACCATATCATATAATTGCGGTTGTTCTTCTCTTGTAACCTGACGTGCGCGGTACATTGTAAGAACAATTTTATCTGAGAACCAGTAAGCACCAAAATTCATTGCAAGGGAAAATATAAACGCCATCAACATTCCTTGCTGTCCGCCTAATATATTTCCCACGAACAGAAAGAGAACCATCATAAGTGTCATTAATATTACTGTCTTAAAACCGTTCATTTTTACTCCTTTTATTTTTATAGTCGAAATTTATCTAAAGTTTCCTAATTCTAACAGATTCTCATTTAGAAATGTTCCTTTAATAAGATTGTATCGTCGATTAAGTTCTAATCGGCATTAAAGACTACCTTGCCTTTATAATTAATAATCTTTAAAATCGAACGTCAATTTGGAAGAAATATGAAAAAAATTGGGTTAATTCTCTTAATTATAAGCACGTCTTTATATTCTCAAAGTACATATAAATTTTTAAACCTCGATACAAGTCCTAAAGCCGCAGCAGTTGCCGGAAGTTTTGTTTCGAACAATGATGATCCCAATGTAATATTTTATAATCCGGCCGGAATTAATTTTTTACACGATTCTCCAATCTCTTTTTCATTCCTTAAACACTTGATGGATATTAATTCTGCTTCGCTGGTTTATTCAAGAGAATTTGAAAGCATAGGAAGATTTAGTGCTGCTGTAAAATATATTAACTATGGCGATTTTACAAAAGCCGATGTAGATGGTGTTAAGTATGGAAATTTTGGCGCTGGCGATGTTGAATTTATGATCGGTTATGGAAATAGACTCGATCAGAATTTTTACTACGGAGCCAATGTTAAATTTATTTATTCGGGCATAGAAAATTATTCATCGTCTGCATTGGGAGTTGATTTGGGCTTGCACTATGAAATTCCGGAATCGAAATGGAATTTTGGATTTTCAATTTTAAATTTAGGCGGTCAACTTTCTTCTTACCTTGATACAAAAGAAGAATTACCTCTTGATATCAGATTCGGCTTATCAAAACAACTCGAAAATTTACCTTTCCGTTTCTACTGGTCATTCAATAAACTGAATGAAAAACAGGATAACTTCTTCCAGCGTTTTAGTCAGATTACATTAGGCGGGGAATTTAAGTTGGGTCCAAGTTTTAGATTAAGATTCGGGTATGATAATGAGAAGCGAAAGGAATTAAAAATTGGCACAACAGCAGGACTGGCCGGCTTTAGTTTGGGTTTAGGATTTAATGTAAGTACTTATGTAGTTGATTATGCATTCTCATCGCTGGGATACATTGGTTCTATTCACAGATTCGGGATCTCGACGAATTTATAATGTATAATGTATAGTGTAGAATGAAGTGGTTTCAACAAGAATAAAAATTCAATTCTCCATTTTCAATTCTCAATTCTGCATTATACCCTATCTTTTATAAGGTGTTTTAAGATATTGTTTTGCAAGTGCGTGGGAGTTGTTTCTTTCTTTCAATTTCAGAACTTCATTATAATATTTTACCGCTTTATCTCGTTGACCCATCATATCATACAATTGACCAAGATACAAAACTGTGTTTATTAAAAATCCGGATTCTTTTCCCTTGTCAATTTCTCTTGAAAGTTTTTCGGATATTTCGAAAAAGTATGCAGAGGAATCTGCAATGTTTCTGTTCTTAAATTCTTGACCAATATAATAAGAAGCTTCTCTTTTATAACGTTTATTGTAACCGGGTAAACCTTTTTCTGACTTATTAAAAATGTCGCGGAAAACTTTAGCTGCTTCAGAATAATTATTTTCTTTTACGTATGTAAGTCCATAATATTTCTGAAAGTTTGGATTGTTTGGAAAATCTCTTAACAATGCTCTACCCCACCTTCTTGATTCTTCCATATTTTCTTCGAACTGGAATTGAAGTTTCTGAAGAAAGTGTCGCGATTCAATCAATGTATATCTTCCGTTCAATGCAACGTATTCAAGTTCTTTAAGACCTTTTTCTTTATCGCCCTTTGGGAAAAAGATCATAAATGGTTTTACAACAGGATATTTTTTAGGAATTACATCGGCATAATAGTGATAAATACCAAACCCAAGTTGAACATCAACATTTTGGGGATCGACTTCATAAGATTTGAATACCATGTTCAAACCATCTTTGCCGTCCAGAGCGGCTTTAAACCAACTTTCGCGGATTGCTCGAAGCTGTCCTCTAAATCCGAGTGAGCCCCCTTTGAAAAACATAGCGTCAACGTTTTTACTATTCTTATCCAGAATATCATCGCACATATCAATGCATTCTTCAAGCTGATCATAAAATTTATCGTCCATACTTTCATCTTCAAGGTCAAGAAGAATTCGCCACCAGGTAGTCATAGCCTTAAAAAATTTTCCGGAAGGATGAGCAGGATATTCCTTTACAATTTTATCGAACGTCTTTTCAGCTTTATCAAACTCGATACTGTAAATCTGATTTATACCGGCTTTAACAAGCGAATCGTGTTTTACCCAATCGTAGTTTTGAGGAAATGTCTTAAGAAAGGGTAAAAAAATTAATATATATAATAGTTTGATTTTCATTTTATCGTTTAACCAATCAATTAACTACGTTAGTTCCCCAAATGATAAGAAAAAATAGTTCTACTTTCTCTTTGGTCTATACATATCCGTTGCATGACCATAGAATAGCTCTGCTGCAAACATCATAGTTTCTGATAATGTCGGATGTGGATGAATGGTAAGTTCCAAATCTTTAACAACCGCACCCATTTCAATAGCAAGTGTTCCTTCTGCAATCATATCACCCGCGCCAACACCAACGATAGCAACGCCAAGTATTCTTTCTGTTTCGGGTTCAATGATAAGTTTCGTCATTCCATCGTTACGGTCTAAAGTTGTCGCACGTCCGCTTGCGCCCCACGGAAATTTTGCAACTTCAACTTTAATTTCTTTTTCACGTGCTTCGGTTTCTGTTAATCCCGCCCATGCAAGTTCGGGATCGGTAAATACAACTGCCGGAATCGCATTTGGTTCGAATGCAACTTTATGCCCAAGGATTGCTTCTACTGCAACTTTACCTTCTGCGGCAGCTTTGTGTGCCAGCATTGCCCCGCCAACTATATCACCAATTGCATAGATGTTAGAATCATCTGTTTTTAATTGCTTATCAACAACTACAAATCCCCGTTGATTTACTTTTACATTTGTGTTCTCTAATCCGAGTCCGGCTGTAACGGGTTTTCTTCCGATGGAAACTAGAACTTTATCAAATGTATGTTCCGGCTCTGTAACGTTCTTTCCTTCCAGTTTAACAACTATTGCATTACCATTATCTTTAAGATCAACTACTTTGGTTTCTGTATAAACTTTATCAAGAATCGTTTTCAATCTTTTTTCGAGAACTGCTACCATATCGCGGTCGGCACCGGGTAATAATCCGGGCAACATTTCAACAACCGTAACTTTACTTCCGAGAGATGCATAGACCGTGCTTAATTCCAATCCGATGTATCCGCCGCCGATCACGAGTAATTTTTTAGGGACATCATTTATTTCAAGAGCAGATGTTGAATCCATGACACGCGGAGAATCCGTTGGGAAACCGGGAATTGTTGCGGGGACCGAACCGGTTGCGAGAATCGCTTTCTCGTATATTACTTCTTCAATTGTTCCATCAACCTTTGCTACTGATAAAGTACTTGAATTTACAAAAGTTGCTCTTCCATTTATGTAATTAACTTTTCTTTGTTTACAAAGTTGACCTAATCCGCCGGTTAATTTATTCACAACACCATTTTTAAAATCGCGAAGTTTATTTATATCAATCTTAGGTGTGCCAAAATCGACGCCCCATTTTTTAGCTTCTTCGGCTTCGTGAATTAATTTAGAAACATGAAGCAATGCTTTTGAAGGAATACATCCTCTGTAAAGACAAACTCCGCCGGGATTTTTTTCGAGATCTATTAATGTAACGTTCATACCTAAGTCTGCTGCAAGGAATGCTGCTGCATATCCACCCGGACCACCACCAATAACTGCTAATTGTGTTTTTACTGACATATAACCTTTCCAAGTAATTTTTTAACAATGGTTCAAAAATAGTAAAAACAGCAAGAATATTTTTAATGTAATCCGAAAACTTCCGGTTTTACTTTCTAATGTCTGGTTCAAAAATCAATTTGTTTTTTCAATTCATTTTGAATGTTCAATTACAAATTTTTTTTCGAAAAATTAGATCGATTTGACTTGCGTGCATTTACTTGATTGTTATATTAGTCAATAGTAAAAAGTGGTTTTAAATTCCGGTGCAAATTGAATTAACAAATTGTTGTTTAATTTTCCCTCAGAAAAATCTTACGAAATAATTTATATAAATAAAAAAAGTATCATCTTTTGAAATAGTTTGTTTTGTCATCACAATTCGGGATTCTACAATGAAAAAATTTATTCTATTTCTTTTTGTGTTTATTTCAATCAATGCACAGGATAAAATTTCCAAAGATATTCCTCATTTAATTAAAAAAGGTTTTACTACACAATTAATAGTTGATGGTAAACCATTTATTGTTTTGGGCGGCGAACTTGGTAATTCCTCTTTCACAAGCCTCGAATATATGAAACCGATCTGGCCCAAATTAAAAGCAATGAATTTGAATACAGTGCTTGTTCCTGTTTATTGGGAACTGATTGAACCTATGGAAGGAAAGTTTGATTTTTCTTTATACGATTTACTTATAAAAGAAGCACGAAAGAACGATCTCAAATTAATTTTACTCTGGTTCGGCTCATGGAAAAATAGTATGTCAAGTCACGTTCCCGCGTGGGTTAAAAAAGATCAATCCCGTTTTCCACGAATAAAGGACGACAAAGGTAAAAGTCACGAGATACTAACTCCATTCAGCGAAGAGAATCTTAAAGCCGATTTAAATGCATTCAAAGCATTGATGAAACACGTTAAGAAGATTGACGGAAATTATCATACTATTATAATGATTCAACCGGAGAATGAAATTGGAATGCTTCCAACTGCGAGAGATTATCATCCACTTGCAAATAAAAAATTTGAAGAGTTAGTGCCCGATGAATTTATTAATTACTTAAGAAAACACAAAAATAAGCTTGTTCCGGAATTTGAAGAAGTTTGGGCAAAGAATGGATACAGGGAATCAGGAACGTGGGAAGAAATTTTTGGAAAAGGTATCCATACAGATGAAATATTTATGGCGTGGTATTATGCAAAATTTACAGATTCAATCGCAGAAGCCGGCAAATCAATTTATCCTTTGCCAATGTTTGTTAATGCTGCATTAAACAGACCAGGACGATTGCCCGGTTCCGGTTATCCGAGTGCCGGACCATTACCACACTTAATGGATATCTGGCAAGCCGGCGCTCCATCAATTGATTTTCTATCACCCGATTTTTATTTCCCAAACATTAAACATTGGAGCGACCTTTATACGCGTCAGGGTAATCCGCTTTTTATCCCCGAGCACGATTTCAATAAAACCGTTGCAGCCAAAGCAGCATTTGTAATAGGTCATTACGAAGCAATTGGTTTTTCACCTTTTTCGATTGAATCGACTGATCACCCTGAGAACGAACCGATTGGTAAAATTTATAACCTGATAAAACAACTAACACCAATAATTACCGCTAATCACGGACAAAAAAGAATTGAAGGAGTTCTATTCGATAAAGAAACACAAGAAAGCATTTTTACACTTGGTGATTATGAACTTACTGTAAGACATAGTTATACACTTGGATACGAAGCAAATTCAAAAAACGAAATTTGGGAATCATCAGGTGCAATAATTGTTCAGACCAACGATCACGAATTTTATGTGGCCGGATCGGGATATGTAATTACATTCAAAAACCTTAAGAATCCGAATCTTGTAGTTGGAATTCTAAAAACAGATGAAGGCAAATTTGAAAATGATAAATGGAAAGTAATCAGACACATGAATGGTGATCAGACTCATCAAGGGAGACACGTGCGCGCATTTGTAAATGACTTTTCTATCCAACGAATTGAGTTATATAATTATGAATAAATTTTTGTTATCAAAAAATTTTTGATTAGGAAATGATGCGATGAGAAGGAAATTTGTTGGTTGGCTTTTTTTGTTTGTGTTAGTCACTAATGCAATTGGACAAGTCGGAACCGATAAGAAAAAAACATGGACCGCTGATAATGGAAATGGGACTTTCACAAATCCAATTTTCTTTGATGAATTTTCCGATCCGGATTTAATTCGTGTTGGCGATGATTATTACTTAACCGGAACAACAATGCACGCAATGCCCGGATTGCCAATCCTTCACTCAAGGGATCTTGTAAACTGGACATTCTTAAGTTATGCAATGGAAAAATTGGATTTAGGCGAAGAGTTCAGATTGGAAAACGGCAAGGAAATTTATGGACAGGGAATTTGGGCTCCGTGTTTACGTTATCATAATGGAAGGTTTTATATCTGGTCTAATGTAAACAAGAAAAAAACACAACTCTTTACTGCAACAAATCCGTGTGGACCGTGGCATCATTCAGAAATGAATGTTTCGCTACACGATCTTTCTGTATTGTTTGATGATGATGGAAAAGTTTACGTAGTGTGGGGATATGACGAAATAAAACTAGCAGAACTAACCGAAGACTATAAGGACATTAAACCCGGAACCGAACGAATAATAATCCATAAAGGAAGTGGTGCCGGCGAAGGAAGTCATTTCTACAAAATTGATGGTAAATATTATATTACTTCAACGAACTGGGATCCAGTGTGTTATCAGGTTTGCGCGCGCGCTGATAAGCCATACGGACCATATGCGATTACAACTATCAGTGCCGAAGAAAATTTAGGAATTGGAACCGGTTGGCGATTACCATATTCCGAAAAAGAAAAAAAATTTTTAGTTGTTCCCCCACCGGATAATTATGTTGGTTGTGTTACACTTCATCAAGGAGGAATTGTTCAAACACAATCCGGTGAATGGTGGGGTTTTTCTATGATGGATCATAATTCAGTTGGAAGACTTCTATGCTTATCTCCGGTTACATGGGAAAACGGTTGGCCATATTTCGGATTACACAGCAACTTAACAAGAACACCAAGAACTTGGATTAAACCTAAAACGGGTTTTACATCTGAACCAAAAGCGCCTTACGAAAGAAGTGATGATTTTTCCGAACCAAAACTAAAACCAATCTGGCAGTGGAATCATGTTCCTGTTAATAAAAAGTGGTCGTTGACTGAAAGAAAAGGTTATTTATGTTTGAACTCCTTGCCGGCTGAAAATTTCTGGTTTGCAAGAAACACACTTACACAACGGGCAATAGGTCCCGAGTCTATTGCAACAACCGAACTCGAATTTGATAAACTAAAAGCTGGAGATGTTGCCGGATTAGCACTATTAAATTATCCATTCGCATGGATAGGAATAAAAAGAAATAAAAATGACTTTGAGATTCAGCAATTCGATCAAAGGACAAACAAAATTGAACGTGTTAAAACTGATGAGAAAAAAATCTGGTTACGTGCAGAATGTAACTTTGATACCGAGATTGCAAAATTCAGCTATAGCATTGATGGCAAAACATTTTTTCCGCTTGGAGAAAACTTTATAATGGCTTTTCAACTAAAAACTTTTCAGGGAGTTCGATTTGCCTTATTTAATTACAACGAGAACGGTGTTGAAGGTGGTGTTGCAGCGTTTAATTCATTCGACTTGTATGAACCACGACCAAATGGTTTGACAAAGCCGATTCCTTACGGCAAA
>Ga0067045_1029573_pt1 | contig 19649 bp, 13 predicted proteins | sample TerdegcTABiofilm_FD_59184 | JGI IMG/M metagenome (GOLD analysis project Ga0067045, IMG submission 59184) | Combined Assembly of (Gp0054472, Gp0054536) Wastewater bioreactor microbial communities from Singapore -Terephthalate degrading... | reverse complement strand
GAGCCGGTAGATCACCATGCGGCGGGCCGTCTCCGGCGGGTCTTCCTGCGACAGTTGCTCGACGGCGCTTCGGATCGCCTCGTGGTCCGCCGGCCGGGCCCAAACCGCCAGCTTCTCAGGATCGGCCCCGATCGAGAACTCGGCCTCGGGGAACATCCCTCGCAGCGCCGCAAGGGTGTAGTACGACGCGCTGGCATTGGCCGACTTGAAGGGGTAGACCACCACTTTGCGCGCGGTTTCCGGCGGTTCCTTCTTCGAGAGCTCGGCCACCGCCGCGGCGATCCTCTTTTGATCCGGCGGCCGGGCCCAGGCGACCACCTTGCCCGGCTCGGTCCCGGCGGCGAACTTCGCCTCGGGGAACATGGTCGTGAGAATGCCGATCGCGCCGGTCGCGCCGGCCCTGCTAGTGCTCTCCACGGTATAGACGACCATCTGATGCGCCTTCTCGGGCGGCTCTTTGCCGGAGAGCTCCTTCACCGCGGCTTCGATCTTCTTGTGGTCCGGCGGCCGGGCCCAAACGGCCACCTTGTCGGGCTCGCTGCCGGGGGTGAACTTGGCCTCCGGGAACATCGTGGTCAGGATGCCGATGGCCCCCGTCATCCCCGCCGCGCCCGTGGTCTCCAGGGTGTAGATCACCAGCTTGTGGGCCTTCTCCGGGTCCTCGGGCGCGGCCAGGGTTTTCAACGCCTCTTGGATCCGTTTTTCGTCGGCGGGTTGCACGAATGCCACGAGTTGGTCCGGCTCCGCACCGACGCTGAACAGAATGCGCGGGAACATCGTCCGGAGCACGGTGAGGACGCCCGCCACTCCGCCGGGGCCGTGCCGGTCGAGCGTGAACACCGCCAGCCGGTGGGCCGTCTCGGGCGGTTCTTTTTTCGCGAGTTCGTCGATCGTATTCTTGATGGCCGGGTGGTCGTCGGGCCGGGCCCACACGAACAGCCGGCTCGGATCCGCCCCGAAACCGAAGCTCCCGTCGGGGAACAGCGCGCGGAGAATGTTCAGCATGCTGCTTCCATTCCCGGGCCCCGACGTGTCGATCGTGTAGATGACCAGCTTGTGCGCCGAATCGACCGACTCCTTCTTGGCGAGCTCCTGGACGGCCTTGCGGATCGCCTCCTGCTCGGTGGGCCTGGCCCAGACCGCGAGTTTCGTGGCGTCGGCCCCGGCGGCGAAAGTGGCGTCGGGGAAGATCTGACGGAGCGTGGGGAGGATCGAGGCCACCCCGCCCGGGCCGACCGCCGGCACGCTGTGGACGACCATCTCGGGCATCGTCCCGGCCGGCCCCTGCTGCCTCGCGACCTGTTCGATCGCGGCCCGGATCAACTCGTGGTCTTTCGGCAGCGCCGTGGCCAGAATGCTGTTTGTCTTCGCCTCGACGGCGACCTGGGCCTTCGGCACGAGCGTCTGGAGCACGGGCACCAGGGACGCGGCATTGCCGTTGGCGAGCGGGTAGGTCTTGACCGTCGGCTTATGGGCCGCGTCGGGCTCCGCCTCCATTTGCTTGAGCATCTGGGCGAGGATTTCATGTTCCCCGGGGCGGGCCCAGGCGAGGATCGACCCCGACTTCGGATCGGTGGAGAGCTTCGCCCCGGGCAACTGCTCCTGGAGCACCGCGATCGCCGTGGCCGGGTCGATGTCCGGCACGGGATAGACCATCAGCTTGTCCTGGCCCTCGGCCGCCGCGCCCGTGTCGACCTTCTCCAGGGCCGCATGAATCGCTTTCTGGTCGTCCGGGAGTGTCCAGACGATGAGCCGCCGCGTCCGGGCGTCGAGCACGAACTCGGCGTTCGGGAAGAGGGTCTTCATGAGCGTCAAGACACTCTGCGGATCGGCGGCCTTGATCGGGTACGACACGAGCTCGTAGCGCTCCGCCGCCGGCACTTCCCGTTTGAGCTGTTCGAGGATGTCGGCGATGACCACATGCTGCGAAGGCTTAGCCCAGACGGCCAGCTCGTCCGGCCCGCTCTCCGCGACAACCTGCATCCCCGGCAGCTCCGTGGCCAGCGAGGCCGCCAGCGACTGGAACCGCTTCTTCTGGGCGGGCGTGACGGTGTAGGTCGCGAGCTTGGGCCGCTCGTCGAGGACGGCGACCACTTGGATCTGTTCGATCGCCGCCTTGACGATCGCCTGATCGCTCGGCGAAGCCACCACGGTGAGCCGCTTCCCGCCCGGCTCCAACGTGACCTGGGCCTTCGGGGCGAGCCCCTGGAGCACCGGGACGATCGTGGCCGGCTGCGGCTGGGCCAGCGGATAGAACCGCAGTTGCGGGGCGTCCGGGGCCGGCGTCTCCGGCTGAAGCTGTTCGAGCACCGTCTTGATCGTCACGTGATCGGCCGGCGCTGCGACCGCAATGAGGGTCTTCGTCTGCGGGTCGACGGAGATCTTGGAGTCGGGCACGAGGGTCTGCAAGAGCGGCGTGAGGGTCGTCGGCTCGGCCTTCGTGAGACGGTACACCTCCAGACGCGGCGTCGTCTCCGGCGTCGCGCCCCGTACCATTTTCTCCAACGCGGCCTTCACGCTCTCGTGCTCGGCCGGCGTCCCCCAAACCACGATCCGCCCCGCCTTGACGTCCGCCACCAGCTTCGCGTTGGACACCAGGGTCTGGAGTTGGGCCACCAGCGTCGTCGGCTCCGCCCCGTACACCGGGTAGACTTCGAACCGTGGTTGCTGCTCGGGCGGGACCTGCGCTTGGATCTGCTCCAGCGTCTTCTTCATCGCCTCGTGCTCCGGCGCCGTCGCATAGACGAGCAATCGGTTCGCCTTCGGGTCCAGCGTGACCTCGAGCGTCGGGAACGTGCTCTTGAGCATCGTGATGACGCTCGTCGGGTCGGCAGACGTGATCGGGTAGGTGCGCAGCTCCGGCGTGTCGCGTCCGGGCTTTTCGGGCTGGAACTGCTGCACCACGCCGCGGATCGTCTGCTGGTCGGCCGGGATGGCGACCACGATCAGCGTCTTCGTCGTGGCATCGACCGAGACTTTCGCCTCGGGCACCAGGCTTTGCAGCAGCGGGACGAGGGTCGTGGGATCGACGCGAGTCAAACGATACGTCTCCACCTGCGGCGTATTCTCGATCGTGGTCCCTCGCCCCAGCTTCTCCAGGGCCCCTCGTACGATCTCCTGCTCCTCCGGTATGGCCCACACGACCAGCCGGCCCGACTTCGCATCCGGCGTGAACTTCGCGTTGGGCGCAAGCGTCTGCAAACTGGCCGCCAGGGCGGTCGGTTCGGCCCCGCGCAGAGGATAGGTCTCGAAGTGAGGGAGCTTCTCCGCCGGCACCCGCGCCTGAAGCTGTTCCACCGTCTTCTTGAGGGCCTCTTGCTCCGAGGGGAGGGCCCAGACCAGAAGGCGATGCGTCTTCGGGTCGTGGACGATTTGCAGCGTCGGGAACATGCTCTTGAGCACGGTGACGACGCTCGTCGGATCGGCCGTTGTGATCGGATACCCCGCCAGCACGTACTTCTCCCCCGAGGGCACGTCTCGCTTGAGTTGTTCGAGGATCTCCGCGAGCACCTTGTGCTGTTCCGGCTTCGCCCAGATGGCCAGTTCGCCCGGCTCCGCGTCGGTGATGACCTGGATGCCGGGCAATTCCGCCGTCAAGGTCGTCAGCACAGCCTGAAACCGCGCGCGCTGGGCCTGCGTGACCGGATAGGCGACCAGCTTGCTCTTCTCTTCCGCGGAACCCTTTTCAAACGCCTCGACGGCGCTGTTCACCGCCGCGTGTTCGACGGCCGGGGCCACGACCATGAGCCGCTTGTTCGTCGGGTCGATCGTCACCCGGGCCTTCGGGGCGAGTCCCTCGATCACCTCGGCCATGCCGGGCGTCGGCGTGCGCGTCAACTGGTAGAACCGGAGTTCCGGGGTCCCGGGCCCCGGCTTCTCCGGCTGCAACTGCTCGAGAATCGACTTCACCGCCTTCTGGTCCGACGCCGTGCCGATGACCACCAGGCTGTCGGTCGGGGCGTCGATCGCCAGGCGCGCGGTCGGCAACAGCGTCTCGAGGAGCGTCAGCACGCTCTTCGGGCTGGCCTTCGTGAGCCGGTAGACCTCGAATTGCCGGGCCTGTTCCGGCACCGGGCCCATGCCCAACTTCTCCAGGGCCTTCTTCAACTGATCGTGCTCCGCCCCCGTCGCCCAGGCCACAAGCCTCCCCGTTCTGCTATCCAGCGTGAACTTGGCTTGCGGCGTGATCCCCTCCAGGCTCTTCAGAAGCTCCGGTCCCCGGGCCTCGTCGATCGCGTACAACTCCAGCCGCGACTGCTTCTCCGGCGGCAGGCCGGTCTTCATCATCTCTTCGAGGATCGCCTTGACCGACGCCTGCACCGTCGGACCGGCATGGACGCTGAGCTGGTCGGTCTTCGGATCGAGCACGAAGTTGTTCGGCGGCGTGGGATACAATGTCGTCATCACCGTGAGGACCGACGCCGGGTCGACCCCCTTGATCGGATAGATGGCGAAGACCGGCGGCTCCGGTTTGGCCGGCTGGGCGACCGCCGTCGCCGCCGCCGCGGCCGGCATTGCCTTGATCAGCACGCGGATGCTCCGCAGGTTTCCCGCCGAATCGGTAATCAGGAGCTGACTCGTCGCCGGCAGCGGGACCACCTTCCCGAGCGGACTCAGCAGCGGCTTGATCTCCTCGGACACCGTGGCCGCGGCCCGGCCCTCCAGGGGAATCATGACGGCCACCAACTCGAACTTGCCGCGGTAGTCCAACTCGTCGAGCGTTACCCGGGGCACCAGGTTCTCCGGGATTCCCGCCTCGGTGCTGACGCACACCAGCATCCGGTCCCGGCGGATCAGCGTGAACCCCTTGGTGAGGAGCACGCTATTGAGGAGGTCGATGGCCTCGGTGGGCGTGTACTCCTTGTCGTCGGAGTAATTCAACGTACCCGGCGGCGGGGCGTCGAGGACCAGGGAGAGCCCGGCCTGGCGCGCCACCTCCTCCAAGACGTCGACCCAGCGCTGGAAGCGGAAGTTGAATCGCAGGAGCGGCTCGGGCGGGATCTTGGCCAAATCGGCCCGCTGGGCGTCGCTGAGGATTTCTGCCAGCTTCTTCTCGTTCTCTTCAAGCACTTTCGCGCGATCGGCTTCCGTCGCCTTGGCCACCGCCTCGCGGCGCTCGGCCAGCAGAGAGGCCACCTTCGCCCGCTGCTCGTCGCTCAACTTGAGGCGGTCCGCCATTGCCGGCTGCGCCAACAGGGTGTAACTCGGTCCCGCCTTCCCAGGCTCCGCGGGCTTGGCTTCCGCCGGTTTTGCTTCCGCCGGTTTTGCTTCCGCCGGTTTTGCTTCCGCCGGTTTTGGTTCCGGGGGTTTTGTGTCTGCCGGTTTCGGCTCTGGGGAGTTGGCGGATGCGGGTTTCGCTTCGGCGGGTTTGGCCTCGGCCGGCTTCGGCTCGGTGGGTTTCGGCTCCGGCGGCTTGGCTTCCGGGGCCTTCGCCTCGGGCACTTTTGGCTCCGCTTTGGCTTCGGCTGGCTTCGGGGCAGGGCTTGGAGCCGCGGCTGGCGTGGCAGCCGGAGCAGGCTGGGACGGTGCCGGTGTGACGGGCGGCGGGGCTGCGGGCTGCGCCGCAGGGGCCGTGGCCGGCGCAGGCGGGCCGGTACCCTCGGCACCCATGGCCCAGGTTGCGCAGACAACCCATAAAACCCAAACACCAAAGACAGTGGCAGGTCCAGGGCGGTTCTCGCGACGCGAAATCATCGAGGTCCTCATGGTACCTACTCCCGATAGGTGGGACGTGCGGCTTGAGGTACAAAGGGTGGGCAACCTTAAGGCTATCCAGGCCAGAGGGCTGCGTAAAGCTTCACGCCGGATTTAGGGGTCCACTAATGAGTGGCAATATCACCCTCTTTGGAATGTTCTTGGCTGTCTGCGACCCAGGCAGACCGCCGCATCACCGTCGTGCCTGGGCGGGGATTCTCCTATGCCGTGCGGCCGGATTCCGTGGTGTCTTCGAATGATCGCCCGTTCTGTCGCAACCCCGCGGGACGATGGCCCCTCTTGCGTGAAACGTTGCGTTTGTGTAAAAGTATAATCTGTTTGGACTTACGGCGTCCAAGACTTTGGGGTGGTTGTCGGCCGCCGTCCGGCGTAGGATGTGTCGGACGGTGGAACCCAACGTGTTGGGGCGGTAGCTCAATTGGGAGAGCACGGGCTTTGCAAGCCCGGGGTCGAGGGTTCGAACCCCTTCCGCTCCACTTGTGCCGATTGGAAACGGAGGAGGCCCCATGTCCCTGGATTCCCGTCTTCAGGACGCCGAGACGTTTTGGCAGGAGGGCCGGAAGGAGAAGGCGCTCCTCGCGGTGCTGAGTGCCGTCAACGATACGGCCCGAAAGAGATATCCCCAAGCGAAGGATAACGCGGAGGCGATGGCCTATTTCATCGCCGATGCCGCAGTCCAACTCACTGGGGAGAATGCCGACCTGTTCGACTGGGGCTTTCGGGGTGGGATCTCGCTCGGCGAGGTGCTCCACGACGTTTACCGCGGCCTGCTCCAGAGCGGAAAGATGCCCGAGGACGTCGAGCTGCGCCCGGGAGAAGCGTGGCAAATCCATTTCCTCGAAGGGAACCGTCGCGGATACAGCGATTGCCTGATCCCCCGGCTCATCGAAGTCGTGAGGCGTTCTCCGGAGAACGCCGGGGAGTTCTCCAAGCGGAAGTGACCGCTCATAGAGGATGTCCTGCGGGAGTATTTCTTGGAGTGGGATGGACGTTCGCACCATGAAGATCAATCGGCGAAAAGTGCTCGTAGCCGGCGCGGCGTCGGCGCTCTTTGGGGCAGCGGCCGCCTTCGCAGGGAAGCCGGGACCTGTCCGGCTGATCTTCGATACGGATATAATGGGCGACGTGGATGACGTGGGGGCTGTCGCGCTCCTTCACGCCCTGGCGAACCAAGGCGAGGTCCGGATCCTTGCCACCGGGGTATGCGTCAAGAACCCGTGGTCCCCGCTCTGCTTGGACGCCCTGAACACCTACTTTGGGCGTCCGGAGATGTTGCTTGGCGTGGTGAAGGGGCCGGCGCATGATCGGGCCTCAAAGTATGCCCAGGCAGTCGCCCAGGAATTCCCGCACCGCCTGCGCTCCGCCGAAGACGCTCCCGACGCGGCCCTCTTGTACCGGCAGGTGCTTGCCGGGCAGCCCGATCGAAGCGTGGTCATGGCGAGCGTCGGGCAGTTGACCAACTTCCGGAATCTCCTCAAGACCGGCCCCGACGCACGGAGCGACCTCGGCGGCGTGGAACTTGTCGAGCGGAAGGTCCGGGCGTGGGTCTGCATGGGCGGGCGATTCCCGGAGGGTCGAGAGGCCAACCTCGTCAACGACGGCCCGGCGGCTGCCTACGCGATCCGGCATTGGCCGACGCCGATCGTTTTCAGCGGCTGGGAGATTGGAAACGAGATCATGACCGGGGCCGGGCTTCGGAAGGCCCCCGAGCGATCCCCGGTGCGCCGGGCCTACGAACTCTACAACGGTTTGAAGAACCGGCAGAGTTGGGACCAGACGGCGGTGCTGTACGCCGCACGCGGCCTCGACGGCGGCCTGGCCGGTTTCTGGGACGTTCGCTCAGGCGGATTCCTCCACGTCAACGAGGACGGGAGCAACGCCTGGCAGGAGTCGCCCGGCAAGAAGCATTCCTATCTGGTCAAGAAAATGCCGCCCCAGCAGATCGCCGCCGTCATCGAAGGGCTGATGTTGCAGCGCCCTTAGGGTTGGATCAATGGTTCAGGATCTGGTAGGTGTTCAGCGAAATGAAGTGCGAGCAGAGGAAGGGAAAAGGGAAAGTCCTGGAAAAATGGGAAAGGCAAGAAGCCGTGCCCTGATCACACAATTCTGAATGGGAGCCCTCTCCTCTTCTTCTCCCCTTTTCCCACGCTTTTCCCTTTTCCCTTCTCCTCTTCCTGCAACTTCATACGGCTGAAGTGTTACAGGATCTGAAGGCTCTCGGAGGGCAGCACGGCGTTCATGCTCCCGGAGCGGAATCCCTCCAGGTCGAGCGACACGTACTTGAAGCCCAGGGCCTTGAGCCGGGTGACGACCTCGCGGCGGAACTGCGGGTCCAGGAACTTGGAAAGGGCTTCGGACGATACCTCGATCCTCGCCTGGTCGCCCCGGTGGTATCGGACGCGGAGCGGCTGGAAGCCTCGCTCACGCAGGAACCGCTCCGCCTGGTCGATCCGTGCCAGACGTTCGGGCGTGACTTCTTCGCCGTAGGCGATCCGGCTGCTCAGGCACGGCGTGGCCGGCTTGTCCCAGGTGGGCAATTGCCAGTAGGCCGCCAGCGCGCGGATCTCGTCCTTCGTGAACCCGCACTCGGCCAACGGGCTGCGGACCTTGCTGTCCTTGGCGGCCTGGAGGCCGGGGCGATGCTCCCCGTGGTCGTCGCGGTTGGAGCCGTCGGCCACCACCGCCACGTCCAGGTGCCGGGCGATCCGCTCGACGCGGGCAAACAATTCCGTCTTGCAGTGGTAGCACCGGTCGGAGCGGTTCTTCTGGTACTCGGAGTTGGCGAGCTCCTCGGTGCGGACCGCCTCGTGGCGGATGCCGATCTGCCGGGCCAGGTCGCGGCACTCGTCCAGTTCGCCGGTGGCAAGACTCTCGCTGACGCCGGTCACGGCGACCGCCCGGTCGCCCAGCGACAACTGGGCCGCCTTGGCCAGCACGGTGCTGTCGAGCCCGCCGGAAAACGCGACGGCGCAGCTTCCGAAGCCGCGCAGTAGCGCGAGAAGGGAATCCCGCTTCGCGGCGATCTCGGCCGGCAGGTTACTCATTGCAGTCATACGACGCCTGCGCCCAAACGATGTCTCAAGAAACGGGTCCGTCCGGGATTTCCGGGAAACGCCGGGCCGCACGAGATCGCAGGGAGAGTACCGGTGCCTTTTCTCTGTTCGCTTTCCGCGCCGATGCGGAACAGAGAAGAAGCACTGGTACTTCTGCGTCGCACGCCTGCAACGCTACGGAATTCTCGGGGGAACGAAAAAAAGGCGGTCCTCCACCGCAATGCCGTGGCGATGCGCATCTGAGAGCCCGTTACCACAAAGTGGGCACCTCGGCCCGGGTTGTGTGATCCGCAACCGGCCCGAAGGCCGGTTAGAACGCGGCTATACACGCGGCCGGAGCCTTGTTGTTTCGGCGCCCGACGGGCGAAGTATCGGCTCCCCAAAATGGTTGCATCAACAGCACGAGCATGATAGAGGACCACACGCGCAAGAGGCTGCGCCGTTCGCGAAGAGCGGTGCCTCTCGGCAGCGCTCTATCCTACCGGTTCACCGCGTCCCGGACAAGAAAGGACTCTCGCCGCCACGGAGCAACGCTGCGTGACCATGCCATCGCCAAACGCTCAGGCAGGGCGAGCAGAGAGAATGAGCCCCCCGGATTCCAAGCAACCACGCCAGTTGGTCATTGACCACCTGCCAGGGGGCACACTCTTTCCACTCGCCCGTCCGGCTTACTCCTTGTTGCGCTTCGGCATCAGGCGACCTGGCCATCGTGGAGGGACCAGGAACAGGGTCCCCAGGACCATCCCCCCGAACGCGCAGTACACGAGGGTGAAGACCCAATCCGGGGCCTCGTAGAACAATACCGCGTTGGCCCAGCGGCCGATGAAGGTCGCCTGGGCGACCTCCTCGCCCGCCCTCGTTCGCAGGGCATCCTCCCAAGTCGTCAGGGGACACTCGACCCCGAACAGCGACTCCACCACGACGACCGCAATCATCAGGAAGTGAATCCAGCGGAACCATGCGTTGCGAATCCACTCCCACCGAAACAGGTACCCCACCAGGACCGCCAGCAACCCAGCAACCACAAACCCCACATAGGTGGCATGAATGGCCACGACCGCGTCGGCAAGCCAACGGTAGATCACCATAACAATGAAGAGGCCCAGGATGGCCGCTTTATTCCCCGATTTGCAGTTGTTCCGCGGAACGAACTGCGAACAGGGGAAGGGAAAAGGGAAAGGCCTGGAAAAATGGGAAAGGCAAAACGCCGTGCCCTGATGACACAATCCTGAATGGAAACCCCCTCCTCTTTTTTTCCCCCTTTTCCCTCGCTTTTTCCTTTTCCCTTCTCCTCTTCCTGCGACTGCATAGGGCCGAGATGTTCCTGAGCCTTCTTCCCGGCTTTCCCCCTACTTCTCCAGTCGTGCGACGAGCATGGGACCGGGGAGCCGGAGGAGGGCTGCGAGCCGGTCGAGTCCGTGGCTGCACGGATGGGCCCGGCGAGGGAGGTACGCGTCGAACTGGCCCGTCTGGTGCAGGTTCATGACCCGGACCGAGCGAAACCCCGCGGAGTATCGGCGGATCGCGCACGGGGTGTTTGCCCTATAGTAGGTCGGATAGACTTCCACGTCGCAGCGGACGCCCGCGTCGCGTGCGTGATGGATGCACCACTGCTTGATCCGAAGCCCCTGTGCCAGAAGCGACGCCAAGGCGAAGACGTGGCGCGCGTCGATCGTGAAGGCCCAGAAGACGCCCCCTTCGACGAGAACCTCGAAGATCTTTCGGAACAGCGTCTTGGGGCTGCGGACGTGCTCGATCACGAAGACGGCCAGCGCCACGTCGATCGACGCCGGTTCCAGGGGCGCGTCCTCCAGCCGGCAGCGGTGAACTTGGGTGAACCAATCGGCGGCGGGGATGGCGGGGTCGGGCTCGATGCCGACGTAGGCGCCCGACTGTTCCGCCAACGAACGCTGCAAGGCCGGTTCGCCGTCGAGGCCGCGGCCGCAACCGATGTCGAGCACGGTGGGACGCGGGCCGAGGCGACGGACGTCGGTCAGGACCATGTCCCGGAAGAAACTGGCCCGGTAGTCGCCCTGCTCCCAACGACGGAGGAAGGCGTTCCACGTCGCGTCGGAGAAGGGTTCTCGCGTCTGGCCGCCCACGGTATCGATTCCTCTCGAAGGACGCGAAACCAACCAAGCCCGACATCAGCCCCTTCAGGGGCTTCCTGGAGCGAAGCCCCTGAAAGGGCTGGGAATTCAGGCCGCGGCGTCAAAGTCCCAGGCGTAAACGCCTGGGCTAGAGAAACTCGCGACTCGTGATCTCAAAGCTTAGTTCCATTGGGTGGCATGCTCTCAGAGCGCCAGGCGTTGGGTGAGGGGGGGCTTCTGCGGTACTCCTGGAACGCCGCGGGCAGGAAGCGGATCAGGTCGCTGGCGATCATGGCCTCCTGGCCCAATTCATCGGCGGCAAGGTCGCCTGCCAACCCATGGAGAAAGACCCCCAATCGAGCCGCATCGAAGGGCGTCAGCCCCTGGCATGCCAGCGCCGCGATCAATCCGGTAAGGACATCTCCCGAGCCTCCCGTGGCCATGCCGGGGTTGCCCGTCGTATTCACCGCCCGGCGCACGCCGTCGGTGATGAACGTGCCGTGCCCCTTGAGCACCAGCACGACATTCCAGCGGGCGGCGAGTTCCACGGCGGCCGACTCACGCGCTTGTGCGGCTACTCTCGCCACGCCGAGGAGCCGGGCGAACTCGCCGGGATGGGGCGTGAGAATGCGTGGGGCGGCGGGAACGGGGAGCGACTCGCGATGCACCGCCAGCGCGTTCAGCCCGTCCGCATCGATCACCATCGGTTGCGGCATGTTTGCGTAGAGCCAGGCGGTGAGGGCATTCAGCCCGGGCGACCGTCCCACTCCCGGTCCGAAGGCCACCATCGTGGCCGTGGCCGCCAACGACAGAATCCGCGCTCGAGCAGCCAAAGCGATGCGGCCGGCGGGGTCGGTTGGGAGGGGAACCGTCATGTACGACGGCTCGAAGCCGGCGACCGTGTCGACGCACGGCTCGGGCACGGCCACACGTACGAGGCCCGCGCCGCCGCGCAGGGCGGCCATCCCGGCCAGCGCCGCTGCGCCCGACATGCCGCGCGACCCCCCCACCACCAAGGTCAGCCCGAAATCCCCCTTGTGACTGTCGATCGTACGGCCAGGCAGGCGGGGAAGATCGTGCGTCATGGGCACCCCTTGCGCGCGGCGTTCCGGGCGATCAGGCCCGCGATGTAGCCGCCCTTGAAACCGGCGTCGATGTTCACCACCGTCACATTGGCCGCGCAACTGTTGAGCATGCCGAGCAGGGCGGCCAACCCCCCGAAGCTCGCGCCGTATCCGACGCTCGTGGGGACGGCGATCACCGGACAGGAGACGTGGCCGCCGACCACGCTCGGGAGGGCCCCTTCCATGCCGGCCACCACGACCACGGCGTCGGCGCCGCGGAGGAGTCCGAGATTGGCCTGGAGCCGATGCGGTCCGGCCACGCCCACGTCCTGGATCACCGTGACGTCCGCCCCGGTCCACAGCGCCGTTTCCCGGGCCTCCTCCGCCACCGGCAGGTCGCTCGTGCCGGCCGTGACGATGGCCACCTTGCCCGACGTGATCGAGCCCCGTTCCGGCTCACGGCTGGGACCTCTGCGCGGGATGCGAAAGGTCCGTCCGATCGGGTTGTACATGCCACCAGGAAAGGCGGGGGAAAGCGCGGCGGCCTGTTCGGGCGTCATCCGCGTGGCCAGGACGTCGACTTCGTGGCCCAACAAGGCGTGGAAGATCCTGTCGAGCGCGGAGACGGTCTTGCCTTCGGCAAACACCACTTCGGGAAACCCACAACGGCGGCCGCGATCCAGGTCGAGTTGGGCTTCGCCGATGTCGGCAGTCTTGGGCGATGCGATCTGCTCCACAAATTGCTCCGCGGTCATCCCGCCCGCCAGGAAGTGCCTCGCCAGGGTCTGAATTTCGTCGGTGTTCATACCCCTAATGGTATACGGCCGGCAGGTGGATGCAACCGGGGAGGAGAGGGCGGGAAGACTGGTACCTTGACGAGGGGCCGGAAGCCGGCTAGAATCTCGCCCAAACCTTAACGCATTCATGGAGTTGTGGCATGGCCGGTGCTCCTTCCAAAGAGGACTTCTTCGACGTGCGGAAGATTCGCCGCTTGGTCGAACTGATGAAAGAGTACGACCTGACCGAGATCGACCTTCAACAAGGGGAGACGCGGGTCCAACTCCGCCGTGCTGGCGAACCGGCCGCCATGGAAGCGGGCGTTCGTCCGGCGTATGCAGCCCCGCAAGCGGTCCCGGTCCCCGTTGAGCCATCGCGACCGGCCTCGGCGCAGGCGGCCGAGGCCAAGCCCGGCGACGAGCATATCGTGCTGATCCGAAGCCCCATGGTGGGCACGTTTTACGCGGCCCCGGACCCCGATTCTCCCCCGTACGCCAAGGTGGGAGAACCGGTCGGCCCGGAATCGGTCGTCTGCATTGTGGAGGCGATGAAGGTCTTCAATCAGATCCCGGCCGAGGTTTCCGGGAAGATCGTCGCCGTGCTCGTGGAGAACGGTGAGCCGGTCGAGTTTGGCCAGCCCATGTTCAAGGTCGATACGCGGCAATAGGCGGGAGGGCAGAGGGCAGAGGGCGGAGGGCAGAGAGACGCCGGGGCGTGTTTTCCGGATGCACCGTTTAGCGGCGGGACTCGTCCCGCCGGGATATCATTGGCGATGTTCAAACGAATCCTGATAGCCAACCGTGGCGAGATCGCTTTGCGGGTGATCCGCGCATGCCGGGAGTTGGGCATCGAGACGGTCGCGGTGTTCAGCGAAGCGGACCGCGGGGCGGCCTACCTGGAAATGGCCAACGCGGCCTATTGCATCGGCCCGGCCAAGTCGTCGGAGAGCTATCTCAAGATGGACCGGGTGATCAGCGCGGCCGAGATCGGCAACGCGCAGGCGATCCATCCCGGGTACGGTTTCTTGGCAGAGAACGCCGATTTCGCGGAGGTGTGCCGGAGCTGCAACATCGAGTTCATCGGCCCGCCGCACGAGGCGATGGCCCTGGTGGGCAACAAGAATGCGGCCCGCAAACTGGCCCGCGAGGTCGGCGTTCCCACGGTGCCCGGCAGCGACGGCGTGGTGAGCGACGAGAAAGAGGCGGTGGCGGTTGCCGAACGGATCGGGTATCCGGTGCTGATCAAGGCGGTGGCGGGCGGCGGCGGCCGGGGGATGCGCGTTGCGGTCGACGGCAAGGCCCTGGAGTCGGCCCTTCGCCAGGCCGAAGCCGAAGCCGAAGCCGCGTTCGGCAACGGCGAGCTCTACGTGGAGAAGTACGTCGAGCATCCCCGCCACGTCGAGGTCCAGGTCTTGGCCGATCAGCACGGCAACGCGGTCTACCTCTGGGAGCGCGACTGCACCATGCAGCGACGCCACCAGAAGCTGATCGAGGAGAGTCCCGCTCCGCGCCTCGACGACTCGGTGCGCCGGACGATGTGCGAGGCGGCCGTGCGACTGATCCGCGCGGCCAAGTACACCAACGCGGGGACGGTGGAGTTCATTGTCGATCGGCACGGGAAGTTCTATTTCATCGAGGTGAACGCCCGCATCCAGGTCGAGCACCCTGTTACCGAGATGGTCACCGGGATCGATTTGATCAAGGCCCAGATCCGCGTGGCCGCCGGGGAGCCGCTCTGGTTCCGGCAAGAGGAGGTCCCCAGGCAGGGCCACGCCATCGAGTGCCGCATCAATGCCGAGGACCCGAGCAAGGCCTTCCGCCCTTCGCCCGGGACGATTCATCGGTTCATCGCGCCCGGCGGGTTCGGCGTGCGGCTCGATACCCATGTCCATACCGGTTACAGCGTCTCGCCGCACTACGATTCGCTCCTCGGCAAGCTCCTCGTCCACCAGCCGACCCGCGACGAGGCGATCGCGTCGATGAAGCGGGCCCTCGCCGAACTGCGGATCGAAGGGGTCAAGACCACCGTGCCGCTCGCCCTGGAGATCCTCGATCATCCGGCCTTTGCCGAGGCCCGGGTCGACACCACGTTCATCGAACGCACCTGGCCGAGCTGAGGGGGATTCGGTGTCAGGAGCAGGTTGCCGTCCGCCGCCTGACGCCGACCACGTGCTGATCCTCGCGAACCCGACGGCGGGCCGGGGGGCGGCAGGGGGGCGAGTCGCGTCCCTGGTGGAGTCGCTCAAACGCCGGGGGCTTCACGTCGAGTCGTTCTGCGATCTTGCGCAAGGGTGTCAACGGGCGAACGAGATCCACGGGACCGGGGCGCTTCGCGCCCTGGTTGGGGTGGGAGGCGACGGAACGATCGCCGAACTGGTCAACCGCACCGACTCGGGGGTTCCGATCTGCGTCTGCGCCGCCGGCACTTCCAATCTCCTGGCACGTTGCCTCAGGCTTCCGGCGGGGACTGGCCCCATCTGTGAAGCCATCGTTCACGGAAGGCGCCTGACGATCGACGCCGCATCCGCCAATGGCAGGGTCTTCCTGCTGATGGCCGGCTGCGGCCTGGATGCCCACGTGGTGGCCGAGGTGCATCGCCGGCGCCACCCGACCACCGCGGGCCGCTTCTCTTATTGGAGTTATGCGAAACCGATCTTCCACGCAATTCGTAGTTATCAGTATCCGGAAATCCGGGTACACTGGGAGGACGCTGTCGAAGGACCTTGCTGCGATGGGGTACAAGATCCCTTGGTGGTCAGGTGGGCTTTTGCCCTGAACTTGCCGCTCTACGGATGGGGGCTTCCCCTGGCCTATTGGACGGATCCCACGGACGGCCTGTTGGACGTCTGTACGTTTCAATTCGGCTCGTTGTGGCACGGCCTCCGGTACGCGATGGCAGCGCAGTGCCGTTGGCACCGGCGTCTGGCCGATTGTAGGGTTGTCCGGGCGGCGAGAGTGCGGATCACCGCGGAGCAACCGGTCCCCTACCAGTTGGATGGCGATCCCGGGGGGTATCTTCCGCTTGAGATAGGGGTACTGCCCGACCGTTTCACGTTCCTTGCGCCGGAAGGACACTGTTGGCGTGCCTGAGAATCCCGCGACCATCGGTCCGTATCGCTGCGGTCATCGGCAGCCCCTGGTGGTGATTGCCGGGCCGTGCGTCCTCGAGGACGAGGCGGGCACGCTTGCGGTGGCCCAGCGGCTTCGCATGCTGGCCGAGACGCTGCGGGTCCCGTTGGTCTTCAAGGCGTCGTTCGACAAGGCGAATCGGACCAGTGTGAATTCGTATCGGGGGCCCGGGCTGGCGGCGGGGCTGCAGGTCTTGGGGCGAGTGAAGCAGGCGACCGGTTTGCCAGTCACGACCGATATCCACGAGCCCGGTCAAGCCGCGCCCGTGGCCGAAGTGTGCGACCTGATCCAAGTCCCGGCCTTTCTAGCGCGGCAAACCGATTTGCTGGAGGCCGCGGCCCGGACCGGGCGGCCCGTTCACGTGAAGAAGGGGCAGTTCTTGGCGCCCTGGGACATGGCCCACGTCGTGGCCAAGCTGGAGGCGTTCGGGTGCCGCCATGTCCTGTTGTGCGAGCGGGGGACGTTCTTCGGCTACGGGCGTCTGGTGAACGACATGCGGGCCATTCCCCAGATGCAGTCGCTCGGCGCGCCGGTCGTCTTCGACGCGACCCATAGCGTGCAAGAGCCGGGCGGTATGGGTTCTTCGACAGGCGGGAACCGGGACATGGTCGAGCCGTTGGCCCGGGCGGCAGTGGCGATGGGGGTCGACGCCTTGTTCTTCGAGACCCATCCGCAGCCCGAGCTCGCCTTGAGCGACGGTCCCAACATGGTCCCGCTCGATCAATTCGGCCCGCTCCTGTCCCGGCTGGTGGCGCTTCGTCAAACCGTGGAGAAGCTGTGGTGAGCACTGCCCAATACGTGCGGCGATTCGCGATCGTGACGGCGGTCCTCGTGGGGCTGGGGCTGGCGGCGGGGGCGGGATGCCGGAAGTCGTCCCGGTCCTCGGACCGCGGCTTGCGGGTCAGCCCCGAACGCGAGGCCGCCATGCACGCCGAGCTGTTCGACATCGCCATCGGGAACCTCCGTCGCGTCGACCAGGGGGAGGGAGATGAATCGCTTCGCCAGGTCCTCGACCGGCTCAACCAGTGGCTCCAAACGCAGAAGGCGTCGGCGGATTGGACGGTGGACCCCCTGGCCGGGCCCCTGTTGAAGCGATTGGCGGGCCTGTCCGAGCGGATCGAACCGGTGCAGAAGGAACTCCAGCCGGCCCGCGATCTCCTGGAGATGAAAGCCCTCGCCAGGAACTTCGCGGCGCTGCCTCAACAACTGGATGCGATCCGGGACCGTATCGACACCAAGAAGCTTGAAGAATCGACGGCGCGCCAGGAAGAGGCGATTCGCCAGATCGAATCGGCCTCGAAGCAATGGGACGATCCGGCCAGGCTGGCGGAGATCGAGGCGAAGCTCCCCGAGATCTACTCCGGCGAGGTCCGCGACAAGGCGAAACTCACCCTTCTCCAGGCGCTGATTGGGCTGGCCCACTCGCTGGATCGGCCGAGCCGGCTGCGGGACCCCACGTTTCTCGGGCCGCTGGCTGCGCAGATCGAGGTCTTCTGCCGGGAGCACGATCCCAAGGAGTTGAAGGAGATTGCGAAGCAGTTCGGCGAGATCGTCACGCGGCGGCTCGGGCCGGCAGGGCGGACGAGGCTCGTGGTGGAGTTGGAGTTCCTCGCCGACCAGTTCGACCAGACCACCGCGTGGAAGGAACTGGCGGCCATGAGACTGCTCCGGCAACAGCTCTCAGACCAGATCCAGCAGCTCAAGACCGCGGGCGAGCGGAGCGGGCGCGACGATATCCGCAAGCTGGCGGCCGACATGGAGGCAGCGACCAAGCAGTTCGACCTGAAGGAACTGACGGGCCTCCTCCGGCAACTCGAGGCCCTCGCCAAACCGGGCACCCTCGACGATCTTGAGGACCTTCCCCAGCGACTCCAGAAGGCCGCCCAAGGGCTGGGGCAGGCGGCCGAGGGACTCGAGTCGTCGGGCAAGGGGCCGGGCATGGACGTTCTCCGGGAAGTGGCGGCGTATTGCCGGCAGCTCGCCTCCGGACTCGATGCATTGGCCGCGAAACTCAAAGCACCGCCGCCGCCTCCGGACAAATCGGAAGCCCCGGCCCGCCTCGCCGTCGATCTCCCCGCACTGACTAGCGCCTTCTTGGATCTCAGTGGGCGTTTGGAGATGCTCGCGACGCAGATGTCCTACTTCGCCGGACTTGGCGAACTGAAGTTCCCCCGCGGCGACACCGCCAGCCTGCAAGAAGCGGTGGTCGCCCACGACGTCTCGCGTTGGGCCCGCGGCGAGGAGGCCGACGACCTCAGCCGCGCCAAGGCACTCTTCGACTGGACGATCCGCAATATCCAGCTTGAGCGCCAACAGGTGGAGATTGAGGGGAAATCGGCCGTCCACGTCATGCAGACGCCTTGGGAGACGCTTTTTCTCGGTCGGGGGACGACGATCGAGCGGGCCTGGGTGTTTGTTCTCCTCGCGCGGCAGCAAGGACTTGAGGCGGCGATCCTGGCTATCGAAGATGCGTCGGCGGGAGCCGGACGCCTGCGTCTCTGGGCGATCGGGGTGTTGAGCGAGGGGAGCATCTACGTCTTCGATCCTCACTTGGGGCTGCCTCTTCCCGCGCCCAAGGGCGTGCGACTCGACGAGTCGGGCCAACTCGACATCCAGCCTGCCACGCTCGCGCAACTCGCCGCCGACGACAGCCTGCTCCGCCAACTGGACCTCGGCACGGACCGCCCCTACCCGGTGAAAGCCTCGGATCTCAAGAAAGTCATCGTGCGCGTGGAGATCACTCCGTGGTGGCTTAGCCAGCGGATGCACTTGGTGGAGTCGCGCCTGGCGGGCGACGACCGGATGGTCCTTTTCATGTCCCCGAAGCACAGCGCCGCGCGATGGAAGGCGTGCAAGGGGGTGACGGAGGTGCAGCCCTGGACCGTGGCGTTCGACACCCTCTTTCAGCGGACGCTCCTGGGACCGGACATGGTCCGTTGGCAGCTTGGCATGATGGCGCCGTTCATGGCGCGGCTCGCGACCCATGCACCGACGCCCCAACAGACCGCGGACGACCGGTCCGCCCCCATGTTCTGGGAAATGAATCCCGACGCAGCCGCCCAGCAGACCCGGGCGCGGCGGTCGTCGGACGACTCGCATGACGAGCACGTCTCGCCGACGCCGTTGAAAGCCGGACGCGCGCTCCATCTGAGGGGCCAGTTCCTCGGTCAGCCGAGCGCCACGGGCTACTATCAGGCGGCCCGCCTTTCCGACCGCCAGTTGGCCGAGTTGGCCGAGGTCCAGGGCGCGGAGCAAGCCACGGTCTTCCGTCTGGCCAAACAGTACGCAACGTACTGGCTGGGTCTGATCGCCTTCGAGCAGCGCAACTACGCCTCGGCCCGCGACTACCTGCTGACCCGCACCCTGGAGGCCGCCAGCCACGGCCCTTGGACGGCCGGTGCGAAGTACAACCTGGGCCGGGTCTACGAGGCGGAGAAGCAGTACGCCAAGGCGATCCAGCAGTACCGCGGCAACACCGAGGCCGTCGATTCCTTCGGCAATCGTCTGCGTGCCCGCTGGCTGGAGTCGCTTGCCAAGCCGTCGGACCTCGAGAAGACGCCGGCTTCCGGCACGGGGAAGTCGAAGGATTCCGCGAGCGAGACCCCGGATCTCCCGGGACTGCCCGACCTTCCCGCGATGCCCGCGGCCCCAGACGCAAAGGAGAAATCCGAACCGGCGACGAAGGTCGAGTCGGCGACGAAGAAGGCCGAGCCGGCGACGAAGAAGGCCGAATCCCAGGTCAAGAAGCCCGACACGCAGGCCAAGAAGCCATAGGCCGGCGCAAGAAGACGTTCGGCTGGCACGCCCTTTCAGGGCGTGCCA
>Ga0067045_1029572_pt1 | contig 19650 bp, 10 predicted proteins | sample TerdegcTABiofilm_FD_59184 | JGI IMG/M metagenome (GOLD analysis project Ga0067045, IMG submission 59184) | Combined Assembly of (Gp0054472, Gp0054536) Wastewater bioreactor microbial communities from Singapore -Terephthalate degrading... | reverse complement strand
GTTGCCGAGCCGCTCCATGACCATCTCGAATTGCATGTTGATGGCGGACAGCTGGTCCAGACGCCGCAAGCAATCAGACTCCCCTGCTTCAGAGAGCACATTGCGCTGCAGAAGTGCTCGAACGTCCTGCTGTACGGCGCCATGGAGTGATTCACACCAGCCTCTCAGCATTTGGTTGAGTTGCGGACGAAGCTTTGCGTTGTGCAGATACTCGTTCACCTGCCTGTGCCAGTGGTCCTTGAGCGCGTCTCGAATCTGTTCCGGCGACAGTCGCCGGTGTATCAGACCGCCAAGACAGCCGGATATGAGCGCGCCGGGTATCACCACCATCCACTGCGGGCCGGGAACCATGAGTGCAATGGTTCCCAGGACGGCAAGAACCGTAGTGCCCACATTTACAGCGTTGTCGACGTCAAAATGAGCGAACCACTCATCGGCAGTTCCCGCATTCGAGGTAGCCGAGGACTTGGACGTCAGTTCCATTCCACTCGCAGACGCCGTTCCCGGCACGTGCACGACGGCACTATCGCCGTAACGCTCGATAGGCGTGAGAGCCTTTGAGAAGCTTGAACCGCATTCTCTCAGCACGTTTCGGAGACGATCTTCGATCCATCCCTGTTGTTCTGCGAGGTAACCCTTCGTCAGGTCCCATGGCGTTATCTGCGCCAATAACGCGTGCATCTGCTGTTTGACATTTTTTGTGTCGCGTAGCCGTTTGTCTGGCGTCGAATCTATGGCCTGGAGTCCAATCATCACCAGACGGTCGCGTAGGGCGAGCATCGCTCCTCTCTCCAGCTCAGTGCCGATCAAACTGATTTCCCGATGCAGAAGCTTCTCAGCCTTCTCCATCTCGCTCTGATACAGATACTGACGGCGCATCAGGTCCATCATCGCCGCCTTGACGTCGTCCCGGGCAGCGCTGAGCGTTGCACGTAGATCGCCGGCAGCAGCGCGACCTGTGAGTCTGCCAGGCGATGAAAGAATGGTCTCGCGGATCACATCCAGCAGCGCGTGCAGGTTGCCGGATCCATCCACCGCCCAGTCGAGATCACCATCGCGGTCGTTCTCCGGGTTCAGGGCGAACAGAGCGCTGAAGGGCACAAGGTCGGCGGTCTTCAGGGGACGATACGCTTGGCGGAGCACTTCGATGACTCTCTCTGCCTCGCCGGCGGTCATGTACTCGCACTTGTTGACGACCCCAATGATGGCCTTACCATGTTCCTCCAGACGAGAGATCATGGGAGAGAGAGCTCTCTGCCCGGAATAGCCCGCGTCGAACACCCATAGCGCAGCGTCCACCGTGTCGGCGAAGCGCTGCGCCGTCTCGGCGTTTTCGTCTGATCCGCCCAGGCCCGGCGAGTCCCAGATATCCATGGCTTGCAGTATCGGCGCGGGTAGGCCGACCTCGGTGCGAGCCACATCGAGGGGTTTCCGCGTCGCGTAGGCTTCTCGAAACATCGCCATCAGCATCTCCCCGGAGACGCGTTCCGCCCGGCCATCTCGGTGGATCAACCTCGCTTCATGCTCGGGGGCGTAGTAAAACCGCTGGGGCGCGAATGTGCACTCCATCTCCTCAACCAGCGCTACCTGTTGTCCGATGAGCACGTTGACCAGCGAGGACTTGCCAGCACGGAACTCCCCGATGACTCCCAGCTTGAACGGCTGCTCCAAACGCCGCACGATTTCCCCAATTCGCTCGGCGAACGGAGTTTTCCACTCCGGACCGAGCAGGGGATCGGCTCGTTCCAGGGTCTCCAGAGCGGCCGTCGCCGCATCGATAACGTGTTCGGTTCCCAGCCATATCTTGCCGCGATAGGAGCCATCGTCGGGTCTGCTAGCAGTGCGAACCGTCGCACCCTCAACCGACCCATCCTCGGTCTCAGCGTCGGATTCGGACGATGAAGATGACACGCCGGCTGGATGGCTGACGCCCCTGGCCTGTGTAGCACGGGCAGCTGGCCGCAGCGCGTTGGCGAAAGTTCGGAACACGTTGCTCTTGTGCGTAAACCCAGCCGTCGGAGTTGCACCCCAAAGGGGGTGTTCGGCGATCCATCGGAGCCGCTCGCGGAACCGGGCAAGCCCGCCCTCAATGTCCTCAGAAAAAACCATGGAAAGCTCGTAACCGGTCGGGAACGAGTTGCTGTCCCAGTGCCCGAGCCACTCACGCCGGGACACCTGAGGCCAGGCGACGCTGGATGCTATCATGATCGAGGTGACACCTGCGCGCCGCAGATAGTCTTTGAGACTGTAGCACGCAGTCCGAGCCTGTGCGACGGGGCTCTGCCCCCATCCTCTGTCGGCTATCTCGACGCTCGTGTCGTCGAAGTGCACAAGCGCCTCGATCGGTACCGCCTTAGTCTCCAGGACATAGACGCCGACGATCTCGTCCCAGACTACGACATCCAGGTTCATCACCCCCGGCAGTGCAAGATCGAACCAGAGGTGCAGTTTCCCGTCGTCGAGATCCGCGAGGGTCTGCGCCAGACAGCGCTCGCCGAAGTGCTCCGGCATGGAACTATAGACAGGCATGGCGCTAGTTTCTCCATCTGTAATGACGCATGAGGCGGAGCGGCACGCTGATCAGCACCGGCTCCACGATAGGACGATCCAGGACTGCGCTGATACGGTCGATGCACGTTTGGTGCACAATGTCGCCCCCGGAGCGGTTGTACTGCTGCTCGAAGTCTTTGCCAAGGCTATAGCAGATCTGGCTGACTTCGGACACCAAGTGGAGCCTCGCGTTCCTCACAGCACGCTCTAGTTCCTGAGTCCAAGACACCCTGATCTCGTTCCGCAGTTTGTTCAATTCGTCCTGCCCGTGCTCCGAATTGAGCATGCTGAGTAGCCAGTCCCATGCTGACTGCAAAGCCCCAACGACCATGTCAAGGAACCCGCTAGGCGGCGGAGGTTCGAACCTCGTCGGACTGAAGCAAGTGATATCCAGGCGGACCTCCGGCACGGCCACGCTCGCTGTGAGCGCCACCGCTTCCACTGCGCCTGTGGGGCCGAACTCAGAGGCTTTGTAGCAACGCTCAGAAGAAGCGGCCCACTGAACAACGCCTGCAAACTGCTGCTCGATCTGTAGGGCGAGACTCTCCTGGATCTGCCTGAACTCACCGTCTACCCTATCGGCTCCCATCAGGGCATCGGCGCTGTGCCTACTTACGAAGGTCAGCTGGGCGAGCCGCGTCTCCATTTCGCCTAGCCACCTTTCGAGCGCCTCGTTGAGGTGCTCTTGGATCTCCTGTGTGCAACGATCATTCACCTCGCGAAGCCTCGCCTGTAGCTCACGGAACAGAGCGATGTTGGCGCGGGCGTCCTCACGCACCTGAGTGGCCACGCGACGAAACTCACGCCCTTTCTGCCGGAGAGCCGAGTACATCTGCGCATTGCGAATGGTTCTCTGCCTGCCGTCCAGGAAGCGCTGCAATGCTTCCGACAGTGCGTCGAAGCCGCTAAGCTCGCGCAAGGCCTCCGGGCCTAGCCCGCGGCACTTCGCGGCAAACTCGCGCTCGTCACGCGAAGTTGGTTCTGCGAGCAGACCTTGCGTGGCGAGCGCCGCAAGCGCTGAGATCGGCAAGACAGCACTACATAGGCTGCCGTAGAGCTCTTCGGCTCGCGCAGCTAGGCACTCCTTGTTGGCAGCCTTGTCCCAGCGTGTGATTAGCAGATACACCACCTTAGCGTAGCGACGGGCCTCCAGCAGTTGCGTTCTTGTCGCTGCAGCGTTCAGACGATCATACGATACCAACCACAGAACGGCATCGGCGCGCTCATACTGCCACCGCAGATAGTGCTGGTGCGACTTGGGCACAGCCACATCCTGGTTGATCCCCATCGTGTCCACCAGACGGATACCCGGCACGATCGCTCGGTCGGCTGGAACAGTCCATTCCATCTCCATGATGGGTGACCAATAGGCATCAGGGCGGTTGTGCGTCGCTCGCACTCTGTTCTCTTCCTCTTCGGCCAGCTGCAGTGCGTCAGCCTGACCCACGCGGTATTCCTCGAGACCACGGAACGAGCCGACAGGCCTGCTTAACCATTGGCGCAGATGGTTGCACTCCTGTCTCTCCCGCAGCTCCTCCGAAACGAACACGCGCACGTCGGGAGCCGGAACATCGGTTGCCACGTACCGGTTGAAACACCAAGTCTTGGGGGTGAAGTCTGTCGGCGCTATCCTGTAGCCGAGGAGGGCGTTGACCAGTGTTGACTTGCCGAACTTGCCTTCGCCCAGCACGAACAGCTCGAAGGGCTCGTCGGCCCGGCTCCGGTGGTCAGCCAGGCTGTGGAGAATATGAGACATATGGTGGCCCAGACGGGCATCCCGGATTGCCGTCTCAAGCCGTCTCTGTTGCTCGTCGATATGTGCAGGAAGCCCGCCGTCCGAACGGAACACGGCCTGCACGTGAGCACGCATAATGGACACTAATGTGGGCATGCTCGCCATGCTACTGCCGCCCGATGAGATCAGGATTCGTCACTACAAGCGCCCAGATGAGGCCAAGTACGATGAGCACAAGATTTGCGAGCGAAAGGCCTATGGCCCACCTGCTGCGCTTGGCTGCATCCGATGCCCTCATCTCGTCCTGCTTCTCATGGTGAAGAACTGCGTCGTGGATGGTCTTCTCCATGTCTGCGATGGCGGTCTTCTGTCCGTTATGGTTGTCCATAAGCGTTGAGCTCAACGTGACGAGTGACGCATCAATATGTGTCGTGAGTCGCTGAACCGTTTCGCGATAAGTCCGTTCGGCGTTAGCTACCGCGCCCGCCTGGGCCAGATGGTATTCGTTGATCGTCTGGTCTAGGTCCGCAACTGCGGCATCGAGGTCCGTTCTGAGATGCCGCATGGCCTGCTCGACGCTCTCGGCGAAGGCGAGATGCTGAGCGTGCTCACTACGAATCTCCGCCAGGATCTCCGCCTTGGCTGCATCCGAGAGTGCTTGTTGCTCTCTGGCGGCGCTCCGTAAGGCTGTCACCAGTTGGCGGTGGATAGAATCGGTCACGGAGACTTGCGCGGTCTTGAGCTCCGACGCGATCTCGTCTAGGGTTGCTCTGTGATGTGCCTCTTGTAGTCGCGCTACGTCGGCGACCACTGTTTCGAGTTTCCCAATAGCAGACTCGAGGAACTCGGCACTGACGCGGCTGATCTCAGCGCACAATGCCTCGAGGTCCTGTGGCCTCAAGACGGCTGGCATTCGGACTGCCTTGGCGACGGCATCCTCCAGCCTATTGACTGCTGGAGCAAAGAGATCGGCGTACGCCTCCCTGCTCTGCTCGACCGTCTCTGACAGAACGCGGACACGCTCCTCCAGTTGGTTCCCAGCCTCAGCGACCCGTTTCTCGAGATCCTCGGCCACCTGGGTTACGCGCTCGTCCACCTGGTCAGCCACCGCACCAAGACCAGCCTCCATTGCACCGGCCTTTGCCTCCAGCACCTGCACGGCGCCGGATGTGGCGGCAGTGTATATCGACCTCACATAGGCCTGGAACTCGCGGAAAAGCTCCTGCTCTTCTGGTGGGATCGAGTCGTCTTGAAGAGTATGGTCTCCGTCAGCCAGCACAGCTAGATATCCTCCTGTGGTCGGTACTGCCAGCCTGTTTCGCGGTATGCTCGCCACAATCCTTGTCACCGCGCGTCCAGTCGAGTGAAGAGGTGTTATACTGGTTGCACGATCACCGCTGTGTAGAGACATCTGCTCCAGGATCCAGCGCCATGACACATCAGGCAATAGCCGGCTATATGGCGAACGATGGGGTCGCCCGCAAGCTCGCCAGCGATCTCCTTTTTGCGGCGCGCAGCATGGACAGCGCGGATTGGGCCCGTCTGGTCGTTCTGTCGGTGGGGCGCGCAGGGCGCGCGACTTGTCACGTCCGTTGGAACGGCGTGCGCTCCCTCGTTGGCGGCGCATCCAAGGCAGGCCAGCATGTCTGGCAGGTCGGCCCCAAACAAGCGGCTGCCGACGCTTGGACAGCGGCCCACAGGACCGTCGCAGAGCTGCCGAGCCGAACACAGAAAGCGTGGCAGGATTTCTGCGCGCTCTCACGAGGAAAGCAGGCAGACGAGATCGCTCAGATGCTCCTGTCTTGGATGGTCTTCTACGCCGCTGCAGGCGGTCAGGACCTCGAGGGAGGTCTGCCGGACATGGATCTCCTTGTGGGTATCGGTGAGCACCGGTCGCTCTTCTCTCATTCCGTTCTGCTGGGACTGGAAGTGGAATTGGCGCTCCGTTTTGGGCTTGCGGCCCTGGACTGCCTCATCCTTCGCATGCCCGGCGACCGGCATCCGGTGTGGGATCGTATAGCCTCGCTCTTGGAGCGCTATGGCGAACGGGCGCTGACTGGCATATGGCTGGGCATTGGAGCCCATCTTCTGAAGGACGCTACCCTCCTCAGCGTAGCGGGCACGAAGCCCGTGGTTGGGCTGCCGTGGTCCATGCCGATGGAAGCCCATCAGGCTTTCCTGGCCGCCAACGGCGTGGCGGCGGCGGCCGTGGGCGCATCCGGCCAGCCGGCTCCGATCCGGCAACCGTAGCAGTTCCGTCAGCGATCCGCCTACGCCCCGCACAAGATCAGATATCCGCGCGCACCACACGGCTGGGCGGAACGTCTTGTCCGGACTATGCCAGGCGATTGATCGTGCGCGACCACGTGCCTCAACGCCGAACGTCGCGGCGCCGTGCATTCCTGGCAGGAAGCGGAGCCGAGTGACGGGAACGTAAGAGTTGCCGTCGCTGAATCGGCCATTCTGAAGTGCCACACGGACACTGGTTCATCCTCGTTCCGGATGTTGTTGGTTTGGTGCGAGTATGCAATCAGCACCGGCTGCATGGCACAGCCTAGGCGCGGCCTGCCGCAGGTGCTCAGGAGGTGTTGCAGTATTGTCGCAAGAGAACATGGATCACGAAGCGCCGTATGGGAGCTCCGCTCGTGCTGAACTCCTTCCGGAGAACCCGACCTTTGCAGGGCATCAGACGTTCGCTCTGCGCTCCGGATGGCTCAAGAAGGGACTGGATGCGCTTCAGACAGAGACAGTAGGAACGGCAGATGTGTTCAGGCGCGATGATGCTCTTGTCACTCTGGGGGTTGGCAAGAACATGGTCCAGGCCATCCGCCACTGGTTGGTCGTCACGCGACTAGTCGAAGATGTGCCGGGTACGCGAGGCCAGCAGCTGACGCCGAGTTGGCTCGGGCTCAGCCTGATGGGAAGGCCGGACGCGCCTGGATGGGATCCCTACCTCGAGGATGAAGCCACCCTCTGGTTGCTTCACTGGCGACTTGCCGGGCCGGGGAGCCTCGCTCTGACCTGGGTCTGGACCTTCAGTTACTTCAACGAATATGAGTTCAGCCGTCAGTCTCTCGCCGACGCAGTCTACCGCGCCGCAACCGCCAGGTGCAGGCGAACGCCAGCACTCAGCACCATCGAGCGTGATGTCGAGTGCCTTCTTCATACGTATGCCGGCATTGCGGGCAGCCGCATGAGCGAAGACCACCTCGACAGTCCGCTCGTTGCACTCGGGCTTATCCGTCACGCGTTCGAGCGGTCGTACCGATTTGACATTGGTCATCGCGCCTCGCTGCCTACAACCATCTTCGCAGCGATGCTTCTGGAATACTGGGAATGGGCGCACCCCGGACACAGCACGATGAGTTTTCACGACATTGCCTATGGCGAAGGATCACCTGGCAGGGTGCTCAAGCTGGATGAGGACACGTTGCTGGAATACCTCGATCACATCGCAGACGTTACGGATGGCATGATCCGGTTTGACGACACGCCCTTGGGTCGACAACTGATCCGAACCAAGAGTGACACGCTTGACGCCGCAGCCCTCCTGTCGAGGTACTACGGTGCCTGATCTACTACCCCTGAAACGCTACGTCGGGCTCCGCAGCCAATATCAGCGTTCTGCCAACATTGAGCGGGACTCCGGTACCGAAATAGCCACGAACTACCACCTGTCTGAGTCAGCGGCACAGGCCCTATCCGTAGTGGCCGATGCCATCCATTCCCCTCCCGAGCGCGCCATCTCCCTCATAGGTCCGTACGGATCCGGAAAGAGCGCCTTCTGTCTGTATGTGTCCGCGCTAGTTTCGCAGCGCTCCTCACCAGCATCAGGCGCAGCTTCTCCGCATATCTCTCGAATGATGGCTACGCTGCATGCGCGAGGCCCGTTCGTGCCTGTGTTGATGGCGGGTTCGCGCGAGCCTATCGGGCACGCACTGATGAACGGCCTTCTCCGAGCCGCCCAGAGCTATCGGTTCGCGCAAGCTCTCGATATCGGGTTAAGCACAAGCGGGGCTCGGCAGGGCGGTTCCAACGGCGATTCGCCGCGGCACATTGCCCGCGTATACGAGACCGCTGCTAGCGCGGTGGTGAGCGCTGGATACGGCGGGCTCCTGGTTGTCGTGGATGAACTCGGCAAGCTCCTCGAGCACGCTGCCCTGCATCCGTCCGACGACGTGATGGTCCTTCAGGAGCTGGCAGAGGCAGCAACAAGGAGCGGCGACGCACCTCTGGTGGTGATCACGGTGCTTCATCAAACCGCCGAAGCCTATGCACGCAGGCTGGGCCGGACCCAGCAGCAGGAGTGGGCCAAGGTAGCAGAGCGATTCCGGCAGGTACCGTTCTTTCCATCGGAACTGGAACGCATGGAGATGCCCGGGAGGGCCATTGAGCGTGATCATGCGCTCAAGGTTGGCGCCGGGCTGAAGGAGCTGTCCGAGCATCTGCTGGTCTGCACGCGGCTGCCGTCGGACATCCGTGCTCGGCTTCCGGAGATCGCCGACAGCGCATATCCCATTCACCCGCTCACTCTCGTATCGCTGCCGTCCTTGTTCTCAAGGTCAGGCCAGAGCCACAGGAGCATGTTCACCTTCCTGGCGGGTGATGAGCCGCATTCCCTTGGGCGCTTCCTTAGAGACACACCGGTTGATCCGATGTCGCCACCGCTCTACACGCTCGATCGCCTTTTCGACTACGGCGCATACATTCTCGAAGGGAGCTGGGCCTCGGGCGGGTTTGCGCGCCGGTGGGCGGAAGCTGTGGAGACTGTCGAGCAGCATGCCGATCTCCCGGAAGTAGCCATGCGGCTACTGAAAGCCATCGCTGTACTGGGTCTGATCCAAGACAATCGAGTTCGGGCTTCCCGCGAGGTTCTGAAACTGGCCTTGACTGGTCTGGATGGCATCGAGCCCGACGTGGACCAGGCTCTCCGGCTACTACTCGCACGCCAGTTGATCGTGTACCGGCGATACCAGAACGCCTATCGTCTCTGGGAAGGAGGCGATCTCGACATAGAGGGGGCAGTTCAGGACGCACGCAGGGGGCTGCCGTTCCAGACCACGCACAAGGTCGCGGCAGACCTGTGCCCTCCGCTCAGCATGATCGCTCGCCGCACTTCACATGAGACCGGCGCGCTGCGACTCGTTCGGGGTCATGCCTGCCATGCCCCCGAGCTTCCCGATGTCGCTGCCAGGGTTAGGCACGATCTGGCGATCCTCTTCTGCGTCGCCACGGACACATCCCAGGCAACAGCCGCGTCCGATGCGGCGGCGCAAATGTCGGACCGCACCAACCTGGCCATTGCCGTCGCCATGGAGTCGGAACTGCTCAGGGAAGCCGCACTCGATGTTGCCGCCTGCCATAGCGTGGCCGATAACCTGCCCGCGCTGCAGACGGATCGCGCTGCTCGGCGAGAGCTAGCTTCACGGTTGAATGAAGCGGAGTCCGTCTTTCGTGCCGAGTGGTCACGGCTGTTCGGCCCCGGCGGTACGGCGACATGGTTCCACGCAGGCAAACCGGTTGCCATTCCGAACAGCCGTGCGATGTCCAGGCTGCTCTCCGACATGGCGGATCTCACCTACAGCATGGCGCCTCGACTTCGCAACGAACTCATAAACCGCCACAGCCTCTCATCGGCCGCGGCAGCCGCACGCCGGAACCTGCTGGAGGCGATGCTCACAAAGGCCACCGAGCCTAGGCTTGGGATCGTCAAGTTCCCTCCGGAGGCCAGCATCTATGAATGCCTTCTGAGAGCCACAGGGATCCACGCAGAAGTCGCTCCCGGACAGTGGGGCTTTCGTCCGCCGAGCAAGGACGATCCAGCGCGCCTGATGCCAGCGTGGCGCGCCCTCGAGGCGATGGTCTACCGAGACCCGCCAGGACCACGGCCTGTAACGGCGATCTACGCGCTACTGTCGGCTCCTCCCTACGGGGTGACCGAGGGCGTCCTCCCGGTCATGTTGCTCGCGTTTCTGCTTGCCAACAGCGAGGACACAACGCTCTATCGGGACGGTGCCTTCCTGCCTGAACCGTCTGTAGCAGATTGGGAGGTGCTCGTGCGGAGGCCCGAGTTGTTTGCCGTAGCGGGCTGCCGGATACGGGGTATGAGGGCGGCAGTGGTAGCCCGCGCGTCAGAACGCCTCGGAACGCCCGCGGGGACCGTGCCCGTTGTGCGAGCCCTCTTTCGTATGGTCAAGTCGCTGCCCGACTACGCGCACAAGACGCGACGTCTCGCGCCAGAGGTGCTGGCGGTCCGCGACGCTTTCGCCAAGGCAAGATCGCCGGAAGCGTTCCTGTTCGATGATCTGCCACTGGCATTGCGGGTTGAACCGCTGTCAGATCGGGGCGGCGATGCGCAGGCCATCGACCGGTTTTTCAACGCGCTCAACCGGGTTCTCAGCGCCTGGGCGTCAGCCCTCGACACTGCAGTCGCCGCATGTCGTGACGCTCTGCTCCTAGCCACCGATCATCCCACGGGCGCGGAAGGATGGAGTGCCCTGCGGAGTCAGATCGTCGCAAGCAGGGGCCAGATCACAGATCCCAGGGTGGTGCCCATCGTCGAACGGTCTAGCTGCGAACTGAGCGATCAGGCAGCGCTCGAGAGCGTGCTGGCGTACATCGCCAATCGCCCGCCACGGACCTGGACCGATGCGGATGCCGAAAACTGCCGGCAGATGGCATCGGTTATCGGCAAGCGTCTGCGAGATGAACTGACAGCGCTCCGGCCCGGCTCCGATCTTGATAGATCCGCTATTGCGGATAATCCTGCGGAGCTGGCAGCGCGTGTGCGCGCTCGGTACGGCGTTGACGAGGGGCTGCTGCTTCTGCGCCAAGCTCTACGGATACTGGAGGATAGCGAGTGACATCTGTTCGGCACATTCTGTCGCTTTCCGGCGGCAAGGACAGTTCCGCCCTTGCCGTGTATATGCGCGAACGCGTGCCCGAAATGGAGTACGTGTTCTGCGACACCGGCAAGGAGCTCCCCGAGACCTATGAGTACCTGGATCGGCTCGAGGCGTACCTCGGCAAGCAGATCGTGCGGCTCAATCCCGAGCGCACCTTTGAGCATTACCTCCATCTTTACCGCGGGGTGCTGCCGGATGCGAGAACGCGCTGGTGCACCAGGATGTTGAAAATAAGGCCTTTCGAGAAGTACGTCGGCGAAGACCCTGTGATCAACTACGTTGGGATCAGGGCGGATGAGTGTCGCACCGGATACCTATCCACCAAACCCAACATAAAGGCGCGCTATCCGTTTGTCGAAGATGGCATTGACCGCGAGGGGGTCCACAGAATACTCCGAGACGCCGGTCTCGGGGTACCTGAGTACTACCGCTGGCGCTCTCGTTCTGGGTGCTACTTCTGCTTCTTCCAGCAAAGAATCGAGTGGCTGGGATTACACCGTGAGCACCCAGACCTCTTTGAGGCGGCCATGCGCTATGAGGACGACCTGGAAGTGCGCCGTCACTACGGCGCAAGACCCTCACGCTGGAACGGACGCGAGCGGTTAGCCGACCTCATACAGCCGGACCGTCGGTCAGAGATCGAGCGCGCCTTTGCTCGACGCATCGAGAACGGCCCAAAACATGCAACGTCGCGCTTGTTATCTGATGTTCTTGAGGACGATATGGCAACCGGCGAGAGGCCGTGTCTCATTTGCGAGCTGTAGGGGACTGCGCATGAACAACCCCTTGGTGAGTGAAGTGATGTCGGCCATTGACAGCGCAAGGCGGCAGAGGATCGCGGGACGACAGAAGCCCCACAAGCTGATAATGCTGCTTGCAGTCATCGACCTCGCCGAAGATCGCCTGTTGGATGGTGATCGACTGTACTGGACCGACGAGCTGATCTCAAGATTCAGGACGCGGTTCGCGCACTACGCTATCCCGGGCGACTGGTGTCAGCCTGGCCCTCCCTTTTTCCACTTGCGCTCCTCTCCGTTTTGGACCCCGATTCCCAAGGCCGGCAAGGAGTCGGAATACGCTAGGATGACCACTTCAGGGGGAGGTAGCCGCAGGATTGGGGACATCATCGACCACGTCAGACTTGGTCCAGCGCTCTGTGGATGCCTTCATGATCCTGTTGCCCGCGAAGAGCTGCGGGCAGCTTTACTCGCACGTCTGGTGCAGCGGAATCTGTCGAGCCCAGAGCCTGAGCCGTACCACTTCCGGAAGCCATCAGGGTCTATCTGCCATGACTAGGAGGTCAGTTTGGTGAACAGATTGGGCGTTGCCTTCCATGAGACATTCTCTCTGTCACGATCTGCGCTTAGGGATATCCTCTCCGCCACGGCGGATGCTCTACAGGCTGGCATAGCACCGTCACACGGCCACTTCCGCGCAACGACTTCTCTCGGCACGAATCTCATCAAGTCGGCCCGGCGCTACGCACACGGCACAGGCTTGCTGGATGCGTCAGGAGATCTGACGGTCGTCGGGCGACTGGTTTTCGAGCACGATCCCATGCTGCTGCAGAATCAGACGCTCTGGCTTCTTCACTACCACTTGTGCGCGCCGCACCGCACCGGACCCGCATTCTGGAATCACTTGGTACGTACGGCGCTCGTGCCAGGCAGTGTGGTCACCACCCAGGCGATCGCCTCGGAGATCGGAGCCTTTGTGCTGCGAGAAGGAGGAGAACCGCTTGTCGAGCGGACGCAGCGATCGACTGCCACGGTATTCCTGGGCACCTATGCCAAAGACGACGGGTTGGGCAGGCTCGGTTGGCTCGTGGCGACCAAGGGACAACGCTATGAGGTCCGTGATCCGGCGCCGGTGCCGTCTTCGGTCTTTGCCTATGCCATCTGCGACTTCTGGGACGGGACGTTGGGCGGCCTGAAGACGGTGAACCTCGACGACCTGGTTGGCTACGGGTCGCTCTCCGGGCTGTTCGCAATGAACGACGACACGGCGCTGGCCGTGTTGCGCGAGATGCAGCAGTCGGGAATGATCGAAATCCATCGGATTGCCCGGCCCTATCAAGTGGTGCGGCTCTGGACCTCTGCGGAGTACGTCTTGGAGCGCATATATGGATCTTGAAGAAGCTGTGCGGCTTGTCGAGCTCCTGCAGAGCGGAATGCTCCGGTGCAGGACAGGCATCGTGGAGTTTCCCGCGGAACGCACTGGTACGGTCCGAGAGATTGCCGCACGCCTCGGCGCCGAATACGCCGACTACATTGAGTTGCTGATCTGCGACTCGCCCCCGAACGCCACAATCCTCGGGATAGAGCCTATCCGCGAGATGGACCGGCTCTACCGCCTTGCGATGCAGGAAGGGCCGCAATGCGTGGTGGTTGCCAACTTCGACTTCGCTCTTTCGCGCCTCACACCGGAGAGAATCAGCGCCATCTGGCAGGAGCTCTATGACCGTTTCCCGCACAGGCGCAGGAGTCTCGTGTTCGCCATGCCTCAGCCTGCGCGCTATTGCCTACCGGTGGGCGAGCTTGCCGAGCGTTGGAAGCGTGAGGATCGATGGGCAAGCATCTGTGATCATCAACAGAACTGAGGAGAGCCGATATGCGCATAGGTGACCTTGTCAGACACAAGGATGACATTGTCTTTGAGAACGACGTGCAGCTTGACTGGTATCCGAGCGACCCTCGCAACCGCGGCCTGGTCGGCGGGTACATGTTCACCCGGAACGCCCCCCCGGGCAAGAGGTCGTCCATCCAGATGCTGGAGGATCTTCGGGCAGCGATCGAGCACGGTAAGCCAAACAGGTTCGTGGCGATCGCGAACTATGGGCGTGGCAAGACCCACTTCGCCCTTGCGTTGGCCAACTTCTTTGGCAAGCCTGCCGACTCCGAAGAGGTGAGACTGCTGCTACGGAACATAGAGCACGTGACTGACCGGGGCGTAGCGCAGCATTTCCGTGAGTTCAAGGAGCGGAGACCACCGTTCCTCGTGCTTCGGATCCGCGGCGATGACGTGGCTCCGTTGTACCAACAGGTCATGCGTGGTCTGGAGAAGGCGGTTCGTGAACTGACGGGAAACGCCGCTGAGCGTCTGCCCCTCTGGTTCGACAGCGCGCTATCGTTCTTGGAACGATTGGCGCCCGAGCAGGTGACCCAGGCCAACCAGTTTCTCGCTACGCGTTACCCGGAAGCGGCGGACTACAGCCCGCTCACGTATGAGATGCTCTCGACCTGGGTCCGCGAGCGCAGACCAGACGCCTACGAGCCCTGCCGCGAGCTCTTCGCATGCTTCCATGGCGGCACGTATCCGGATTTCGGCGGCCTGGTGGGGATCAAAGAGGCGCTCGCCTCCGTCATCGAGCGCTATTGCAGGGGAGACCAACCGCAGGCGGGGGGCGTTCTGGTCCTGTTCGACGAACTCAGCGTCTTTATCCAGCGCAATGCAGGCCCGCAAGGGGGCCGGCTGCAGGATCTGCTCGATGGGGTCCGCGACCATCCGCACCACGCAGTATGCATCGCCTTCGCTCAGCACGACCCGAACGTCGTGGTCAGTTGGACGCTGCGAAACCCGGAGGATCCAGCAAGGCAGCGGATCGAGAAGGAACTGGATCGGTTTGATAAGGCCAGCCGTCACAGCTTGCACTCGACGCTCGAGACGGTTCTGGACGCTCACCTCCAACCCAACAGTGAGGAGGCTTTCTCCACGTTCTACCGCCGGCATTTGCCGGCCTTTGACCGAGCGCAGGATATGACCCTGGAGCTCTTCGCGGATCGGTACGCGCCGCCGGACTGGAGCTGCGATACGTTCGAGAAGGTCGTTACGAAGGGATGTTTCCCTCTTCACCCGCTGACCACGGCGCTCTTTGCGGACATGGAGATCGGCGAGATCGCCACCACTCGGAACGTTCTCGGCTTGCTTCGCAAGGAGATCGAGACTTTCGCACAAATGGAGGCGGTAGTCGACGGCAGACCTAACTGGATCTACCCGATCGCCATGGTGGACTGGTTCAGGGAGGCCCTCGGCAACGAACACTACCGCGCCTACTTGGCAGCTAACGAAAAGGTGGGCGCCGACGCAACGCAGGTCCAGAAGGACCTTCTGAAGGCGCTGCTTCTCTGCGCCGCGGCATCTGCGCTCTCAAAGAGCCCCAGGTTCGACACGCTCATGGAGCATCTGACCGGGCATCCGCGTTCAGAGTGCATCGAGCATCTGAAGAGGCTGAACAGGGCGGGCTACATCCAGTATGACGATCATCGCAAGGTCTACCGCCTGTGGCCGGCAGGGGCTGATCCAGCGAAGCTGGACCGGGAGCTCGCTCAAGAGGTAGCGCGACGGAGCTTGGACCGAGCCAGGCTCGATGAGATAGCGCGCAGGTGGAGGAGCTCAGGTCGCCTCCCAACACTGGAGATAAGGGACGTCACCTGGGGCCACCTCTCCGACTGGGAGTGCGACCAGGTTCTCGCCACAAAAGAGACGCTTACCACAGGTTGGCTGCGCAGTCTGGCGACGACATACGGGCTCGACTCCGCCAAGGGGCTTCGGGACGGTGTCCGCGGCGTTCTGGTGCAGATCATAGCAGAGACACCGGGCGAGCTGGTGAAGCACGAAGAAGCGGAGACGTTGCTGAGAGAGGCTCTCGACTGCGATGCGCCGCCCGTTGTCCTGGCGTTGCCCATGGATCCGAGTCCGAACATCCGTCGCCTCCTACTGGAGGAACAGGTTCTGCAAGACTGGGCGGGCAAGCAAGAGATCTACGGCGCGGACATCTACCGGAACGCGACAGTCACCAAGCGGAGCGCTATTGACGACGCGCTAAGCCGTCTCAAGAAGAACAACATCCTCTGTGTTCACCCCGATCATCAAGCGCAGGGGCTGGGAACAGACGAGACCGACGAACGCTTTGTCCGGCGCATGTTCAAGACCAGGTATCGTTTCGCTCCGCCGGCATTCTTCACACAGTACAAGACGAACAGCTCCAAACTGATGAAGGCGACAGGCATTGTGGCTGAAGCGCTCTTCTCTGGCGCGCCGGAGATGCATCAGAACCTCATCGAGAGCGATCCTGTAGCCAAGGACCTCTATGCCAAGTACATCAGGCGCGGATCCCCAGGATCATGGGAACTGACGAGTGGGGGGCACGAGCTCATCGAACCGCGAGGAGAGCGGACGCTCAAGGCGTGGGAACATCTCGATGGCGTCTTCGCTCGTGGCGTCGTTCGTGTCAAAGTCAGCGACGGTATCATGCCCCTCCTGAACCCGCCATACGGCTATGACTGGAACACGGCGCTCCTCCTATTTGCTGCGTGGTTCGGCTACAACCGGAGCGAGATAACGCTCGAGCGGAAGGGGCTGCCGATCAGGATCGAGGATATCGGTAGGTTCCGCGAGCTTCTGAAGAAGCCCAAGGATTTCTGGGGCCACGTGTGCTACGTCGATCAGATCACCCTCAGCCGAAGCGACCCGGCCAAAGAAGAGGGGGAGATACGGGAACTCATCCGTACTACCCTGAGCGAAACCATTCACGTGGAGGAGGCCAGACGCAGGGCCGCGCGCCTCAGAGCGTTCGCCGACGATGCGGCACGCAACCCGGACCTCCGCCGCCAAGCGAAGAGCTGCGCCGATAATCTTGCCAGGCAGATCGAGAAGGCGCAGGAGTACGGTAGCCAGCAGGATCAGATTCTCGCGGCCGTTGGGCAGCAGCAGTCGGTGACGGTCTTGGTGCGTTGTCTTGGTCAGCTCAAGGAACTGCCAATTCTAGAGCGCGTCAAGGAAGAGGACTGGGAGCCGGCCGACGGTCTGCGTCAGAAACTCGTCGAAGCGATCGGGGAGCTAGTGCGCCGGAAATGCAGAGACTATGCTGGGATACGTCGAGTTGAAGACTACACGCAGCGGCAGACGGCTCTCCGAACGCTGAAGAAGCAAGTCCAGGAAGTTGCTGATCCGAGCCTTACCAGCGAGGTAGACACAGCGCTGGAGGAACTTGATCGGGGATTGCAGGAGCTTCGAGCGCGACAGGATGACGATCGTCTGGTGGCACAAGCACAGGCAATGGACCCGTCGGCTCCGCTAGCCAAGCTCGACGCCAATGTAGTCATGCTCAAGGCGATGTCGCCGAAGTCCCAAGCAGCCCGCGACATCATTGCGGCAAAGCAGGCTGAGCTTGCCGAATCCGCTCGCAACGCGCGGCTCTGGGTGCAGACCGTGACCGATCGGCTTGCCGCGATCGACACCGTCGATGGTGCGCGCAACCTCCGCGACGCGATTCTCAGACGCCAGGATCTCTATGCCGATACCCCTGAGCGCAATCGTCTAGACGATGCGGCAAGCAAGTGCGAACTGATCGCAGATACGCTGGAACGCGCGGATGAGATTGCGGCTTCCAAGTTCGGGTCACCGTCAGAACTGGAGCGCGCCCTGGAGCGGATCCGCGAACTGCGGGATACGAATGCCCGGAAGCTTGAATCGGCCCAGGTTGCCCGGCTGGACGATGCTCGCGCCGCATTGGAGCGCCGAAGAGACGATCTTTCCGAGCGGGCGCGGAAGTGGCTGGACGACTGCGAACGCGACCTGAAGGTAGGAACCGATCCTGGAAAGCTGTTGGAGAAGCTTGACAGACCACATCCGTTCCTGCCCGCTACTGAGGTGGCTCGAGTCAGTCGTCTGCGCGAAGCGGCTGTGGCGCTCCGAGACAAGGCGGAGCGAGAGCGCCAGGAACGAGAGCGAAAGCGGCGAGAACTGGATGAGGCCGAGAAGCACGACCGTATGCTGATCAGTGAGGCGCACCGTATGAGTTCGAACGGGACGCTCTCGGCTCTTCGGAGCGACCTTAACCGTCTTCAGGAGATGAGACCGCGCACGGAGCGGGGAAACGCTGAGATAGACAGGCGACGCAAAGACCTGGCCGATGCTATCGCTAAGGTAGAGCACGGATTGCGGTCTGCCTGCGCGCGGCTGGACTCTATCGACGCATCACAGAAGGCGCATCAACTCGAGATCGAGCTGAGCCGAATGCTGGCGCTCTGCAGCGGGTGCCCTGAGCACGAAGATATCGAGGGCTGTGCCAAACGATGCGAACGCGTGAAGCGTTACCTCACTGCTATCGAGGAGATCCGTAGCTCGAGGCTGCAAGCTCCCGCCGACGCCGATCATCTGCTGGGGCGAATCAGTGCAGCGCTCACAGAAGCCGGCGACGTGCTAAGTGACATCCAGCGCAGCGTAGCACGGAGCGCCGAAGACGAGATAAGGACCCGCGTGGAGAAGAGCTCCCTGCAAGCGCGCCAATGGCTTGAGGATCTTGAGACTCGTGAGGCTCAAGGCGCCGATCCGGTAGATCTGCAGCGACTGCTCGCCAAGGTGCCTGCCTTCCTACCCAGCGAAGACGCGACAAGGCTCGAGGCTCTGCGGCAGCGGGTTCAAGACCGCATTGACGCTGACGAAGTTGCGTCGGTCCTGGAGCGGTTTTGCCGGATTCAGAGCCGTGCAAAGCGCGAGGAATGCCTGCAGCGATTGCAGGTGTTACTGAGCCAAGAGAATCTAGCGTGAGCGAACAGATGACGATTAAGCTGGACCCCTCCGAATGCGCTGTTGTGGAGACCGGGTGGGAAACGGTCCGAACCGAAGTGGAGTTCGCTCGGCACGCACTGAGTGGTGAGCGGCTCCACATCCGTGGGAGAGCGCTCGCGCGCTGGGCTCGCACCTTCTATGCCGGGCGCAATGTGCCGTGCGTTGAAGTGACGCCGCTCGATCAGGCCATTCAGAGCGCGACGGGTCTCCGTGGGGAGCAATGCGAGGCCATCGCGCGGAGATACGGCGAGCGTCTCCAGCGCCTCCAGCAACCCTTTGGCACGGTCGGGCTCCTCGAGACGCTGTTGCCGGATGGGCCATGGCGCGCCGACCAGGGGGCCGAACGTGCCGCGTCATGGCTCATATGGCGATCGTCGATCGAGCTGGATGATGCGCTACAGCCGCTGGTTGAGCGGATAGCAGCTGACTGGTTCGCTGACGCGTCTACGCCGGTGGAGCGTGAAGCCTACGGAGCGACTAACCTCGTTGATGCCGATGGCGTACTAGCAGTCTGGCTTGGCATCACGGACCGACCGCCTGTTGAATGGCCGGACTTCCCCTTGTGCATCCCGGAGGGCATGTTACGCAAGGCACGCGAGCATTGGAGGAGTATCCTTGTTGAGTCCAAGGGGGGGAGCGCTCCCAGCATATTGGATGGGGCAAGGAACCGCCAACTCAGGGATCTCGCCTCAGGGATTGTTAGGGACTACTTCACGAAACACCCGGGCCACCTCACCGATGCAATGCTCACACGAATGAGGCCCCTGATATCTGCGACGGCCTACGATCGGTTGTGTCCTCTTGTCCCGCCACCGCTACCCTCGGAGCCCTCGGCCGACCTTGCCTCGATGGCGACCTGGTATCAGACCGAATACCTCCCGTATCGCA
>Ga0067045_1029571_pt1 | contig 19652 bp, 19 predicted proteins | sample TerdegcTABiofilm_FD_59184 | JGI IMG/M metagenome (GOLD analysis project Ga0067045, IMG submission 59184) | Combined Assembly of (Gp0054472, Gp0054536) Wastewater bioreactor microbial communities from Singapore -Terephthalate degrading... | reverse complement strand
GTGGCAATACTGAACGGCAACTGATGTTAATAAAAGATTTTGGGACCACGATGCTGGCATGTACACCTTCGTATGCAATCAACATGGCTGACTTTGTTGAAAAAAAGATGAAGGATTTTGACTTTAGAAAAACTAAATTGAGAGCAGGTATATTTGGTGCTGAACCATGGACTGAAAGCATGCGAAAAGAGATTGAAAGCCGCATGGGTATTGATGCCTACGATATCTATGGTTTAAGTGAGGTTATAGGACCAGGCGTATCGTGCGAGTGCAGCGAAAAGTCAGGTTTACATGTATTTGAAGATCATTTTTATGTTGAGGTGATAGATCCCCAAACAGGTGAGGTGTTGCCAGAAGGAGAAAAAGGTGAGATTGTGTATACATCGCTTACCAAGGAGGCATGTCCGGTGATACGGTATCGTTCACGCGATATTACAAGGATTTATCGTGACGCGTGTAAATGTGGGCGTACTTTAATAAAGATGGAAAAAGTTACTGGCCGAAGCGACGATATGCTCATTATACGTGGTGTCAATGTATTTCCGATGCAGATAGAAGCGGTGCTCATGGAAATAGAAGGTACCGAGCCACACTACCAGATTATAGTGGACCGCAAAGGTGCACTGGATGATGTTGAAATAATGGTTGAGGTAAACGAAAAGATATTCACTGATGAATTGGGTGCATTGAAAGGTCTTGCTGAAAGGATTGAGCAGCGCATACGAAGTGCTTTAGGGATAAGTGCTAAGATTACACTGGTTGAGCCAAGCACGTTACAGCGCAGTGAAGGAAAAGCAAAACGAGTAATTGATAAGCGACAGCTCTCATAAAAAGATTAAGGTATGGAGGAAAACAATGAATGTTACACAGTTATCACTTTTTTTGGAAAACAAACCCGGACATTTACTCAATGCTCTTAAAGTACTTGCTGATGAAAATGTTAATATACTCACGTTAACCATTGCTGAGGTAGCTGATTTTGGTATAGTTAGAATGATCGTCAATAAACCTCAAAAAGCACTGGAATCTCTTCGTCAGCATAAATTTGTTTGTTCACCAACTGATGTACTGGCAATTGAACTTGATGACAAACCTGGCTCTTTGATGAAAGCGCTGGAGACATTTTCAAAAAGAAATTTAAATATAGAGTATATGTATGCATTTACTGAAAAACGAGGTGATAAAGCGGTAATGATATTTAAATTTGCTGATATTGAATTAGCAAAGAAAGCTCTTCTTGAAGAAGGGTTCAATGTCGTGAAAAAGATTGATTTGATTGGAGAATAAAACAATGCAAAAAAAGGTAATGCTGGGCAATGAAGCTATAGCCCGTGGTGCGTATGAAGCCGGGTGTATAGTTGCTGCTGCGTATCCCGGTACGCCCAGTACAGAAATTCTGGAAACAATAGCAGCAGAATATCCAGATATTAAAGCACAGTGGTCACCCAATGAAAAGGTGGCATTAGAGGTTGTAGCAGGTGCTTCGGTTGCGGGTGCTCGGGCAATGGCAGCCATGAAACACGTGGGCTTAAATGTAGCAGCCGATCCGCTTTTTACATTTTCATACACCGGAGTCAATGGTGGTTTTGTTATTATTAATGCGGATGACCCGGGAGCATGGAGTTCACAGAATGAGCAGGATAACCGCCATTATGCACGTGCTGCAAAATTACCAATGATTGAACCCACAAGCCCTGAAGAAGCACGCAAATACACTAAATTAGCGTTTGAATTATCTGAACAGTTTGATCGCCCTGTTATTGTACGCATTACTACCCGTATTGCTCATTCTCAGGGTATTGTTACTTTAGAAGAACCAAATAAACCTGAATTAAAACCATTTGTGCGTAATCCTCAAAAATATGTCATGATACCTGCCCATGCACGCCCCCGGCATGTTTTTATTGAAGAGCAGATGCTGAAATTAAAAGAATATTCAAATACATGTGAACTGAATACAATAGAATGGAATTCAAAAAAGCGTGGAGTTATTACTAATGGCGTTGCATACCAGTATGTGAAGGATGTGTGCCCGGATGCGTCAATATTGAAGATTGGGGTAGCATGGCCTCTGCCAGATGCAAAGATTCATGAATTTTGTAGTAATGTTGAAGAACTATATGTAGTAGAAGAACTTGACCCATTTATTGAAGATTATGTACGGGCATTGGGATACAAGCCAGTTGGGAAAGAAATAATCCCTTTATGTGGAGAGTTAACCCCTGAAATAATAGATATGGCAATCAATAAGAAACGGCCAAAGAATGAAATACCGGTGTATTCCGGTACAATACCCGGAAGGCCACCGGCGTTATGTAAAGGGTGCCCCCATGGTTTTGTATTTGAGGTACTAAAAAAGTTAGATGTTGTTGTTAATGGCGATATTGGCTGTTATACACTGGCAGTGTTACCACCCTATTCTGCAATGCACACCCAGGGTTGTATGGGTGCAAGCATCGGCATGCATTTGGGTTTTGAAAAAGCACGTGGGGAAGAGATGGCGCGAAACAGTGTTGCAGTTATTGGTGATTCAACATTTGTTCATTCAGGGATAACCCCTTTAATCGACTTAGTATACAATAAGGGTACTGGTACAGTCATAATTCTGGATAACCGTGTAACAGCAATGACGGGACATCAGGACCACCCTGCTACAGGAAGGACTTTAAAAGGTGAAGAAACCCATGAACTGGATTTAGAGCTTTTGTGCAAGGCAGTTGGTGTTAAGCGAGTACGAAAAATTGACCCAAAAAATATAGAAGAATTTGAAAAAGCTGTTCGTGAAGAGATAGCAACAAAAGAGCCGTCAGTTATTATTTCATTGCGGAAATGTATTTTGACAAAGTAGAGGATGGATACTATGAAGAATATAATCTTTGCTGGCGTTGGTGGCCAGGGGGTAATACTTGCAAGCAAAATCTTAATGCAGGTTGCCTTGAATGCAGGGTATGATGTAAAGGAGTCTGAAGTTCATGGCATGGCACAGCGTGGTGGCAGTGTTGATTGCCATGTCAGATTTGATAAAAAGGTGTATTCGCCACTTATTGAAAAAGGAACAGCCGATTTTGTGGTGGCACTGGAGTTACTTGAAGCTATGAGAAAACTGGACTATCTATCGCCACAGGGGATGCTTATTGTTAACAGGTTTAAGGTAAACCCTGCCCCTGTGGAGGCAGGGCTAGCAAAATATCCTGAAGATATTGAAAGCTGGCTGTGCAGCCATGTGCCCCGATGCCATGTGGTTGATACAACCCAGGCATTAAAAGAAGCTGGTTCAAGCAGGGCGCTCAATATAGTAATGCTGGGGGTATTATCCAATTTTCTTGAATTTAAGCAAAATGCCTGGGAAGAAGCAATACGCCAGAGTGTTAAGGAAAAGTTTGTGGATATGAATATAAAAGCATTTAATTTAGGGAAGAATATTCCTGTATCAGGGTAGATAATAATTTTTTTGAAACATTTAAAAACTGAGCAAACTGTCTTTCGTTAGTAAGAGGGGATATTTCATTATAACACATGTTTTTCTATATCACTTCGATAAACTTTTTTTCTGTCTTATTTAGATAAGTTATTTTTCTATGTCATTTCGACGAGCAAAGCGAGGAGAAATCTTATACCATTAAAGCGATGTAATTCATTATTATTAATTAGATTTTTTTCTATGGAGGAAAACCAATTGGCTACACATCCCTATTACAATCGTTTTAGAATCAGTGTTATCATTCTATTAATAGCTATATATGTAAGCTGTAGTTCTGAAAGGCCTAAAGAACTTCATGAAGATCTGCCTAAGATGAAGACCATCAAAAAAATAGCTGTGATGGTTAGAATTCCATCAAGCAGCCCTATTGAGTATGCACGCTATACCAAAACCCTGCAGGCGATGATAGCTGGGTATACACAAAAAAAAGAATTAATGGTTATTTCAGAAGAATTACCTGCACTTAGTGTTTTTCAGTCTAATGACGATAGGTTTTTCCAGACATCATTAGAAGGTGAATTTTTATATTACAAAGCAACCGGGATAGTAAATTCATATTGTTTCAAGAATAAAAGTGAATTACAGTCGTTGTTTGAAAAATATGGATGTGATTTGCTCATTATCTATGAGCCCTATGGTGTGGTATCGTATGGGATGGGCTTTATGGATTATGACTCGGTTATGGTTATTGTAAATAAAGAATTAAAAATTACATATTTTGACTATAATCATGACCGAAAAGAAACAAATGAATTTTCCACTGATGTTTTGTGGGATTTTCTACTGAATGAAATTAATACGCGGTGTGTAAATACATTGATTGATCTTGGCTTTATCAAATGATTTTTTGGAGACGGCGGGAGTCGAACCCGCGTCCTACAACACATACCTACAGCCTCTACATGCTTATCCTGTTCATTTGTCTTATCACTGGTTAGGGGAACAGGAACCCGCCCCGGTGAGCAAATCCTTACAGTTTTGCTATTGAGCCAGGATCAAAACTCAATAACTATCCTCTGTATCTTACGCCTTTATCATCCCCAGAGGAGCGGGATTGATAAAGACGCCCGCAGGGATTAAGCTGCGAGTGCTAAATCGTTGTTTGCACTTATTTTAACCTGCCAGTTTTTACGAGCCAGCAGAAACTCGGCATGCAACTGTAGACACGTTATTGCAGTCGAAACCAAGATCGTCCCCTTTCATATATAATATACAATAAGATGTACAAATGTCAATATTTATTGGGATAATTTTTTATACGTGGTACTGTATTTATGCTAAAAAGCTTCACTGCGTCATTATATATGACCAGATGAGAACTTTCTTATGGTCGTAGTAATAGTGGCTATGGTTTGGAATGAGGTCAGTAGGTTTGTTTAAAACAGTGCTTAAGAATAAGATTACAAATATTTTTAAAGAGAAGTTTTAAAACATAGAAAAAACCACAATGAAAATTTCAATAATTGCATCGATAGTAACTGGTGAATGTTGTTTTATATTAAATTGGATAATAAATGAAAAGAGTAGTAGAATATTTTAATGTGCAATGATTAATAATTATAATCAGAGAACAGCAATAATTTCTTAAAAAATTTCATAATGAATATAGTGTACACCGGGGCCGTCTCAAAAGAAACTGTAGGGCATGCAATGGCGTGAGCGCAATGTCATTGCGAACGAAGTGAAGCAATCTCAATGCCCCTCAAAAGCAAGATTGCTTCGTCACTTCGTTCCTTGCAATGACAGTAAAACAAAAGTCATTGCAAAGAGGTGTATTTTGTGACACCCTTGGTGTACACTGTTTTATATTTTTATTCAAATTTCCATATTTAAGAATAATTGGTAATCAGAGAATATGAAAAATGATATTCTAAAAAACCATTTTTTACATCCACGCAATGTAGGAATAGTACAAAACTATGATCATAAAATTATTGTCAAAAGTGATCAATGTAATGATGTGATTACTTTTACGGTAACTATCGCACATACTACAATTGGTGATATTAAATTTGAAGCGTATGGATGTGGCTATGCCATAGCTGGTGCATCAATGGTGAGCGATGCTATCAAAGGTAAAGATATTGACGAGGGGATACGTGATGTGGAAGAAATGCTTAACACTATGATGATTCCGGATTCTAATATACGGTGCGTACAGCTTTCATTGAAGGCCATAAAACAATTAAAGGATACCATACTATCAAATGGACATACAGCTTGAAACGGTACACAATGTCAAAGCTTTTCAGTATCAGGATGGTGCATTTGAGGAAATAACTGTACCAATAAGTACTGAGTATGGTATTACCATAGCAATCAATGGGAAGCCATTTGTTACCATTGCGTGTTCAGGCTCAGAGCTTTTTGAGCTTGCCACAGGATTTCTGGTTACTGAAGGCATCATTACCAATAAAAATGAAATTGAAGGAATACAATTTGATGCAAAAAATTTAATAATGCATATTACAACAAAAGAAACAGATGCAATTGTTCAGCGTCTTTTTACCATTCGTTCAATAGTCTCAGGCTGTGGCAATGCAACACAAAAATCTGAAGGGTTAAAAAAATTAACACCACCAAGCGTGTCACCTGAAACCATTATAAAAATTGGGAAACAGTTTTATCAAACATCTGAATTGCATAAGCTCACCCATGGTGTGCATAGTGCAGGTTTGTACAAAACTACCGGCGAATGTATTGCCTTCTATGATGAGATAGGAAGGCACAGTGCAATTGATAAGTTAGCGGGGTATGCATTATACAATGATATTCCACTCAATGACAAAATAGTGTATTCAACCGGTAGAATATCTGGTGAGATTATTCAGAAAGCCATTGTATCCGGATTTCCTATTATTGCAACCAAAGGCTCACCTACATCACTGGCAATACAACTGGCAAACGAGTACAACGTAGTGCTGATAGCTAAGGTGAGGATAAATCGCTTTAGCGTGTTTACAACATCAATTGATCTTCACTCAATATTTGGTATGGGTTTAACGCTCAGATAATTATTAGGAGGAATAATGGAAAATCTTTATCAAAAAGCATTAACAGTATCATATTTTACCGTTGGGTATAATATACTGGAAGGAGTGGCGTCTGTTATTGCGGGTGCTTTTGCCGGCAGTATTGCTCTGGTTGGTTTTGGTCTTGATAGCTTTGTTGAGTCACTATCGGGTATGATAATGATATGGCGTTTTACAAAACATGGCATTGTGTCACAAGAAGAGGAAGAAGAAGTTGAACAAAGGGCACTGAAACTGGTGGGGTATACGTTTTTTATTCTGGCAGCATATATACTCTATGAGTCGGTAAAAAAATTATATTATGTAGAAATTCCTGATACAAGCCTGGTTGGGATTATTATTGCTGTGTTGTCAATTATCATTATGCCAGCGCTGTACGTTACAAAGGTGCAGGTGGGTAAGGCAATAGGCAGTAAAAGTTTGCTTTCGGATGCAAAGGAAACACTTGCCTGTACGTTTCTTTCGGTGGCGCTGCTACTTGGTCTGGGATTGAATTACCTGTGGGGTCTGTGGCAGGCCGACCCCATTGTTGGAATTGTAGTGGCGTTTTATTTAATAAAAGAAGGCAGGGAGATAGTTACCGGGGAAGAGGATTAATGGTTGAAAAAAGCTTGTTATTTTTATATATTCTTTTAGTGTGGCAGGGTTGGCGTTATAATTAAAAACAACAGAAAGGATTGAGTTATGGGTTGTACAGTTATTATTGGCACTCAATGGGGTGATGAAGGCAAAGCAAAGATGATTGATTACTATTCGCAGAAAGCGGATATTATTGTACGATATCAGGGTGGTGCCAATGCCGGGCATACAGTGGTGGTTAATGGAAAAAAGCATGTATTCCACCTTATTCCCTCGGGTATTTTGCATGAAGGCACTGTTTGCGTGATAGGTAATGGTGTAGTTCTGGATCCTGTGCAACTTATTGAAGAGTGCCAGCTGCTTGAAAAAGAAGGCATTGATGTCCGCAAACGGTTATATATCTCTGATGCTGCTCATCTTCTTTTGCCATTTCATAAAGAACTTGATGCTGCAATGGAGGAAGCGCGGTCAAATAAAATTGGCACCACAAAACGGGGTATTGGGCCATGTTATGCTGACAAATGCCTGCGGGTGGGTATCAGGGTTGGTGATATCTTTGACGAAGAATACCTCAAGGAAAGGCTTACAACAGCGCTTACTGTGAAAAATACTCAGTTTGAACGCTGTTATAATAGAAAAGGTTTTTCATTTGAAGAAATATATGACCTCCTCATGCAATTCAAGGCGTATGCCGGCAATCTGGCTATTAACACTCCTTATTATTTGCATACTGAGGCCAAAAAAGGTAAAAATATTTTACTTGAAGGTGCGCAGGGTAATGCTCTTGATATTGATCATGGCACTTATCCGTTTGTTACCTCATCAAATCCCAGTATAGGCGGGGCGATAGCCGGTTCAGGAATAAATCCTTTTTTAATAAATGAAGTCGTTGGCATTACCAAGGCGTATGTTACCCGTGTTGGCGAAGGCCCATTCCCAACAGAAGAAAAAGGTGAAGCTGGTGAGATTATGCGTCAGCGTGGTGGTGAATTTGGTGCTACTACCGGGCGTCCACGACGTTGCGGCTGGTTTGATATGGAGCTTTTAAAACATACCATTCGCATTAATGGAATAACAACTATAGCGTTGACTAAATTAGATGTGCTGTCAGGTTTTGAAACAATCAAGGTAGCAGTTGGATATTCGGTTAATGGGAAAAAGATTGATTATTTCCCTTCAGCTATGCAGGATAAAATTGTGCCTCTGTATGAAGAACATCCCGGCTGGAAAGAAGATATTTCACAGTGTACATCGTTTAAAGAGATGCCAAAAAATGCACAGAATTATGTACAATTTATCCAGGATAGTTTGCAGGTGCCTATCTCCATTATTTCCGTTGGGCCAGACAGGGCAAATACATTTGAATTGAAATGATTTAGACGTATATTTTTTATATAAAATTTTTTAATATATCATTTACAGCCGCATCAACACTTTCATATTGCTGCAATAGCGAATAATAAAGCTGATCAATTTTAAAATTTGGATAATAATCGGCTAAATAACGGTATACTCCCATCCTTCTGCCAATAATAAATTTTTCCTGATCTTCCTGTGGCATTGATAGAAATTCATCTATTGTTGCAAGCATGGTTGCTTTATCATAAGGGAATGTTCCTTCAACATCTTCAAGTAAATTCATCATGTGGTCACTTGTCAGTCTACTGGTAATACCATCACAATGTTCTATAAAAAGTCTTATCTCCTGTACTTTTTCAACCTCGGATAATGGTGTCCATGAGCCTTGTTTCATCATTTCATACAGAGGTGTCCCCGGGATGGGCACGGTGCTGCGCAGCCGAACAAAGGTTGGATTTGCAGTATTAATGACCAGGGCACTCTGAATAGCATTTTCTTCCATAAATTCTTTACCACCAAGTCCAGGCATATAATAATACGATACATCAAAGCCAGCTTCAACGGCCTTTTGCCCTGCATCAATGAGTTGCTGTTGTGTGGTTCCTTTGTTGACAAGTGCAAGCACGGTGTCAGAGCCTGATTCCATGCCTATATGAAGACGGGTAAGTCCTGCCTGGTGTATTGCCTTTAAATCATCCAGCGATTTTTTACTGATGGTTGCTGCACGCGCATATGAGGTAATGCGCTCTACAGTAGGGAAGCGGTTTTTTATGTGATTAAGAATTGTACACAGGTCTTTGGCCGATAGTACCAGTGAATTAGCATCCTGCAAAAAAGCTGACTTCATGCCATACTGCAGCCAAAATGCAACCTGCTCATAGTAATACAGTGGGGTATCATCAGTGCCTTTTGCTTTTTGCAATGTGTGCATGGTAATACCATTGGAAGCTACATCCAGAATGCGCTGTGATAGGGTATATATTGCATCTATGTCAGCAATAACATCCTGGATTGGGCGCCGTGAAAACTGCTGGCCTTTATAGGTATGGCAGAAAGCACATTTGTTCCAGGGGCAATTGCGCGTAACCCTTATTAATATGCTATATGCCTCAGATGGTGGACGTATAGGTCCCAATTCAAATATATATGGCATTTGATTACTCCTGCTGGAATATAGTATATCAAAAAATGGTAGGTTTTCATGGAATTGGAAATGAATGTAGAAATTGGGTAAGGTCAAATTCAACCAGAAAGTCTAGGTCACTATATTCTTTTTGCTGTCCGTGGGCATAAGAGCCAAACAATCCTATTTTTTTGACTTTGTAGATTTTCAATATCTGGTTATTTTGCTTATGTATATTAATAGTTGATTGAGTATTAGCAGGTTGTAATTTCATTGTATAGTATCCCCAAATAAATACTATTACCATAATAGTTTTTTCTATAGCATTAAAAGTTTATTATATCATTAATAATACAGAAAAAGTGTCATTTTTACTTATGTAAAGTAAAAAAGTAAATACATTAAAATGATTTTTCAATTGACAGTAATGGATTTTTTTACCAATTTAAATTCATTCACAGTAACTATCGCTTGACATACAGAAATGGAAAATACCTGTTGTTAAGGATATATTAAGGTAATCCATAGCTTATTCAAGATTTATTATTTCCAGGAGAATAAAATATAATGACTGAAGACATGAATGATCTTATACTGCAGCGTATTGAAAAAGTAAATGTACTGCGCAAAAAAGGCATAAATCCATATCCAATACGCTTTAAACGAACTCATACGGCAGCACAGATTAAAGAGTTATTTACCGAAGGGCAGGAATTGCAGGTAAAGGTTGCTGGCAGGATAAAATCTAAACGCGTTATGGGGAAGGCAAGCTTTGCGCATATTGAAGATTTAAGCGGGCTTGTCCAGGTGTACGCGCGCCTTGACAGAATGGGTGATGAAAAATATGAGCTGTTTAAGACAATGGACCTGGGTGACATCATTGGTGTTGCCGGGCATGTGTTTAAAACAAAACAGGGTGAAATAACTATTGAAATAACCGATGTTATGTTGCTTGCTAAATGTATTCGCCCGCTTCCTGTTGTTAAGGAAAAGGATGGTAAGGTTTTTGATGAATTTGCGGATAAAGAGCAGCGATACCGACAGCGTTACGTGGATTTGATTGTCAATACGCAGGTGCGCCAGCAGTTTATTCTCAGAAGCAGGCTTATTACCGGCATACGAACATTTTTAAATCAAAAAGATTTTATTGAAGTGGAAACACCTATGATGCAGGCCATACCCGGTGGTGCGGCGGCTCGTCCGTTTATTACCCATCACAATGCACTGGATATTGATCTGTACTTGCGCATTGCACCGGAGTTGTATCTCAAACGGCTGCTTGTTGGTGGATTTGAGAAGGTGTATGAGTTAAACCGCAATTTTCGCAATGAAGGAATATCAACGCGCCATAATCCTGAGTTCACCATGCTTGAGCTGTATCAGGCGTATGCGGATTACAATGATATGATGGACATAACCCAGGAGATGATAAGTACACTGGCGCAGCAGCTACTGGGTACCATGGTCATACAGTATCAGGGTAACACGATTGACCTGACACCACCGTGGGATAAAATTACCTATGTTGATGCGCTGAAAAAATACACTGGCATTGATTTTCAGGAACTGTCGCACCGTGAAGCATTACGTAAAGCAAATGAAATGGGCATAGATGTTGATGAAGGCATGTCCAAATGGAAAATAGCCGAAGAGATGTTTGAAGAAAAGGTAGAGGCTAATATCATACAACCAACATTTATCATAGATTATCCCAAGGAACTATCGCCCCTTGCAAAAAGCCGGGAGGATAACCTTGAGTTTGTTGAGCGCTTTGAGGTATATATTGCAGGGCGCGAGATGGCTAATGCATTCAGTGAACTCAATGACCCATTTGACCAGCGTGAGCGCTTTGAACAGCAGGTAAAGATGCGTGAGGCTGGTGATGATGAGGCGCAGATGATGGACATAGATTACGTTACTGCGCTAGAATATGGGATGCCACCAGCAGGTGGTCTTGGCATTGGCATTGACAGGCTGGCTATGCTTTTCATTGATACTGCATCAATTAAAGATACCATCCTATTCCCGCTGTTAAAACCTGAAAACCGGTAGCGCATATGGTTGCTCATTATTCATATAAACAGTATGGGTTGCACATTCACAGGTTTTTATACGACTGGGTTCTTTCGTGGGCACATACGCCATTTGGCGAGCGAGCTTTATTTGTACTTGCGCTGGCCGAGTCATCTTTTTTCCCCATTCCACCTGATGTGTTGCTCATTGCACTGGTACTTGGTAAACGAGAAGCTTTTGCGCGGCTTGCCACTCTGTGTTCGGTTGCGTCAATTATTGGGGGGCTTATAGGGTATGGTATTGGATATTTTTTATGGTATGATGGCGATAGTTTTTCAAAAATAGCCCTGTTCTTTTTTAATACTATTCCGGGATTTACCATTGAAACATTTACTGCTGCACGTCAGTTATATGACACCTATTCATTCTGGATAGTGTTCACCGCAGGGTTTACGCCAATTCCGTATAAAGTTATAACCATCACGGCCGGTGTTGCCAATATAAATATAGTTATATTTATACTAGCTTCGATTATTAGCCGTAGCTTACGGTTTTTTATGGTTGCGGGGCTGATATGGAAGTTTGGCGAACCAATTAATGCATTTATTAATAAATGGTTCAATGTATTGTCCATAGTGTTTGTTATCCTGCTTTTTGCAGGTTTTTATGTGTTAAAATATGTTATTTAGACATTCTATATTCCATGGAGGACTGGTATGAAGATTTTTATTGATAGTGCGGATATTGATGAGATAGCAAAAGCGTATGAATGGGGTATTGTTGATGGTGTTACAACAAATCCTTCATTGCTCAAGACGGCTGTGGATAGAAGAAAAGCCAAAGGCGAAAAGCTTGATCTGGAAGCATATATTGTAAAGCTTTTAGAAATTTCAAAACCCAACCCGGTAAGTTTAGAAGTAACCAGGCGAACTGCCAGAGAAATGATAGAGCAGGGACGTAACCTGTATAAGCGCTTCAACAGTGTTGCAAACAATGTTAATATTAAAATTCCGGTTAACCCTGCTCTGAAAACCGATGAGCAGTGCCATTTTGATGGGATTAATGCAGTGAAGGTGTTACAGTCGGAGGGCATTCCGGTTAACTGCACTCTTGTCTTTACTCCTGAGCAGGCTTTACTGGCGGCAAAGGCGGGAGCTGCATACATAAGCCCGTTTGCAGGCCGCATTGATGACCTTATCCGCAGCAGGGCAAATATCAAATTTGGTAAAAGTGATTATTTCCCTGAAGAAGGCATGGAACAGAATGGCGTATTATTGAATGATAATGGCATTATTTCAGGGATTGATCTGGTTTCACAATGTGTGGAAATACTGGGATATTATGACTACCAATCCCAGATAATTGCTGCATCACTGCGCAATCCACGGCAGGTAAGAGAAGCTGCGCTTGCAGGAGCACATATAGCAACAGTACCATTTGGGGTGATAGCTGACATGCTGAAACATGAAAAAACATTTGAAGGTATGCAGAAATTTACTGAAGATATTGTGCCTGAATATGAAAAGCTGATTGGATAAGATAGTTGCCAAATTCTGAATATTTTTTTATATTTTGTATGTTAGCTCTATTATAAACCACGGGGATAACCATGGCACATACAATTGATAATCAAGGTGATCTCCAGGTAAAGAAGGATATAAAAGTTAAAAAGCCCAGGATGTATAAGGTCATACTTCATAATGACCATTATACAACCATGGACTTTGTCATTGAGGTTTTAGTTAAAATATTCCATAAAAACATTATGGAAGCTACAGAGCTGATGTTACAGGTTCACAGGAATGGTTTTGGTATTTGCGGAGTATATACCTACGACATTGCGCAGACCAAGGCAAACCAGGTTCATTCATTAGCACGGCAACGAGAGTTTCCGCTCAAGTGCACAGTTGAGGAAGCATAATTACAAAGTTTTGAGGCTTTTGCCAATGGAAATAAGCACAGTACTTAATCAGATATTAATGGCTGCCTATAACGAGGCAAAAAACCGTAAGCATGAATATCTTACACCCGAACATGTATTATTTGCATCTTTATACTTCCCGGAAGGCAGGGAGGTAATAGAAGGGTGTGGCGGTAATACAGAGCAGCTCAAACGTAATTTGGATAAACATCTTTCAACACGCATACCGGTTGTTGAAGAAGGTGACCCAATTCAATCTGTTGGGTTACAGCATGTCATTGAACGTGCTATTATGCACATTAATTCTGCTCAAAAAGAGATATTGGACTTTGGCGATATCATCATTGCCATCTATGAGGAAGAGGAGTCGTTTGCATCATATTTTTTAGCTCGGGAAGGGATAACACGGTATGACCTGTTAAATTATATTTCTCACGGGGCACAATTTGATGAAGATGAACTGGAGGACTTTGGCGACGAAATTGAAGAGGATACTGGAAAGAAAAGCAAGGTACTTGAGCAGTTTACCGTTGAATTGACTGAAAAGGCACGTAAAGGTGAGCTTGATCCACTCATTGGTAGAGAGGATATATTGGAGCGAACGATGCAGGTGCTATCGCGCAGGCTTAAAAACAACCCTGTCCATGTTGGTGAACCCGGCGTGGGCAAGACCGCAATTACTGAAGGACTTGCACAGCGGATAGTTGAAGGTACCGTGCCACCTGTTCTTAAAGATGCAAAGATTTACCGGCTTGATATGGGAGCTCTTATAGCTGGTACACGATTCCGTGGTGATTTTGAAGAACGTCTGAAACGGGTAATTGCAGAATTGCAGAAAAAAGAAAAGGTAATCCTTTTCATTGATGAGATACATACCATAGTGGGTGCCGGAGCCGTCAGTGGTGGTTCAATGGATGCTTCTAATATATTAAAGCCTGTGCTTGCTGATGGCAGGATACGGTGCATTGGCACCACCACGTATGATGAATATCGAAAGTACTTTGAAAAGGATGGTGCATTATCGCGGCGTTTCCAGAAGATAGATATTCATGAGCCATCGCATGAAGATACAATACAGATATTGCAGGGGATAAAATCGCGTTACGAAGAGCATCACAGGGTTATCTATACCGATGAAGCATTACAGCAGGCGGTGGAACTTTCGGCACGCTACATTACTGAACGAAAGCTGCCTGATAAAGCTATAGATGTTATAGACGAAGCAGGTGCATTTGCACGGATGTATGCTCATGATGATGAAGAGCCGGTTATAACCGCCCATGACATTGAACGCGTCATTGCAAAGATGGCCCGCATACCTGAACGTACAGTATCAGCAAGCGAAATTGAAAAGCTTCAGTATCTTGAAGATGAGCTCAAAGCACAGATTTTTGGGCAGGATGCTGCAGTGCAGAAGGTAGTTGAGGCTATTAAGCGTTCACGAGCCGGATTTAGAGAGGCAGAAAAGCCCATAGCATCGTTTTTATTTGTTGGGCCAACAGGAGTTGGCAAAACTGAGCTTGCACGGCAGCTATCGCTAATAATGGGCATTGAGCTTATACGTTTTGATATGAGCGAGTATCAGGAAAAACATACTGTGGCACGGCTTATAGGAGCACCACCGGGATATGTTGGGTATGAGGAAGGTGGACAGCTGACGGAAGCTATACGCAAACACCCATACTGTGTATTGTTGCTTGATGAGATAGAAAAAGCGCATCCTGATGTATTCAATGCGCTGTTGCAGATAATGGACTATGCAACATTGACGGATAACACAGGACGAAAGACTGATTTCCGCAACACCATTATTATTATGACATCCAATGCGGGTGTGCGCGAAATGAACAAAAGAGTCCTTGGTTTTGAAATGGCCACCTATAGTATGGATGCGGTCAACAAAGAGTTAGAGCGCCTGTTTGCGCCAGAGTTTAGAAACCGCCTTGATGCCATAGTGTATTTCAATGGCATCAATAAAGAAATGATGCGCAAGATAGTTATGAAGAAATTAAATGAATTTGCAAAACAGCTTGAAGAAAAAAATGTGCAGCTTGTGTGCACGAATGCATGTATCGACTGGATTTCAGAAAAAGCATATTCTCCTGTATTTGGCGCACGTGAGGTTGCACGCATCATACAGGAGCATATCAAGTCATACTTTGTGGATGCAGTGCTTTTTGGTTCACTTAAGAATGGTGGTAAGGCAATAGCTGATGTAGTCAATGATTCGGTATCCATAACTATCGAACAATAATATGTTGTATTACTTAGATAAAGATATAATCTGGTTCCCGCCTGTAGAAGAAGCCATAGAAGAAGGGTTGCTGGCATTTGGCGGGGATTTGACACCACAGTGGTTGCTTGAGGCCTACAGCAGAGGCATTTTCCCATGGTTTAACAGTGACAACTCTGAGATATTGTGGTGGAGCCCCGATCCGCGTTTTATTTTGTTCCCTCAGGAATTAAAACTACACCGTTCGTTAAAACAGGTAATGAAAAAAAAGATTTTTACGGTAAGTATGGATAAAGCATTTCAGCAGGTTATAGCTGAATGTGCCATGCCCCGTAAAAAAGAATCTGGTACATGGATAACTGAAAGAATGCAAAAAGCATATACCAGGCTTCATACTATGGGTTTTGCACATTCTGTTGAGGTGTGGCATGACGACAGGCTTGTTGGGGGCCTGTATGGAGTGTCACTGGGGAACGCATTCTTTGGGGAATCCATGTTCACCAGCGTTGATAATGCATCAAAGATTGCTCTGATAACTCTGATTGCAGTTATGCGGCGATTGGGTTTTGCATTTATTGACTGCCAGGTGTATACAGATAATCTGAAACGGTTTGGCGCACGGTTTATTGAGCGAAAAGAATTTATTTCCCTCCTCAATGCTTCTCTAAAATATTCAACACATCAGGGAAGCTGGAGTTCACTGGTACACAATGGCTATGATTATTTAGAATGCCTCAATGGAGCAGGAGCTTAGACTCAAGTAAATTTTCTTTTTTTGCTTTTATCTTTGTGTAACGGATTTTTGGGTACTCCACTAGTGCGGTTACAAAAACAGAAAACATAAAATACAGTGACAGTGAAACAACTGCAACTGCTATCACACCAATACCAAGTATAATTATTCTGGAATAGGGTGCTGAACCAAGAAGGTATACTGAAGCAATAACTGCACCCGCATATCCCAGTAAAAGCATGAATACTGAGGTAAACGTCCCGTAGAATACCATTTTGCCCACCTTCATTGGTATGCCTTTAAGCTGAGCATTCATCCAGGCAGCGCCATTTTTCACATACTGTTTAAAAAGCTCAGCAATAATTTCAACCAGCCGTTTTATCATCAGTGCAGTTATGATTATTCCAGCAATGATTGATGAGTATGATGCTATTGCTATGGCAAAAACAAAAAGAATAAGCAGGGCGATAGTTACTGTAATAAGAATGCCTGCCATGATCAGAAGAGGAATGCATATACTGATAACAATTGACTTAAATGAGGCTTTAATCAGTGCGATGGTGCTTTCAAAACGGCTTAAATAATCGTCAGGGTGAAGAACAAAGTATTCCCATTCCTGTGCGTATCGGTCGTCAGGGGGGCCAAAATCTTCAAACAGTGTTCCCATTTCTTGATTTTGTGCATGGTATTTCTTCCATACTGTGTCATAGCTTGTACGCTGTGAAGGGTTTGTTAAAATATCGTATGCTTCACGGATAAGAACAAACTGTGCATAATTATTTTCTTTTGTGCTGTCAGGATGGGTTTCCTTTGCTTTTTTTCTGAATGCTGATTTGATAGTATTACTATCTGCATGGGAGGGAATATCAAGAATCTTATAGTAGTCTTTAAATGCTATGTTCATAAGCAGCAGGTGATGTTATGTTATATAGTTATATATCTGAAGTACTGAACAGCATCCACATCAGTATTGAATATTTTTATAAAGCTACCAACCCTTACCACATCTAAAATATTCAGGATAGATTCATTAACACGAGCTAGCACCAGGTCGCCATTATTTTTTCTGATTTGTTTTGTAGCCGAAATCAGAGTGCTGATACCACCGCTATCAATTTGAGATACCTTTTTTAAATCAATAATTATTTTTTTTGCACCACCATTGATCAGGGTGCTTAAAAAAACCCACAATTGCCTTGAAGTTTCAATATCAATTTTTTCAGGGTAGGTCACATAGAAAACAATTGTTTCATAATCAATTTTTTCTTTGTTGATGAACGAGAGGTTCAATATTTCAACTTCAAAACTCATACATTACCACCATTTAATAATTTATTAATTAAATATAACGAAAATAATGCAGTGCTTCATCTATTGTATTAAATATCTTCATGAATTTTTGAAGCTGTATTGGTTTAAATACAAGATGAATTCTTTCTGCTACATTTATCAGCACAGCATCTCCATCCTTTTGCTTGCGTAATAATTTGGTAATTTCAATTAATGTTCCCATACCATAACTATCGATAAATTCTACTTCCGCCATATCAAATATAACTTTTTTTAGGCCACCGTTGATCAGGCAGGACAAAAGCATAAATAGATCGTCATTTTTGTCCATATCAGCAACGTCAGCTAATTTGATAATCAGGACAACCCGGTTAAAGTTGATATCCTCACTTTTTATACCCGGCAATTCACATATTTTGCATTTCATAGATATATTGTGTTAAATTATTATCATAAAAAATCAACAATAAAATAGAATTATCTACCATAATCAGGATAGTTCCGCTAAAATTATAGTAACATCATCGTGAAATGAGTCGGATTTATTCATTTCTCCCCATGTATATAATGTATTAATTAGTCCATTGATAAATGCTTGAGGATTTATGAGATAGTTATGGTTAATATATTCTGAAAGCCTCTCAAAGCCAAATATTTTGTTATCAGGATTTCTTGCCTCTATTATTCCATCAGTGTACAGTAAGAATTTATCACCAGGTGAATAGGTAGTGGTTGTTTCTTCATATTTACCATCTTCTACCCATCCAATGGGAAAACCTTTAGCCCAGTTGTTGAATATAGATCCATTTTTTTTAATAAGCAATGGGGACCAGTGGCCTGCTGAAGATACTGTTACTGTTTTGTTTTTTGTATCTATGAATGCATATGCAGCGGTGATGTAATTTTCCTTTATGTTATTACATAAATCTTTATTCAGTGTGCTGAGTAACTGCGCCGGATGTTGTGCAAATTCCTTATTGTTAGCAAAAGCCATTTTTAGCATGGCACAGACAAGAGCGGCAGGAATGCCATGACCTGTTACGTCAGCTATCATAATTCCGGTTTTTTCTTCATCAATTTTAATAACATCATAAAAATCACCGCCCATCTCTCTGGTAGGGATGTAAGCGTAGGCAATGTCCATATGTTTTATCTTGGGTATATCCTGTACTACAACTGAACTGTGTATCTCGTGAGCAAGACGTATTTCATGTTTTATCATGACAAATTCATTATGCTCTTCTACTGATTTTTTCAGTGCAATAAGATTTGTAATCCGTGCAATTAATTCATCTTTGTTGAAGGGTTTGCTGAGATAATCATTTGCACCAATTCTGAAAGCGGTAACTATTTCCTGAGTGCGGTGTTTTGAAGTAATTATAATTATTGGTAGTTCATAGAGCGAATACCGTTTACGTATTTTTTCACAAACCTGAAATGCAGAGGTTCCTGGCAAAATTGTATCCAGCAGTACAATATCCGGCAGCTTATCCTGATGTAAAATAGAAAATAAACCAGAATCTTCATGTGAAAATTCCACATAATAACCTGCATCTGTCAGCATATCATATAATATTTTGACATTAACAGGATCATCATCAACAATATAAATAAATCCCTGTGATTTTTCAAATTGACTTACCGTATAATGTTCATCGTTGCCTGAAGGCTGTATTGTATATTCAATATATGATTTCGTTGCCGCTAACTCTTTATCAACAATGATTTCATCATAGGGGAAATACAAAGTTACCGTTGACCCTTTGTCAGGTATTGATTCTAATGAAATTGTACCATTATGCAATTCAATAAGTTTTTTTGTAATAACCAGCCCAAGCCCCAATCCTCCATAGGGGGTTTCTTGAAGTTTACTATCGTATCCAAAATC
>Ga0067045_1003498_pt1 | contig 19661 bp, 17 predicted proteins | sample TerdegcTABiofilm_FD_59184 | JGI IMG/M metagenome (GOLD analysis project Ga0067045, IMG submission 59184) | Combined Assembly of (Gp0054472, Gp0054536) Wastewater bioreactor microbial communities from Singapore -Terephthalate degrading... | reverse complement strand
CGAGCGTGCGGTCGCGAGCCCATAGGCGAATGGGGCCGGAATGCTGAAGCACCGAGGCAAGCGCCGTTCCCCAGCTTCCGGCTCCGAGAATCGCTACGGGAGCCGACGGCTCGATCACGAAGCTATCGCTCGTCCCGCCGCTGACCGCACCGGTCTTCACCTAGGAGGCCGCCTCGTCGTAGCCGTACGAGCGCGAGTGAGCGTCTTCGAGGTAGCGCGCAAGCAGCGCTGCCGAGGCATCAATGTCGTCGGCGCTCGCCATCTCGTTGACTGTATGGACGTAGCGACAGGGGATTGAGAGCGTGATGCTGGGCACGCCGCCGCGCGAACGCTGGATGGCGCCCGCATCGGTGCCTCCTCGCGGCAGAATCTCCATCTGATACTTAATGGCGTTGGCCTCTGCCACATCGCGGAAGTGACGCACGAGCTTGGGATGGCACAGCAGCGACGAATCCATGATCTTGATGGCCGCTCCACCACCCAGCTTCGTCACCTGCATGTGTTCCTCCATGCCGGGGAAGTCGTTGGCGAGCGTGGAATCGATGGCGATGCCGACGTCCGGACGCATGGCGTAGGCAGATGTAGTGGCGCCTCGCAGGCCGACCTCTTCCTGCGTCGTTGCGACGGCCACAATCTCCGCCTCGTGCTTGCCAAGCTGGCGGAGCGCGGCGATCATGACGTACACCGCGACCCTCGCGTCCAGGGTCTTGCTGAGCACGTTGTGCCCCACCCTCTCCGCAGTGCGCGCCATGGTGACGGGATCGCCGATCTCGATCTTAGCGCGAACCTCTTCTCCGGTCAGTCCGAGGTCCACGAAGAACTCCTCGATCTTGGGAGCCTTGTTGGCTTCGTCCGGCGTGAGCATGTGGATGGGCTTCGAGGCCGGCATGAGCGCACCGAGGAGCACGTCGCCTGAGCGAGCATGCACAAAGACACGCTGGGACGTCATGTTGCGGGGATCCCATCCGCCCATCGGCTGCAGGCGGACAAACCCCTTGTCGTCTATGTGCTTCACGACAAAGCCGATCTCGTCAATATGGGCTGCCAGCATAACTCGCGGTCCGCCAGAGCCCTTCTTGACGGCGATGACATTGCCCATCACGTCAACATGCAGCTCATCGGTGAGCTTCTTGAGCTCCTCGATCACCACCCTGCGGATGGGGTCCTCGTACCCGGGCACACCGGGGGTCTCACACAGCAGCTTGAGCAGGGGAAAGTCCATGGTTCACTCCTCGTGCGGCTTTGGGCGCAGGCTCTACAGCCTCGGCACGCGTTGCAGGCGCGACGGCCTGGATGCGCGATTCCGGCGCATCAGTTGCGGCTGAGCGTTTCGCAAGGCGTACGTTCGACGGGAGCCGGCTGCTTGTTGCACACGGAAGCCTTGCGACGGATCCGAGCCAGCGCATTGTCCACGGACTTTACCTTGCAGCCGAGGCGTGAGGCAATCTCATGGTAGGACAAGCCGGCCTTATAGTCCGCAAGGACCCGCCATTCGAAATCAGACAGCAGACCGCGGAGATCGCGCTGCAGGTTGAGCACGTACTCGTTCCATATCAACTGCGTCTCAGGGTCTCCGGTTGCTGCAGCAGCAGGCGAAACATGCGCCAGCGCATGAACGCGGGAGGGCGAAGTGTCCTCCAGCGGCATGGATGCGTTGAGAGGCAGTCGCTTGAGTCTGCTTGCAGACTTAATGGCCGTCAGGAGGTGACGCCGCACGCACACTCTGGCAAACGCGGGGAAGGAGTGCGACCTCTCGCATCGAAAATCCACAATGGCCTGCCATAGACCGATCATGCCGATCTGGAGGAGGTCTTCGCGCTCGGCGCCCGGAATGAAGAAGGAGCGAACAGTGGTCTTGACGAGGTTACGGTATCTGTACAGCAGGCACTCGGCGGCACGCTTGTCGCCGAGTTGGGCGCATGCCACGGCGTCATGGTCGGGCATGTTGGCGTAGGGGCCGAAAACCGGCGCCAGATGGCGGGGCAAACTAGTATCCACAGCCCACTCCGACTGAGCTCGGCAAGACGGTGCGCACTACACAACGCTGGCAGCCCCGGCGCCGGGGCGAATACGTGCAAGATGCCAAGCATCAGCTACGAGCATTATACAGCAGGGTGGGGCGTCACGCAAGCGTGAGCGGACACTCAGGCAGGAGGAGGCACGACAGAATGAGGCATTGGGCAGCGCTGGGATGCCGATTCCTGGCGGTCATCGGCCTCGCAGCGGTTGGCGGCAGAGCGGCATGCCAGGAGATTCGAGCGTTCTGGGCCGACGCGTTCAGCCCTGCGATCAAGTCGCGGCAGGAAGTGGATGATCTGCTTCGGCGGCTTCGGCTGGCGAACTGCAATGCCGTGTTCGTTCAGGTTCGCAAGGGGGGCGACGCCTACTACGTGTCGCGGTACGAGCCCTGGGCAGCGGACAATCCCGAGCGCTTCGACGGTCTCCAGTACCTGATCCAGCAGGCACATGCTGCCCAGCCCCGCATCGCCGTCCACGCCTGGATCAACACCTGCGCCGTTGGCAGGAGCCACGGCAACCCTCACCATGTGGCGATCGCGCATCCCGACTGGCTGAGCCTGTCGGACGCAGGCGCCGACTACGATGGAGAAGCCACCAAGATAGATCCGGGTCATCCTGCCGCGGCCGATCACACGTTCCGGATATACCTCGACGTTGCTCGACGCTACGACGTTGACGGGATTCACTTCGACTTCGTCCGGTACGGGGGCGCCCAGTGGGGCTACAGCCCGCTGAGCGTTGCGCGCTTCAATGCGCGCCATGGCCGCAGCGGCATTCCCAGGGCAGACGATCCGCTATGGATGCAGTGGCGGCGGGATCAGGGCACCCAGCTCGTGCGCAAGGTCTATGCCATGGCTGTGTCGGTCAAGCCGAAGATCGTGGTTTCGGCAGCGACGATCACATGGGGCCAGGGACCGTCCACCATGCAGGAGTGGAACACCAAATCGGCGGCCATGACCCGCGTGTTTCAGGATTGGCGGTCCTGGATGGAAGAGGGAATCCTCGATCTGAACTGCCTCATGTCGTACTATCGTGAGGCACGGCATGCCGAATGGTTTCGCCTGTGGATTGACTGGGCCAAGGACCATCAGTATGGCCGATGGGCCGTGCCGTCGAGCGGCATCTGGCTGAACCCGATCAAGGACAGCCTCACCCAGATCGAGGCCATTCGAGCGCCGTCGAAGAAGGGCAGCACTGCTCGCGGTGTCCTGTTGTACTGCTACGGCTCGACCAACGTCGGGTCTGATGGAACGGAGCAACGGTACAACGAGGAGTTCTATCGTGCGCTCTCCCAGCAGTCGCCGTATGGAAGGCCTCCCTTCGCGACGCCGGCGTCTGAACCGGAGATGCCCTGGAAGACGCATCCGAAGACCGGACACATCAAAGGGTTTGTGCTCGATGTCAACAGCCTGGAGCCCGTAGACGGCGCCGTGGTGCTGCTGAGGCGTCCTGTTCGGCGGAGGATCGAGACCGACGGCACCGGGTTCTACGCGTTTGTGGACCTGCCTCCGGGGAGAGCGGAGCTGACCGTCTCGGCGAAGGGCTATGCGCCGGTTGCTGCACGGGCTGAGGTGAGGGCAGGCGTCGTTCAGACGACTACGCTCATGGTCGGACAGTCGCCAACTCCGTTTGTGCCGAGCCTGGCGGCGGCCATCGCCGAGCGTGATGGCGCACCGGTAAGGCTGCGGAGGGTGATAGTGGTCGGAGGAACCGATCACTTCGTCGGCAGGCTGTTCGTTGCGGAGCCTGGCTTGAGCCATGCCGTTCAGGTCATTCCCGCGGATGAGGTCCGGCCCCCGCTCCAGGCGGGTGACGTGGTTGCGCTGACAGGCGTGATGGCAACCGACGAGGGCGAGCGTCTGATTCGGGATGCGCGCCTGCGTCTCATCGACATGCAGATGCCGAGCCCCGAGACCGGCACCGGCGTATGGAAGTTGCCGAACCGTGACGGAGCGCTGGGGGTGGCCGTCGCGCCGGGGATGATGCGCATCGCGGGCCTGGTGAGCTCCGTATCCTCGGATGAGGTTTCCCTGCGCGCGGCAGCGCCCGTCGAGGTTCGGCTGAGCGAGAGGAAAGGGTGTGGTGTGGAGGACGAGGAAGCGCCCCTGCCGCCTCCGCCGCTCGCAGCGAAGGTCGAGGTCACGGGCGTCGTCACCATGGCTGCGCGGGATGGGCAGACAACCCTACGCCTGTGGCCGAGAACCCCCGACGACCTGAGCGTTGTCGAGGGGCCAGGCGCGCTGATTGCTCGCATTGCGTCGGCCATCGTGGCGCCGCCGGCCGTCATGTACGGCGCCTATATACTCTGGAGGTTTCGCAATGAGCGTGTTGTGCGGCGTTGACGTGCTTGTTCGCGACGGCTTCGCGCCGTTGCGAGGTCAGCGGGTCGGGCTTGTCACGAACCACACGGGGTTGACATGCGATCTGCGCTCTACCATTGACGTGCTGCACGCGGCGCCCGGCGTGAAGCTTGTTGCGCTCTTTGGACCTGAGCATGGCCTTCGCGGCGACCGCGACGAGAAGGTCGCCGACGGCAAAGACGAGGCTACGGGCCTTCCCGTATACAGCCTCTACGGGCAGTCGTTTCGGCCCAAGCCCGAAGCGCTGCGCGACCTGGACGCTTTGGTCTTCGACATTCAGGACATTGGCTGCCGTTTCTACACCTACATCAGCACCATGGGACACTGCATGGAGGCCTGCGCCGAAGTCGGCATCCACTTCGTGGTACTCGATCGTCCGAACCCCATCACGGGAACCCGCGTGGAGGGCCCCACCGCCGATCAAGACAGCCTATCGTTCACGGCGTGGCATCCGATACCCGTGCAGCATGGCATGACCGTGGGAGAACTGGCGCGCATGTTCAATGAGGAACGCAGGATCGGCGCCGGGCTCATCGTTATCCCATGCGAGGGTTGGAGGCGGTCCGACTGGTTCGATGCGACGGGGCTCACGTGGACGAACCCTTCCCCGAACATGCGCTGCCTGAACCAGGCGACACTGTATCCGGGGATCGGCCTGCTCGAGACAACCAATGTGAGTGTCGGTCGAGGGACAGACACCCCCTTTGAGCATTTCGGCGCGCCGTGGATGGATGGTCGTCGCGTGGCCTCGGCCCTCAACGAGATCGGACTGCCGGGCGTCCGGTTCGTGCCCGTACGCTTCGTTCCAGATGCCAGCGTTTTCAAGGGGGCTTCGTGCGGCGGAGTGAACGTCGTCATCACCAACCGCAGTCAGTTTCGGGCGGTGCGAACCGGTCTGGAGATTGCGGGCGTCCTGCTGGCCGTGCACAGGAGCGAATGGTCGTTCGACCGCTATAACCGGCTCCTCGTGCATAGAGCCACGATGGAGGCGCTCAGACGTGGCGACAGGCCTGCGGACATCGAGCGCGGCTGGGCGTCGGGGCTCCGTCGTTTCGGGAGAATACGCTCCTCGTACCTTCTCTACAGGTAGTCAACGAAAAAAAACCGAGAATCTTGATCGGCAAGAAGGAATCCACTCACGTTCGGCGTACTCGTGAGTACATCCACACTTCAGGAAGGGGGGACGCATCTCGATGGAAGCCTATTGTGTCAAGTGCAAGGCCAAGAGGGAGATGAAGAACGCCACAGCCATCACGATGAAGAACGGCAAGCCCGCGATGACCGGCACTTGCGTCACGTGTGGCACCAAGATGTTCAAGATCGGGAAGTAGGCGCTCGATCTCCTCTGCTTGACCAAGCGTGCGGAATGGGCCTGACCGGCCGTACAGGCAGGCCCTTCTGTCACCGTTGACAACGGCGGGAGTCCTGCGGCACGGCTATCAGCGCCGCGAGGATATCCTGCCGTGAGCACGTCTGGGAACCGATGGAGGTATTCCACATGAAGTTGCCACGCGCCGCCGTACAGTTGATCGTGTTCGGCGAGCGCAACAGGAGTGACATTGCCGGCGTGCTGTCGGACGTACGCACGGCGGGATTTGACGCGATCGAAGCGGGCAATCTATTCGCGGCGCATGGCGAGGACGCTGTGCGGTCGCTTCTCGATCACCATGCCGTCACTGTATGCGGAGCCCACTTCGGATACGGCGACTATGCCGATTCCTCGAAGCTGGCTCAGAACATCGCCTACTGCAAGGCGCTCGGCGTCCAGCATATGATGTGCTCGGGAGTGTCGGACACCAAGTCCGTCGCGGGGTATGTGGAGTCGGCGAAGCTCTTCAACACGGTGGGGACGCGTCTGCGGGACGAGGGGCTCGTCTTCAACTATCACAACCATGCCTGGGAGTTTGAGGATCTCGGCGGCACGAATGGAATGGCGATACTGGATGCCGAGACCGATCCAGCCGTGGTCAAGTTCAACATTGACGTGTTCTGGGTGACGATCGGCGGAGCGTCACCCGCGGAGTTCATCCGCCAGCATGCCGAGCGGGCCGGGTACTTCCATTTCAAGGATGGCCGACGGACCGCAGACGGAGGAGTGGAGTTTCTCGAGCTCGGCGCCGGAGAAGTGGATCTAGAGGGCTCGATGGCGGCAGCCCGCGAGGCTGGCGCCACGTGGATTGTGGCCGAACAGGACAGCACAAAGCTGCCGCATCTGGAGTCGGTGACGGTTAGCAGGCGGTACTTGAGCGAGCGTCTCGGCATCTGAAGAGCGCTCAGGCCGGAGTCAGAACAACAGGGCGCCCATGTGAGCGCCCTGTTGCCGTGAGTCTGTGGCGGAGGTTCAGGATTTGGCGGCAGCCTCAGCCGGCTTGGCCTCGGTCTTGGTGTCCGACTTGGCCGATGTGTCCTCTGAGGAGGGCTTGCTCCCGTTGCCGTTGCGCTTCGAGCCATAGTCATTGACATGGAAGCCGGGACCCTTGAAGACGATGCCTGCCGGGTACACCCGGCGCCGCAGCGCGCCGCCGCAGCCTTCGTGACGCTGCAGAGGCTCCTCGGTTATTCGCTGCCACACCTCAAACTCCGCGTTGCATAGCGTACACTCATAGCCGTACGTTGGCACTGGTCCACCTCACTGAACATGCGATCACTTGAGTCACATTATATCCGATCACGTTATGCGGTCGCAGCACATGGGACAAAGCGCGAATGCTGATCATCGGTCTTATGTCCGGCACCTCAGCGGACGGCGTGGATGCCGCCCTCGTGGACATTCGCGGCGCTAACCGCGCGGAAGTCGTGCGGTGCGTTGCGTTCCGCTGCATGCCCTTCCCTGAGCGGCTCCGACAAGCCATCCTTGATCAATGCGATCGCGAGCGATCGAGCGTTGACGTCCTCTGTGTGCTGGCAACGGCTCTCGCTCATCAGTACGCATCGGCAGCGCAGGCAGTTGCGGATCAGGCGGGCATTTCGCTCGAGGACGTCGCAGCGATCGCATGCCACGGACAGACTGTATGGCATCAGCCGGAGCCGATGGAAGGGCTCGAAGGATCATACAGGGCCACCATGCAGATCGGGTCCGCCGCTGCGATTGCAGCCGCAACCGGCTGTGCGGTGATCTCCGATTTTCGATCAGCCGACATGGCGGCAGGAGGCCAGGGAGCTCCGCTCGTTCCGTATGCGGATTGGGCGCTGCTGACACGTGTCGGCGAGGCCAGGGCCGTCCAGAACATCGGAGGCATCGCCAACGTTACCTATCTGCCCGCTGACGGCGCACTTGAGGACGTCATGGCGTTCGATACCGGCCCGGGCAACATGGTGATTGACCAGGTTGCGGCAATCCTGAGCCACGGCACGATGGCATTCGACAGGTCGGGCTCGTGGGCTGCTCAGGGCGAACCTGCCGAGGATGTTGTGCAGCGCATCCTGTCCGACGAGCCGTTCTTCTCATGTCCTCCGCCGAAGAGCACGGGGCGGGAGCTATTCGGGCGGGAGTTCGTGGAACGGCGCTTCTTGCCGCAGTGCTCTGCCAGGGGTCTGTCTGATGCCGACACGATGGCAACCGCGACGGCGCTGACAGCTCGTTCGATCGAGATCGCATACCGACGCTGGCTGGCTCCGCGCGGCATGCCAGGGACCGCCATCGTCGGAGGCGGCGGAGTCCATAACCTGACGCTGATGCGCATGCTGGGGAGCGCGCTGTCGCCGATCCGGCTGACGACGCACGAGGAGTTCGGCATACATAACGATGCAAAAGAGGCCATTGCGTTTGCTGTACTCGGCTATGAGACGCTGCACGGGCGCCCATCCAACGTCCCGGGGGCAACCGGTGCGTCCTATCCGTGCGTCCTCGGATCGGTGACCCTCCCTCCTCGAGGTAAGGGCAAGGTGCGTCTGCAGGTCGCCGAAGATGACTAGCGGTTCGCAGCCACGCGACTCGGCTGGCGTCGGCTCGGCGAGCCCTCGCCGATTGGCTGGAGCTGCAGGCATCATGATGGCTTCTCTGCTCCTGAGCCGCGTGCTCGGACTGCTGCGCGAGGCCGTGATATCGGGGAAGCTGGGGCAAGGGGCTCAGTCCGATGTCTACATGGCGGCGTTCCTGCTTCCCGATACGCTGTTCTTCCTCATTGCCGGCGGCGCCCTGTCGTCGGCGTTCATCCCGGTATTCACGGAACTGATCACGCACGGCGAGGAATCTCGCGCCAACGCGCTGTTCAGCACTGTGGCCACGCTCATGTTCGTCATAGTGTCGGCCTTCATACTGGCCGGCATGGCCTTCACCGAGCCGCTGGTCAGGCTCCTGGCGTATGGCTTCGGGCCCGAACTGATCCGTCAGGTTGTTCCGTTGACGCGCATTGTGCTGCCTGCCCAGCTGTGCTTTTTCCTCGGCGGTCTGATGATGGGGGTTCAGCAGGCGCGCGGCAAGTTCTTGCTTCCGGGCATGGGGCCGAACATCTACAACCTCGGCATCATTGCCGGCGGGCTCATTCTTGCCCATCGAATCGGACCTGCGGGCTTTTGCTGGGGCGCGCTGGTCGGCGCGGTGATCGGCAACTTCCTGCTGCAGGCCTGGGGCGCGCGCAAGCAAGGCCTGCGATACCGGCCAACGCTGAACTGGCGCAACCCGGACGCCGCCAGAGTCTGGAAGCTCATGCTGCCCGTAATACTGGGCCTCGCGCTGCCGCAGGTCAGCATTCTACTCAACCGCGTCTTCGCCAGCACGCTCGGAGAGGGTCCGATGTCCGCGCTGACCCGCGCGAACACGCTCATGCAGGCGCCCCTGGCGATCTTCGGGCAGTCGCTCTCCATCGCCGTCTTTCCCACGCTCTCGGCGCAGGCCGCGCTGGCTGACTGGGGACGCATGCGCGAGACCATTGGCCTGGGCCTGCGCTTCGTTGGGTTTCTGACCATACCGGCCACGGGACTGCTCATCGTGCTGGGCAAGCCGATTACGGCGGTCTTGCTGCAGCATGGCCGTTTCACGGAGGCCGACACGAGTCTGACGGCTATGGCGCTCGCCTACTACGCCATAGGCCTGTCAGCATGGTCGGCTCAGGCGCTCCTGGCCCGGTCATTCTATGCCATGCAGGACACGAAGACCCCTGTCATCATCGGGACAGCTGTGACGGCCCTGTTCGTGCCGATGAACTTCCTGTTCATGCATCAGATCGGTCTGGGTCTCGCTGGCCTCGCCCTGGCGACGAGCATCGCGGCTGGCCTGAATGCCGTTGCCATGGCGCTGGTGCTTCGTCGCCGCACAGGCGGGTTGGGTCTGAGGTCTCTGGGAAGTACCTGGCTGCGAATGGCAGTCTCGGCGACCGGCGCGTCGCTGGTATCCATGCTCGCGGCCAACGCCATTGCCACGGCATTCCCTGCAGGCGCTTATCCCGGCAGCGTGAAGCTCTCGGGCATCGCGGTACTCGCGGTCGCCGGCGGTCTGGGCTGCGTGGTCTACCTCGGGTTGGCACGACTGCTGGGAGTCGCGGAGTTGTCCGAGCTGATCGGGATGCTGCGTCGTCGTCGAAGGTCCCGCGAGGCGACCCGCTAACGGAGCAGGTACTCCCGCAGCCGTCTGCGTCGTGCAGCCGCGCGCACGCGCCTGAGCGCTGAGGCTTCTATCTGCCGAACACGTTCGCGGGATATGCCGAACTCGGCGCCGATGTCGCTCAGCACATGCCCGTCGTCCCCGTCGAAGCCGAATCGCATGCGCATGATTGCGCGCTCTCGCTCACTCAGGCTGTCGAGGATCGAGGCGATTTCCCGTTGCAGTTCGGCGTCGAGCACCTCCTCCTCGGGGTCGAGGGCGGTCGGATCCCCGATCAGCCTGCTCAAGGGGATCCTCTCCTCCTTGCCGACGAGATCGTCCAGCGAGATCGGCTCCTGAATGATCCCGACGTAGGCGCGCACGCGCCTGACGCTGATGCCGCTTCGTTCCGCTATCTGCTCGGCTGACGGTTCGCAGCCCAGCTCCTTGCGGAGTTCGTGCCGACATCGCTCTATGCGGCGCAATCCGTCGGAAACGTGCGACGGTATCCGGATGGTACGCGCCTTCGTGTCGATGGCGCGACTGATGGCCTGTCGGATCCAGTGCGTCGCATAGGTGCTGAAGCGGTAGCCGCGGCTCGGATCGAAACGAGAGCACGCGGTCACCAGACCAATGGCGCCCTCTTGCACCAGGTCCTCAAATGGGACCTCCGAGTTCTCGTACCGCCTGGCGATACTGATCACGAGGCGCATGTTGGCCTCGATAAGGCGATCGCGTGCATCTTCGTCGCCGTTGCGAGCAGCCAGCGACAGTGCACGTTCTTCCTCCGGGGATAGCAGCCTCTCTCGTGTGAGCGGCGCCAGGCTCGAACAGATACGCTCGGACCCGTCACCGTGTTCGCACTGGGCTGACTCCATCGTGTGGCCTTCGGGAATGTATTCCATCTCTCTGCATGATGTCTGGATCAGGATAGCTCACTCATTGGAAGGGCCACGATCACGTGGCCTGCCGCACATCTTCGACGCCGGCAGCGCAAGATTGTTCCGCCCGAAGGTTCATTCGGGCGCAACCGAAAGGACAAGAGGCGTTCCCGCCGGCAGCTGAAGGGCAATGCCTTCGACCATCTGGGATCCGGAGAACGTGCGCGGGCCTCCTGGAAGGCCCATGATTCGGTAGCGTCTGGCCGGTTCGACGCTGAACCACTCGGGCCAGGAGTTCAGTCTCGGATAGTCCGTTGCCAGCGCCAGCACGCTTCTGTGGCGCTGGATGTCAAAGACGAGGCGGCCATCCCAGGAGACATCCGTGCTCAGCGTGAGACGCAAGGAGCGCCCGGACGGCACGGCTCCCAGTCGAAGCCCCTGCACCCACGGGCGGCAGCTTGCACCTTGGGTCATGTAGAGCGCCACCATCATGGCAGTGCGCGCGTAGTTGCCGTCACCGTACCAGCCCTCAACGATCCCGTCGTCGCGCTGCCAGGCGAGGAAGATGGGCAGGACGGTGTTCAGCCAGCCGTCTATCGCTGGGGATCGGACTCGGCGGCGCAGCAGGATGGCCCCTTCAATGGAGTCGGCGTAGGCGTCGGCGCCGACCCAGTGGGTATAGCGAGGGTGGCGCAAGGCCTGGATCATGGCCTCGGCGCTCTCTCGCAGTGAGACGTCGCCGCTTGCATCGGCGAAGGCGAGCATGCCCGCCAGCGTGTAGCCCCAGGTGTCCGGAGGCTGCGGGTCCCGCACCTGTCCCGAGGAAGCCGTGACCTGATTGACCCACAGGCCTTCCGGACCTCGGCATGCCGCNAGGAGCCGCCTCAGCATGAGCGCGATGGGCTCGCGCCACCTNTCGGCAGCCGACGGGCTATAACTGCGAGCGCANATGTANGCCTCGGCGAGCCCNAGGACGATCTCGTTGCCATGGTCGTTCAGGTTGAACGTGTCGGCAACCGCTCTGTGGGCTGTGAAGTCCCANCGATGGGCGGGTATGCCGCCCGAACTCGGAATCACCTCGAGACAGTAGGCGTCGGCGATGCGCGTAAGCATTTCCAGGTAGTGTGCCTTGCGCGTCATGCTGTAAGCTCGGCCGAGCACCTGGAGCATGTCGCCGTTCACTTCGGTGTCGGAGGCGGGTATGGTCCCGAATGCCGTCTTCACGGGCGCACGCTCGATGATCGTGTCGAGCAACTGCAGCATCCTATCCGTCCACGGTCCCTTACCCATGATCTCCGTCATCGGCATGAGGCCGTCCTTGCAGTACTCGGCGGCACCGAAGATCAAGCGGTTCAGATCCGCTGCCGGATGAACCCACGTCCCGGTCTCCATGGAGAACCAGTCCGGCAGGACGCCGTCGCGATTGGTGAGCCGCACCTCGCTGGTGAGCAGCTCGAGGAGCCGATCTCGATAGCCGGCCTGAGCGAGATGGTCAGTGATGAACAGGAAGGGCATGAGGTCGGCGGCGTTGTCGTTCGGAGCCCAGACGTTCTCTTTGAGCGTCCGCGGCAGCAGGCCGAACCTCGGGTCGCGAGCCGACCACCATCCCTGCAGAACGCCGATGGATCTGCCGACGCAGCGTGCGGCGATGGCTCCGCGCCGGTCACATTCCCGGATGGGATCTGACAATGGCCGCCATGGGTCCGGGGCGCCGAGCGCTGCACGGAGCGGCTCCCAGAAGTCATAGCCGACCAACACGTGGCCACCGGGATGGGCCGTCAGGACGACCCTCTCAGTCGCGCCGAACAGGCGATAGACGGCCTTGATCTCCTCATACGCTCCACGGGCTATGGAGAGGGGGAAGCCGCCCGGCGCTCGCTCGCGCTCGCCGATTTCCATGACAAGAGGTCGAGGCGCGATACATCCGAAGATGTCGGCGAAGTCAAAGTGCTCGGCGAGACCCGGGAAGTCGTAACAGGTGCAATGCCCGTTCCGCATGTTGTCCACGGTTGTCAGCCAACCCGAGGAGTCCACCACCTTGAGCCGCTCATCCAGCGCGGCGACGTACATCGTCGTCTCGCCGCCCAGCGATAACCCGCACACGCCGAGGCGTCGGGGATCCACTTCGGGCCGAGTGCAGGCATAGTCGAGGGCGCGGATGCAGTCCCAGGTGCGTTCGCCCATGAGCGACCAGTTCGGGTGCTGCAGCGTGTGCTGGCCGACGTCGGGAGCGATCACGACGTAGCCCATCTCCGCGAGGGCACGGCCATACCAGTAGAGGCCCTCGCCGCGCACGATCTGCTCGCCGGTCCCTCCATGGCCGTGGATGGCCAGCACGGCGGGTCCGCGCCGGTTTGACCGAGGCACCGCCATCCACAGGTGGGCCCGGCGATCGGGCAGCGACTGAATGGTCAGCTCCTCGAGCACATAGGGAGCGTTGGGCACCTCGATGCGACGGACGATCTCCGGCTTCAGGGGAACTCGTTGGGGCCTGCCGCCGCCCATCATCAGCTCGTAGAGCTTCGATCGGACCGACGACTGCCACCGCAGCGCCTCCGTTCGGCCAGTCGCCTGGAAACGCATGGAGCGTCTGCCCTGACCCTCAGCGGCCGGGGCGATGACGATAACTGCAGTCAGCACAAGCAGGACGGGCATCGGGTAGACCATCCAGGGTCTGTACCTCCTCGCGCGGAGTGCCTCTCAGTGCTTCCATCCGTGCTCGCCGATAAGCGGCACGAACACACACGGGCCGTGCGTTTCGGTCATCCGTGTGCCATCAGGCAGAGTTTGAACCGCGGTGAGCACTTGTGTTCCGCCGCTCCCCACAGGCACGACCAGACGTCCACCGGGAGCGAGCTGAGCGACCAGTGGCTCCGGTATGTCCGGCGCTCCGGCTGCCACCAGAATCGCCTGGTAGGGAGCGCTCTCTGGCCAGCCCGCGGAGCCGTCCGCGACGACGACCTCGACATTCGTGAAGCCCAGAGCAGCGAGCCGTTCTGCGGCCGTCCGGGCCAGCTCCGGGATCCGCTCGATGCTGACCACGCGGCGCGCCAGTTGCGCCAGTATGGCCGCCTGATAGCCCGAACCCGTGCCGACATCGAGCACTGCTTCATCGCCGGTCAGACGCAGGAGCTCGGTCATGAGCGCCACCATGTAGGGCTGGGATATGGTCTGTCCGTGCTCGATCGGGACGGGCATGTCCCAGTATGCCGAATCCCGGCGATCCTCGGGCACGAACGCGTGCCGCGGGGTGTCGCGCATGACCTTGAGCAGGCGCCGGTCGCGGATTCCGCGGCTCTCGATTTGCTCTTGCACCATCCGGTCCCGCAGGACCTCGTAGGCAATCGTACCGGCCTCCTTGGCGGCCAAACGCCGCCGAGTCAGTGATCGGGACGCACCAGCGGGAAGGCGATCACCTCTTTGATCGAGGTGATGCCTGTCAAGACCATGGCGAGGCGATCCATGCCCACTCCGAGGCCGCCCGTGGGAGGCATCCCGTACTCCAGGGCCATCAGAAAGTCCTCGTCCATCGGGTGCGCTTCCTCATTGCCCAGCGCATGCTGACGCACCTGATCCTCGAAGCGTGCTCGTTGCTCGATGGGATCATTCATCTCTGAGAACGCGTTGCCGAGTTCCTGCGTGGCCATGTAGACCTCAAATCGCCGGGTGAGGTGCGGACAGCCCGGCTTGCGCTTGGCGAGCGGCGAGGTCTCGACGGGGAAGTCGGTGATAAATGTCGGCTGCACCAGATGAGGCTGCACGCACTGCTCATGCAACTTCTCAATGATGCCGCCCAGCGAAGGCTCGCGCGCAGGATCTATGCCGAAGCGCTCGCACACGCGATGCGCCGAGGACAGATCGGCGAGGTCATCGGGCTCAACGCCGCCATACTCGTGAATGCCGTCCAGTATGCTCAGACGCCTCCACGGTCTCGCCGAAAGGTCTATTTCAGCTTCGTGCCCGTCTGCCATACGAGCGCGGAACACCGGCGAGCCGTGCACGGCGATGCAGGCTGCTTCGTACATGCGCTCGACCAGGTCCATCATGTCGTCGAGATCGGCGTAGGCCTGGTAGAGCTCCATGAGAGTGAACTCAGGATTGTGGCGCGGCGACACGCCCTCGTTGCGGAACACGCGTCCGATCTCATACACGCGAGGGAAGCCGCCGACAATCAGGCGCTTGAGCGGCAGCTCGAGGGATATGCGCAACTTGAAGTCGGCATCCAGGGCATTGTGGTGGGTGACGAACGGTCTGGCGGCCGCGCCTCCCGCGACGGCCTGCAGCACGGGAGTTTCCACCTCGACGAAGCCACTGTCATCAAGGAACCGACGCACAGCGGTGATCAGCCTGGAGCGTTTGACCAGCAGGTCCCTCGATTCCGGGTTAACGATGAAGTCGAGATAGCGGTGTCGATGCCGAACCTCAACATCCGTAAGCGCGGCATGCTTCACGCCGTCAACATCCTTGCCCATCGGTATCGGGCGCAAGCACTTGGCCAGGAGCGCGATCTCGCCGGCATGGATGCTCGTCTCTCCGGTGCGCGTCTGAAACACGTGGCCGCCGACACCGACTATGTCACCGATGTCGAAGCTCTTGACGCGCGCATAGGCCTGCTCGCCGAGGTCGTCTCTCCGAACATACACCTGTATCTTGCCGGTCTCGTCGGTGACGTCGAGGAACATGGCCTTGCCCATGGCTCGCGTTGCCGTGATGCGCCCCGCAATCCGCACCTGCTGGTCCATATGCCTCGGCGCGTTCTCAACGATGGAACCGGCGAAGTGCGTTCGGTCATAGCGCTCGATGGCAAACGGGTCGTATCCCTCGGATCGGAGGGCTTCCAACTTCTGGATGCGCACTGCGCGTTGCTCGGATTCAGGGTTCATCCCATGGGTACCGTAGATAGTGCCTTGATGCCCAGGCCCGCCCGATCGCTCGGATGGCGGATCTATGCAGATTCCCGAGCGTGCGGCGGCGTCTCTTGCCTGAGCGAAGGACCGCATTATATCACACATTCTGGCGGTGTGGGCGAGGCTTGCGTTGACTTGCGATCAGGCGTCTGGTATACTGCGCCGTCGTTCGATCGTCCGATTGCTTCGAGGGAAAAGCCCATAAACAAAGAATTCCGTGTTAACGAGCAGATTCTGCGCTACCACCGCGACTATCCGCGCGTTCGTGACGTGCGCGTGATAGATGAGAACGGTGAACAGCTCGGGATCATGGACGTGCGAGATGCGATCGCGGTCGCCAAGGAACGCATGCTCGATCTCATCGAGGTGGCTCCACAGGCCACGCCGCCGGTCTGTCGGATCATGGACTATGGCCGGTACAAGTATGAGCAGTCCAAGCGCGATAGGGAGTCCCAGAAGAAGCAAAAGGCCGGTGACCTGAAGGGTGTCTACCTGCGCCCGCGCACCGACGATCACGATCTCGCGTTCAAGCTGAAGAACGCCGCCAAGTTCCTCAAGGATGGGGACAAGGTGAAGTTCACCGTGCGATTTCGAAGCCGGGAGATCACCCATCCGGAGTTCGCGCAACGGTTGCTGGACGAGGTTGCGACGGCGCTGGTTGATGTGGCGACGGTCGAGAAGCCGCCGGCCATGGAAGGGCGGACCATGACCATGATCATGGCCCCGAAGTAGGCTCACGGCGCGTCGGTAGCGCGGCACCAAAGGTCGTTACGAAGCCGGGGAAGCCCGGCTTCATCATGTGAGGAAGTAGAATGCCGAAGATTAGAACAAGCAAGACAGTGGCGAAGCGGTTCAAGCTTTCCGCAGGGGGGAAGCTGATGCGGAGATGCGTGGGCCTCAACCACCTCATGCGCAAGAAGAGCAAGTCCCGGCGCCGGTCGCTGCTGAACGGTTCCGAGCTTCACCCCGGCGATGTGCAGCGCATCGTGCGCATGATGGGGGGGCAGTGAGGATCGTCCTCATCTGCGGGCACGACCTCATGCTTTCAATGGTCTAGGAGATCGCAATGCCAAGAGTCAAACGTGGCACGCTCGTAAAGAAGCGCCATCGGAAAATCCTGGAGGCCGCCAGCGGCTATTTTGGCGGCAAGCATCGCCTGTTCAAGACGGCAAACGAGCAGGTGATGAAGAGCGGTGCGTATGCCTACCGCGACCGCCGCAACAAGAAGCGCGAGTTCCGGCGACTGTGGATCACGCGCATCAGCGCCGCCTGTCGGGCCGAAGGCCATTCGTACAACCGGTTCATGGAAGGTTTACGGAAGGCCGGCATCGAGGTGGATCGCAAGATACTCGCGGATATGGCCATCCACGACGGCGGAGCCTTTCGCGTTCTGCTCGTCCAGGCGGCCGAAGCGCTACGCCCTGCAGAACAGCCTGCTGCCTGATCGCCGAGCCAGAGCGTTCGACGTCACGCCCCGTTAGCGGCATCCTCTTCTGTAGGATGAAGGCGCTGGCGGGGCGTACTCACATGGATGGGTGTCATCATGGACGACATTTCCGCTCTCGTTGAGGCGGCCATAGCCGAACTTGCGCAGGCACGCAGCACGGCGGACGTGCAGGCCGTCGAAGTGCGCTATCTGGGCAGCAAGGGCAGCCTGCAGGCGCTGCTGCGCACGGTCGGATCACTGCCCCGAGAGGAGCGCCCGGCCTTCGGTGCACGTGTGAACGCGGCACGCGACGAGTTGACGCGGCGAGTGGCGGAGCGGCGCGCTGAGCTTCTGCGCACAGAGCGCGATCGCCAGCTCGAGACCGAGACGGTGGACGTGACTCTGCCCGGCGTGCCCATACCCGCAGGGCGAGTGCACCCGCTATCCGCCACGGTACGCCGCCTGAAGTCCGTTCTCATCGGGCTCGGCTTCGCGTTCGTGGACGGTCCCGAACTCGAGGACTACGAGCACAACTTCGCCGCGCTCAACTATCCCGAGGAGCACCCGGCGCTCGACGAGCAAATGACCTTCTATGTAGATGATCACCGGCTGCTTCGCACCCAGACGACGGCCTTGCAGGGGCGCATCATGGACCACCGCAGGCCGCCGTTCCGGATCGCCACGGTGGGCCGATGCTTTCGCTACGAAGCCGTTGATGCCACCCATCACCACACATTTCATCAGGTGGACGCGTTCATGGTGGACCAGGGCGTGTCGCTGGCAGACCTGAAGGGGACCCTCAAGCAGTTTGCGAGCGCGATGTTCGGCGGCGACGTGCACGTGCGCTTCCGTCCGGACTATTTCCCCTTCGTCGAGCCCGGCGTAGACTACGCCGTCCAGTGGAGCGGTCGATGGCTGGAGCTTGGCGGCGCCGGTCTGATCCATCCGAACATACTGGAGAACTTCGGCATAGACTCGGAGATCTACTCGGGTTTCGCGTTCGGGCTGGGCCTGGAGCGCATCCACATGATTCAGCAGGGAGTGACGGACCTCAGGCTCTACCTCGAGAACGATCTGCGCTTCCTGAGACAGGGCTGACACGATGCGATTGCCTGTGGAATGGATAACGGAGCTTGCTCCGGTGGAGGCCTCGGCTCCCGAGATCGCCCATGCGCTGACCATGGCGGGACTGGAGGTCGAAGCGACCGAACAGACCGATCACGGTACCGTGCTCGACATCAAGGTGACACCGAACCGTGGTGACTGCCTGTCGGTCATCGGCGTGGCGCGCGAGCTGGCCGCGGTCTATGGTGTGGCCCTGCGGTTGCCGGCGGGCATCCGGTCATCGGAGGACGAGCCGCCTGATGCGGCGGCATTCACTGCCGTTGAGATCGAGGACCCTGCGCTGTGTCCACGGTATGCGGCACGTATCGTCGAGGGGATCCAGCACGGCCCGTCGCCCGAGTGGATGCAGGAGCGCTTGCTGGCGGCGGGTATGCGTCCGATCAGCGCCATCGTGGACATCACCAACTATGTCATGCTCGAGATGGGGCAGCCTCTGCACGCCTTTGACTATCACACGTTGCGCGAGCGTCGCATCGTTGTCCGCCGTGCGCGCCAGGGCGAGACCCTCACGACGCTCGACGGCGTTGCCCGGGACCTCACTCCCGAAGCGCTCGTTATCGCCGACGCAGAACGACCGGTGGCCCTGGCTGGCGTCATGGGCGGGGCCGATACCGAGATCACCGAAAACACGACGGTCATGCTTCTCGAATCGGCTCACTTCGATTGGCGCAGCATCCGGCGGACCTCGAAACGTCTGGGACTGACGACCGAGGCCTCCTACCGCTTTGAACGCATCGTGGACCCTGCCGGTGTGGTGGTTGCCGCGGATCGCGTGTGCGCGTTGCTCGAGCAGCTAGGCATCGGGTCGCCGGTGGCCGGAGTAGTGGATGAGTATCCTGCGCAGCCCCAGACGAGATGCCTGTCGCTCAGGCCCGTGCGGGTGTCGCGCCTTCTCGGCTATGACGTCAGCGCAGAGGAGGTCACCGGGTCTTTGAGTCGCCTCGGCTTCGGCGTCAAGGACAGCAACGGCGGGACGCTTTCGGTCACCGTACCCACGTGGCGTCCCGACATCCAGCGTGAGGTGGATCTCGTCGAAGAGGTCGGGCGCGTGCTGGGCTATGACAGGATCCCCGAGGGTCTCCCCGTTGGCGCTACGACTCAAGGGGCCGACTCGGAGATCGCGGGACTGGCGGAAGTGCTCCGAGATCGCCTCGTCGGTGCCGGCCTGCAGGAGGTCGTCACGCACAGTCTCATGGCAGTCAGTCCGTTCGACGATCCCGCCGCTGCGCACGAGCGCATCGCGATCCGCAGCGCCCTCTCTGAGGAGCTCTCCGGGCTTCGACGCTCCCTCGTGCCGGGTCTGCTCGATGTGCTCGATCGCAACGCGCGGCGTGGGCAAGCCCCCTTGGCGTTCTTCGAGATAGGGCGAATCTTCGTCGCCCGTGGCGAGGCGCACCATGACGAGACGCTGGCGGTCGGAGG
>Ga0067045_1003563_pt1 | contig 19664 bp, 17 predicted proteins | sample TerdegcTABiofilm_FD_59184 | JGI IMG/M metagenome (GOLD analysis project Ga0067045, IMG submission 59184) | Combined Assembly of (Gp0054472, Gp0054536) Wastewater bioreactor microbial communities from Singapore -Terephthalate degrading... | reverse complement strand
ATGTGTATGTTCTTTCTCTTTTTTTCTCTTGGAGGATGGGGTAAGTGAAGATGAATTGGGTGGGGGTTCACCTTGATTTTCTCCATCTTTCACTCTAAATTGGCCTTATGAGTCGCGCCAAATACGATGCCTTTTACAAGGAATTTTTCTCCCAGCCTCAAATAGTGGAAGGCCTGCTCAAAAATTTCGTAAAAGGAGACTGGGTGAATCACCTGCTCAACCCATTCCAGAATTTCAAGATTTAAAGGAGGTAACCCCCATGCTTGCTGAGACAGTGACTCACTGGACTCGCGAATGGAAAAAACAAGGCCTTACGGAAGGCCGCAAGGAAGGCCGCGATGATTCGCGAAGCCTCTATTGATCGACAAAAATCTAATCATGCCAGGATATCATCGAATACTTTTACTGTGTTATAAAATATGCTACGTAATAGGCCCTGTTTTGCTGCTTTTTTTGCGTTTATACGCCTGGTTCTCTCCAAAGCGGCGCAGCCGCATATTGGCACAGTTTTCTCCACCAATTCCTTCTTGGCATGGCGTTTCTTCAAGTGGGCCTGTGTTCTGGATACATGCCTTGTCGGTGGGAGAAGGGAAGGCGGCCATGCCCCTGGTGGAGGCGGTTTTCAAGAGATGGCCTGATGCAAGGGTGTTGGTCTCTGCAACTACCCAGACAGGTTTAACCACCTGGAATGCCTGGCTTGACGGCCCAGCCCGACATCTGAAAAAGGCTGTGTTCAGCATTCCTGCGCCCCTGGATTTTCCCTGTATTATTCGCAGGTTTCGCAGGCTGTACCGGCCTGATTGTATGATATTTATCGAGACCGACCTGTGGCCTAATTGGATATGGGATTTTCGAGACAACGGTATTCCTTCCCTGCTGTTAAATGGTGCCATTTCCTCTAAATCTGCCCGGAGATTGGGCTGTTTTAAGTCATTGGCCATGCTGCTCTATGGCGGGCTTGAGGCCATTAGTATGCAGTCTCAAGAGGACAAGAACAGGCTTTTAGGCCTTGGCCTGGCTCCAGAGCGCATACTTGTCCTGGGAAATCTGAAGCAGGCCGTAAGACTCAGCGAGTTAAATGAGGAGGAGCGGTCACTGCTTGAAGGTTCTCTTGGACTGACAGGCAAGCGAGTGTGGGTGGCCGGAAGCACGCATGAAATGGAAGAGGCCGTCTGTCTAAAGGCCCATGCAGGGCTCCTGAAGTCCATTCCTGGCCTGAAATGCGTCATAGCCCCCAGGGATGTGAAGAGGGCAGGGGAGATTCAGTCGATTGCAGAGGCTAACGGCCTGGTTGCGTGCCTGCGAAGCGGCCTTCGATCGACAACTGACTATGATGTCTTGATCTTGGATACCTTGGGTGAGTTAGCTGATGTGTATAGTTTGGCAGATGTGGCCTTTGTGGGGGGTAGCTTGGTGCCGGTGGGTGGCCACAATCTCTTGGAACCTGCTATACATGGAGTCCCAGTGCTCTTTGGAAGGTATGTGGAGAGCTGCCAAGAGGTGGCCCAAAGGCTTAAGGCAGCGGGCGGGGGCTTTGAGTGTGAAGCAGATTCCTTGGAGTCCGTGTTGTATGAGCTTTTGACGAACGAAGAGAGGCGAAATGAGTCTGGGCTTCAGGCCAAGAGGATAGCTGCCTGTGATGCTGATGTGATAGAAAGACACCTGGACCTTATTGAAAGAGTGCTGACACATGCCGGTGGCCGTTGATTCCAGGCTTCTTCCCTTGTTTTTTGCCATTGGAAGGCCGTTTTCGCCCATATATTCAGGTATTATGCGGCTTAGGGCCTTTTTTTACCAAAAAGGCCTGTTTTCTTCCAGAAGTTTGCCATGTCCTGTGGTCAGTATCGGCAATATCACCATGGGAGGCACAGGCAAGACCCCTCATGTCCTGGCTGTTGCCTGTCATCTTGCGGAAAAGGGTTTGCGTGTGGCTGTTGTGACACGGGGGTACGGCGCAAAGGGAAAGAAAATGCCTTTTGTGGTGTTCAATGACGGAGATGTAAAAGGGACCCCGACCCTTTGCGGTGACGAGGCCTTTATGCTGTCGGAAGCCCTTTCAGGGCGCGGGGTTGGGAATGCCCTGGTCATTGTGGATCATGACCGTTACAGGGGAGGTATGTTGGCCTGTGAGCTGGGTGCCCAGGTGATCTTGCTGGACGACGGCTTTCAGCATCTGAGTCTGCGTCGTGACCTGGATATCGTGCTGTTTCGTCACAAAAAACCATTGGGAAACGGCCGCGTATTCCCTGGAGGGGACCTCAGAGAGCCCTTGTCCGCCCTGAAACGCGGGCAGATATTCGTGTTTACAGGGGCAGAGGCCGTGTCAGTGCATGAGGATGGCCTTGAAAGGCAGGATTTGCCCAGGGACGTATTTCACATCATTGAAGGCCGTCCTGTATTTTTCAGTCATACCCGTGCCATTGGGCTGCAATTCATAAACGGGCTCAGGACCTCGCCGAGTGAATTGAAGGGCAGGCCTGTCCTGGCCTTTTGCGGCCTGGCGGATCCGGAATCTTTTTATGGCACATTAAAAAAATTGGGCGCTGATGTGAAAAAAACTGTTTCATTTTCAGACCATTTTGCATATAAAGAAGAAAACGTGCGGGAATTGATGAGACTGGCCGAGGTCTTTGAATGTCCACAACTGGTTACCACACGCAAGGATATGGTCAAACTGAGGTCTATTCCATGGGCTATGGGGGCTGTGGAGAATGCCTCAAGGATTGCATGTCTGGATGTCGATATCGAAATAGATACTGAATTCTGGGAAGTTATAGATCATATTTTAAATATTGGGGAGCCTTGAAAAAATCAGGATCTTGGTTCGATAACAAGGCCCCCTATTGTATGAGGTATTTTCATGGATATTGAGTTTTTGAAAAAGCTCACGGGGTTGCCGGGGGTTTCTGGTAACGAAGGTCCTCTGGCGCAGGTGCTGGAGGAGCATTTCAAATCCATGGGGCTTTCTGCCGAAAAGGACTGCCTTGGAAATCTCGTCGCACACCTGCCTGGAAACGGGCCGCGGCTGCTGCTGGATGCCCATATGGACGAGGTGGGCATGATGGTGCAGTATCTGGAACCCAATGGTTTTGTGAGGTTCATCCCTGTGGGCGGGTTGAGCCCGGTGGCGCTCTACGGCCAACCGGTGGTCATCTGGGGAAAAGAGGTTGTATGCGGGGTCATAGGTTCCATGCCGCCGCATTTGAACGGCAAGGACGAAGCGGTAACCATGGAGGAGCTTTTTATTGACACAGGCATTCCGGATCTGATGAACACCGGCCTGGTAAGCCCGGGCGATTCCATAACCTTTGCGCACTATTGGCATGAAAACGGCCTGACGATTCAGACAAAGGCGCTGGACAACCGGCTGGGGGTGTTTGTACTCATGGAGGTATTGTCTGCATTGAGGGGTGAGGCGCTTGCCTTCGATCTCTGGGCGGTTGTTTCCGTTCAGGAGGAAATGGGCTTGAAGGGCGCTTCCGCCCTTGCCCGGCGCATAAAACCTGATATCGCCGTGGTGCTGGAGGGCACGGTGGCCAATGACCTGCCTGGTGTACCGGGTTGCAAGCGGCTGGCTTGTCTTGGGGCCGGAGTGGAGATCAGGCTTTCCGACGCCAGATTTATTGCGGACAGACAATTGGCCATGGATCTTGTAAAATTGGCGCAACAGAACGGCATTTCCCATCAGGTTATCGTAAAAAAGATAGGGGGCACCAATGCCGCTGCATATCAGGTGGACGGTGTGGGGAGTAGGGCGGCGGCCCTTTCAGTACCTGTGCGTTATATCCATTCCGCGGTGGGCATGGCGATGAAGCAGGATATCGGTGCGGCTGTGGCCCTGGTATCGGCTTTTCTGAAGGGGACCTCTAAAAATTGACTTTTCGACCGATAACTGCGTTGCCCGTCCCTGCCTGTGCGTTGCCTGCCTGTGCGTTGCACGCAGACAGGCAAGCAGACAGGCACGCAGACAGGGACGAAAAATGTTCACATGAATGTAATAAGTTAATGGTTTATTTTTCAGATAACCCTGAAATCAGGATGTCGAGTGGAGGTATCACACATGCAGTCATTGCAATCCATAGTCACTGATGAGGCCCCCAAGGCCATCGGCCCTTATTCTCAAGGGATTCTGGCAGGGGATTTTTTGTTTGTCTCAGGCCAGATACCCATGAATTCCATGACAGGAACGCTGGTGGAGGGCGATATTCAGGCCCAGACTCATCAGGTCCTTCAGAATATTCGGGCCATTTTGAACAAGGCCGGTCTGGACATGCAGCATGTGGTGAGAACCGATGTCTTTTTGCTGGATTTGAGGGATTTCGCTGCGATGAATCAGGTTTATGAGGGTTATTTTCCGGAGATGCCTCGGCCGGCCAGGCAGACGGTGCAGGTTGCAGGGCTTCCGGCAGGCAGCCGTATTGAGATATCGTGCATAGCGTATTGTGGTCTGAATAAAATCTAAAGGAGCGGAAAATGGGCAAGAAAATTCATTTGATCGTTACAATCGCAGGTCTGTCTTTGGTTATGGCCTTTGGCATGGGCATCCCTGCCTGGACTGCCTCATGGGAAGACCTTGGGGCCTGTTTCGGTGGGTTGAAGGGCTGGACTGGAGGCGAGGTGACTGGTCTTACCGTGAGTCAGGATGGCCAGGCAACCACCTATGCCTTGCGTGAATATCGCAGGGCGGATGCGGCTATGGTCATCAAGTTTCAGACCGGGCCGTCCCTCACAAAAGACGCCCTGTCCACTACCTTTCCTGATACCCTGCAGCACTGTCTCCTGCAGTGTGCTGTGCCCTGCACAGGGCCATGTAAGTGTGGGCCTGTGTCCGGAGAGGTGAACGGTTATCGAATGGATACTGTCTTGGACTCGAAGGCCCGTCTGGTGAGCATAGCTGTCATAGGTGCCGGAGATGCGCGCCCCATTTTGACCATAGAAGGCCGGAATATGACCGAATGTGAAGTGAAAAAGCTGGCCTCCGCCCTGGATTGGGGCTGTTTCTACTCCAGGGCACAGGGGTTGATGCGCTAATACCCATGCAGGAATCCATGAAAGAGACGTCAGGCGGTTCGTCCGCTGAACTACAGGGGCTTTTCCTTTTCGGCCTGTTTTTCTTTGTGACCATTGCCTTGACCAGTCATGCCATTTTGCTGCATTTCGGGGCCGGCAAGTCCATTGTGGACAGAAACTGGCTTGGAGTTATAGGCGGTTATCTCTCACTGTTTCTGTATCAGATGCTGGGAGTGGCCGCCTGGTGGGCGCCGGCTGGTATCGGTTTTGCTGCTGTTTCCCGATTGTTTTCCAAAAGATTCGTAAGATCGGCAGCCTGGATTATTCCCAGCTGGACAGCGATTCTGGTCTCCAGTGCCGGTCTTTCCGCCCTTTTCGGCGAGGCTGGAACAGCGGGTGGCGTATGCGGTCTGCTGGTGTCAGACCTTTTGTTGAAGTGGGTGGGGCATGTAGGCGCCTTTCTCGTGCTCTTTGTTGCGTTTCTGGCTGGTCTTGTGGCAGGTACGCCATTTTCTCTTTTTGCTGCATGGAACCGGGTGTTTTCCTTTGCAAGCTGGCTTTGGTCGTCCGTCAAAGCCTTTTTTGAATTCAGCGGCCCTGTGCCTGCCGCGCCTGTGGAGGCGGCATTCAGGCAGGCCGGGGAGTTGACCGGCCGGGGCTCACCGGCTGCCGATGGGATTCAGCAAACCGGGGCCTCAGATGCGGTCGTCCAGGGGCATGGAGGGATGAGCGGTGAAAAAAACGAGCCCGTAATCAAGGAGACGGTGGCCAGACAGCCTGTGGATACCAAGGCCGAGAGGTCTTTCGATGCCGAGATGCGGGCCTATGAAGGCGAGTTCCGGCTTCCGCCCATCTCGTTTCTGAATGATCCAACCTATGATGAACAGGAGACGGACAAGGCCCAGTACCTGGCCAATGCCCGCATCCTGGAGCAGAAACTCCTGGATTTCGGAGTGGCAGGCAAGGTGGTGGAGATATGCCCTGGCCCTGTGGTGACCATGTATGAATTTTCACCTGCGCCCGGTATCAAGATCAACAAGGTCTCCGGTCTTACAGATGACCTGGCCCTTGCGCTCAAGACGCAGAGCGTGCGCATTGTGGCGCCCATTCCAGGCAAGGGTGTGATAGGCATAGAATTGGCCAATAAATACAGACAGGTGGTGTTTTTGAAGGAATTGCTGGCCAGTGAGGCCTTCAAACAGCATAAAGGTGCCCTGCCTCTGGCCATAGGCCAGGATATAGTGGGGCATCCTGTGGTGGCGGACCTGGCTAAAATGCCCCATCTGCTCATAGCTGGTGCCACAGGTACTGGTAAGAGCGTGGGATTGAATGCCATGATCCTCTCCCTGCTGTATTGCCAGACCCCAAGGAGTCTGAGGCTGCTGCTCATCGATCCCAAACGCATAGAACTGTCCCTTTATGAAGGGATTCCACACCTGCTGCATCCGGTGGTCAGCGCCCCCAAAGACGCCACACGGGCCCTCAAATGGGCTGTTTTGGAGATGGAGCGCAGGTATCAGCTTCTGGAGGCGGCACAGGCCAGAAATCTGGAGGGTTACAACAAGACCGTGGAGCAGCCCCTTCCATATCTGGTGATTATTATAGACGAACTGGCCGATCTCATGATGGTCTCTTCCAAGGAGGTGGAGACCTCCATAGCGCGGCTGGCACAGATGGCGCGCGCAGCAGGCATTCACCTGCTCATCGCCACGCAAAGGCCCTCTGTGGATGTGCTCACAGGGCTTATAAAGGCCAATTTCCCTGCGCGTATCTCCTTCAAGGTCTCCTCCAAGGTGGATTCCCGCACCATTCTGGATGTGATGGGCGCAGAAAGGTTGCTGGGCATGGGTGATATGCTTTTTCTGCCTCCAGGTACGGCCAGTCTTCAACGTATTCACGGCGCATATGTCTCTGAACAGGAGATAGGCCGAGTGGTGGAGTTCTGGCGTCAGCAGGGAGAGCCGCAATACGACTCGCGTGTTGTAGAGCCGTGTGACGGAGAAGAAGACGACGAAGACGCCGTTGACACGAGCGATGCAGATGAGAAATATAGAGAGGCGGTGCAGATTGTCAAGGAGACAGGGCAGGCATCCATTTCCATGTTGCAACGCCGGTTGAGAGTGGGTTATAACCGTTCTGCCCGCATGATAGAGCAAATGGAACGGGATGGTATAGTTACCCCTGTGGATACCATGGGCAGAAGACAGGTGATAATGGATTAGTCCCGGTATGTCCAACGAAATACATGTGACCATCGAAAACCGTTTGGGGCTTCATGCCAGGCCAGCGGCCCGTTTTTCACAGTTGGCCAGCCGTTTTGCATCGAATATCAGGCTGATAAAGGATGGCAAACAAGTGGATGCCAAGAGTATCCTGGAGGTATTGACGCTTGCATGCCCTACCGGCACCCGTCTTACCATTGCCGCCGAAGGCCCTGATGAACTGGAGGCGCTGACAGCCCTTCAAGTGTTGATAGAGACAGGTTTTGCCGAATATGACTGAAAAAATGACTGAAAAAGATAATGGTGGCATGCTGCACATGAAGGGCATCAGTGCATCACCCGGAGTGGCGATAGGCCGGGTTTTTGTGCTGGACCGCCGCAACAGACGGATATTCAAGACCTATATAGCCGAGCATGAAGTGGAATCGGAGGTGCAGAGACTTCGTACAGCGGTGCAAAAGGCCGGAGAGCAGATACAGGCCATGCTGCGGTCGATGCCGGATGAATTGCGTGAACATATCGCTATTCTCGAAACCCATCAGCTCATGCTCAAGGACAGCATGATCCTCGACAAGAGCATCGACATGATTCAGCGCAAGATGGTCAATGCGGAATGGGCCCTGGATCACAGCCTGAATCATGTCAGGCGGCTGTTCGGCCATATTCAGGACACCTATATCCGTGAGAGGATTCACGATGTAGAGGATGTTGTGGCACGTATTCAGGATATTCTGAGCGGAACGCAAGGGATACCGATGGAGCAGCATACAAACCCTGTGGTCGTCGTTGCCCATGACCTCTCTCCTGCCGACACCATTCAGTTAAACCGTAAAAATGTCCTGGCCTTTGTCACGGAGATGGGCAGCCGTACATCTCATACCGCCATTATCGCCCGCTCCCTTGGCATACCGGCAGTGGTGGCCGTGGCAGGTGTCACCAAATATGTATTTACAGGTGAAGATATCGTGGTGGATGGTATCACCGGTGATATCTTTATACGACCTGATGAAGACATAATTGCTCACTATACCGACAAGCAGGCCTGTTATATTCAGCATCGTCAGGCCATGTTGTTACAGTCCCATCTGCCGGCGGTTACCGCGGACGGGTTCTCTGTAAGTGTCCAGGCCAATATAGAACTGGCTGATGAATTGGATGTGGCCATTGCAAGCGGAGCGGAAGGCGTCGGGCTTCTGCGTACAGAGTTTCTTTATGTGGGAAGAAATGATCTGCCTAGTGAGGATGAGTTGTTTCAGGCATATTTTGAATGTGTGAAGAGAATGTCTCCCAAACCCGTGACCATTCGCACTCTGGATGTGGGCGGTGACAAGTTCCTGTCCTCACTGCCTGTCAGTCCACAGACCAACCCAGCCTTAGGCCTCAGGGCTATTCGACTCTGCCTGAAGGAGATAGACCTGTTCTTTACACAGCTCAGGGCTATTTACAGGGTGAGCGCCTTCGGGAAATTACGCATACTTTTCCCATTGATATCAGGATGCAGCGAGATTCAACAGATTAAAGTGCATCTAAACAGCGTCAAAGAACAATTGAGGGCTGAAGGGATCCCGTTCGATGAAGATGTGAAACTGGGCGTTATGATCGAGGTGCCTACAGCGGTTATGATGGCGGATCTCCTGGCAAAGGAGGTGGATTTTTTCAGCATAGGCACCAATGACCTGATTCAGTACTCCATGGCCATAGATCGCGTAAACGAACATGTGGCGCACCTGTATGACCCGTTGCACCCCGGTATCCTGCGCATGATTCATCGTTCTGCAGAGGCCGGCCGGCTGCAAGGCATTCAGGTCGGTATGTGCGGTGAGATGGCCGGCGAGCCTGCCTACACCCCTATCATGGTTGGAATGGAACTGGACGAGATCAGCATGAATGCCGATTCCATTCCAAAGGTCAAACACATCATCAGAAGGTGTAATGCCGGCTTGTGCAGGGAACTGGTGAACAGATTGTTGACCGCCTGCACCTCTCAGGAAGCCAGGGAGATATTAGAAGATTTTCTGGGCAGATATCTGCCTGATGAGCGGCAACTGACACATCCCTATCTCTGTGATGCAGCGCGGCATTGAAACAGGTGGGCGCTGTGATGGGCCCGGCATATATGTCCACATTCCATTTTGCCGGCAGAAATGTCCCTATTGTGATTTTGTTTCAGGCCCTCATGACCATGGGGTTTGTGCCCCTTACATTCAGGCGGTATGCCGCGAGGCGACGCTGCGCAGCGCCCAGGTTTCTTCCGTATGTTTTCAAACCTTATATGTGGGTGGAGGGACTCCGAGTCTGCTTGCCTCTCATGCGCTGAGACCGCTGCTTGAAACGCTCAGGTCTGTTTTTCACTGGCATGAAAGACCGGAAGCGACCATAGAGGTCAATCCTGATTCAGCCTCTCTGGAATGGATGGGTGCATGTAGGGATATGGGAATAAACCGCATAAGTATCGGCGTGCAATCCCTTTCTGATGCCGGACTTCGGGTCTTGGGCCGTTTGCACGACACAGTGCAGGCACTCAATGCCTGTGAAATGGCCAGGGCCGTTGGTTTCGATGCCGTAAGCGTGGATATCATATACGGATGGCCAGGCCAGACATTGAAAGAACTGCGGCAGGAGCTGAATATACTTCTTGCTCTGGCCCCGGACCATATCTCGTGTTATCAGTTGACCCTGGAACCTGGCACCCCCATGGAGCGCATGTATCGTGACGGCCTCTTGCCTGTCATTGAAGAAGATATTGTTTTGCAACTTACTGATTATATGGAAGATTTTCTGATGAGCCGTGGTTACAATCTCTATGAGATCTCCAATTTTGCAAGACCTGGCTTTGAGTGTAGGCACAACCTGAACTACTGGAGCAATGGGGAATACCTGGGCCTGGGTTGTGCCGCTGTTTCCTTTCTCAAGGGTGAACGCATTTCCAATACAGCCGACTTCACTCAATATCTGAACTCCATAGCCGACGGCCTATTGCCTGTGGCCGAGGTAGAGTGTCTGAATGAGGAGGCTCATTTTCGAGAGACTATGATGTTGGGGTTGAGACGGGCAAATGGCATCAGTATTTCAGAGATGGAGGCAGAATTTCATATAACTCCCCTGAAATATTACGGCGAGACATTGTATTCATTGATGGATATGGGGTTAGTCACTTTGGAGGGGAATAGATTGTTTCTCAGCCGCACCGGCAGACGATTGGCTAATCAGGTATTCATGAGATTGATTTGAGTCTTTTATCTCGCCTTTTCATGTGTTTCATAGTATTTGGCCTTGTCAGCATACATGCGTTCATCAGCTGTTTTTAGGACCTCTTCTGGAGCTACCTCATTCGAAGCGGCATAGCCCATACTCAACGATATATTTATTTCAGTACCATTCTGCAGCAATAATTTTTCATTTTCACATACAGTTTTGATGCGTTCTGCGACGATTGCGGCCTGTTGACTATCGGTTTGTGGAAGCAGGACACAAAATTCATCACCCCCCAAGCGGACAGGTATATCATCTGTCCTACATGTCTTTTTAATAAGTGTGGCTGTAGTTATGATAAGCTTGTCTCCTGCCTCATGGCCATGGTTATCATTGACTGGTTTTAGGCCGTTTAAGTCAATCATGATTACAGCGAATGGTGTTTTATATTTTGCAGCATTGATTTGTAATTCTTTTATAATAAGCTCATGGTATGAACGATTGTAAAGCCCTGTAAGTCCATCTATATTGGCACGTTCTTCCAGTTGCATGCTCAAGAGTTTATTATTCAAATAACTATTTAATACATCTATATATGTAGTAAGAATTGCTTGATAATCTGCTGGTTTGTTTATTGTCTCCAATATCAATATGCCGATCTGTTTGTCTATTGTCTTATAAATCGGTATCTGTTCCCAGCTATATCGAGTATCAGGCATTTTATCTATATGTATGAAGATGCTTTGATGTTTGCGCATAGGATGTTTTATAAATTCTTCTATAAAAGAATCCACTTGTTCCTGTGACATGTTGATGGCTATTGAGAGCCATGGTGCTCCTTTTTTTCTGATACCTTCTACCAATAGGATCGCTGAATTGGCATTGAGTAATCTAATGAGTGTTTTTAGAAAATTATATATTATATCTTCTGTTTTAATATTCTGTTGCATCTCTGTCATAATTTGAGATAGATGCATGAATATATCGCGCTGATGTTCTATGGTATTTTGCTGTTCCTTGATCTTTTCTATCAATTTGATCTGTTTGGTGGTATCTTTGAATATAAGGATATAATTGTTACTATCTGGTGAAGCAATACATTCTTCTGTGATATATTTATCTTCTTTTTTATGCCCTATAATTTCTTTTTTAAGGTCTAATTTGGCATTAGATATCAAAGGACAGTTATCGCATTGTCTTTGTTCACCTATGAGTTCGTAGCATTTTTTTCTTTTTAAGCTTTCGTAGCCATTATTTTTGTTGTATGTATTGGTTTCTATTATGTTTAGATTATTATCAATAATGGCTATGCCATCTGAAAAGGCATGCCATACCAGGTCGATATTGCGTTGCAGGTGTAGTATTTCAGCATCCCGTTTCTGCTTCAGGACCTTTTGGGCCTCCAATTCCTTTTTGAGCAGTATGAATTCCTGTAGAAGTTGTGCCTCCTTGGTGATGTCCCTGATGGTCAAAAAAAGCAGGGAGCCCACCGAATGCATGGTGATTTTTAGAGTCTGTTGCTCATGGGACCTGCTGGCGAATTTGATGGTGTGAGTGGCCCCATCTTGTATCTTGCCAGGTTCAACAGGGAGATGGCTGAGTATCTCCTTGAGGCGCTCCAGGGTTTCGGGATGTCTCAAGTCAAGGAGCCTTGTTGCCTGTTGATTTGAAAAGAAGATTTCGAGGCCATCCATGACAAGAATCGGAATCGAGACGGCATTCAGAATATCTTTTTCAGAATCGGTCAGCATCGCATCACTCCACTGGTTTTTATTTGCATTTTCTGCTATGTTAAAAAACTATGAATTTTGATTTTTGTGCTTGATTTTAACATGTCCTGTGTTTTATAACAAAAAATAAAAAAACTGAAAGAGTGCAGGGTTATGAAAAAAGAACAAACGTTGGCCATAGACCTTATTGATGCTATTTGTCTGGAAGAGTACATGCAGAAACAGCCTGAACTCCGCTCGATTTATGAGGATGTAAGGGCGTTGTATGCAGGCGAATGGCCTGGTTATGAGGCATGTGACCTGGCCTATCACACATTTGAACATGTCCAGGATACAGCCCTGGCCGCCGCCCGTATGATGGCAGGCTGGAATCGCTATCATCCGGACAAAAAATTTCCGATTTCCTATTTCGTAATGGGTGTCATCGCAGCCCTGTTTCATGACTCCGGTTATCTGAAGGACAAGGGCGATCTGCAAGGCACGGGCGCCAAGCACACCTATATCCATGTGCAGCGGAGCGTCAAAATCCTTTCCGATTATCTGCAGGACAAGGAGTGGTCGGAGGGGGAAATCGAGGTGATCGCAGCCATGATTCAGGCCACGGAGTTTTATGGCACAGTGGAAGTGGAGCCTGTGCTCAAGGAGGACAATCTGTTGTTTTTCTTGACACAACTCCTGGTCACCGCAGATATCATGGCCCAGATCGCCGATGTCTTTTATTTAGAGAGGCTGCCACTCCTGTATGCCGAGTTTTTGGAGGCCTATGAGAGTGTGGGCAAGGATATTTTGAGGGAAAACGGTGTCAGGGTCTATAATTCCATACATGAACTTTTCGATGCAACCAGCGATTTTATTGTCAATACTGTCATGCCCAAGCTGGATGAGATGGGGCACATGTATGATTATCTTTCTGTCTTTTTTGGTACTGAACGCAATCCATATCTGGAGATAGTGGTCACCAATCTGAACCGGATTCATGATAAACAGGTAGCGGCTGTTTCCATGCAGGACCGCATAGAGCTGAATGCGCAGGCAGCAGGTAAAGAAAAGATCCTTTGTCATCAGGCCATGGCAAAGGCATTGCCTGATATGTTGCAGCAGCTCAAGGTCAGAACTACCGGCCATGTAGTCAACAACCTGCTGGTCAGACTGCATGATATGAACCAGGTGGATGCCACAATGCTTTATCTGGAGCGTATGCTGCCTGCTACGCTCATGGCGCAGCTCTCCAAAAACGACATGATATTTTTTCTGCGTATCGCCTTGTTGCTTCTGGACCCCAAACTCCATGCAAACGTTTTACAGGAGAGCCTGCGTATGATGTGCGAGCATCTGAGAGTGGAGTCAGCCTCGATACTCGTTGCCGATTGCGACAGGTCCGCTCTGAGGATCATTGTGCCAGTGGGGCCCAAGGAGGAAGAATTGTTGAACAAAGCTGTGCCATGGGACAAGGGTATGTCCGGATGGGTGTATCAGCACGGCCAGTGCGGTGTTGTAAATGACGCCAGTTATGACAATCGGTTTTATGCCGAGATGGACAAAGATGCCGCCTACAGCACAAAATCCATTCTTGCCGTGCCGCTGATCATGGACGGAGTGATTGTGGGGGTGGTGGAACTCATCAACAAAAAAGGGCTGTTTGATCAGCGAGACATGGCCTGCGCCGCATGTTACTCACATCTGGTGGCGGCGTTTCTGGATACGCTTTTCTGGCTTTGCAAGGATGCCCTGCATTGACCGTTTTTTTCGCGGTGTCTCATGGGATGCCTTTAAAAAAGCAGGATATCTCCCGGTCTTAACCCCATGCCCAATGCCTTTGTAGTCGCAGGCACTCAAAGCGGGGTGGGCAAGACTACGCTTACATTGGGTCTGCTTGCCGCCTTTACAAGAAGGGGATTGCGGGTCTCCTCCTGCAAGATCGGGCCGGATTTCATAGACCCCGGCCATCATGCAAACATCACAGGCCGGGCGTCCCCCAACCTGGACGGCTGGATGTTGTCCCCCGAAATGAATCGGTTAGTTTTTACGAAACAGGCCATGGACAGCGACCTTGTTGTGATAGAAGGGGCGATGGGGCTCTTTGACGGCGCTGGTTCCGCATGCGAGGGTTCCACCGCCCAAATGGCCAAGTGGCTTTCTCTGCCTGTGCTTCTGGTGGTAAATGCCCGTGGTCTGGCTCAAAGCGCTGCTGCCATCGTGCAGGGTTTTTGCGGATTCGACCCAGGACTTCATGTAAAATGGGTGGTCTTTAATGGTATCGGAAGCGCAAATCACCTGCGGATCCTTCAGGATTCCCTGACATGTCTGCCGCAAGTCACCTGTCTTGGCGGTGTGTCGAAGAAAGAGGACATATCTTTGCCACAGCGCCATCTGGGCCTGGTTACTGCGGGTGACGCCTCTCTGAATGCGCAGCAGATTCAGAGTCTGGCGCAGCTCACCGAAAAATCTTTGAACCTCGACCTGCTGTTGCGTGATATTCCAACTGTCTCTTGCGGGGATTTACTGTCCGGCACGGCGGTTTTTGGGTCTCGAGGGCGTAATGGCGGTGTTACCATCGCAGTTGCAAAGGACAATGCCTTTTGTTTTTATTATCAGGAGAATCTGGAACTGCTGCAGAACGCAGGGGCGGAACTGGTCTTTTTTTCTCCGCTCAAAGACGAGCGGTTGCCTGATAACACCTGTGGAATTTATATAGGCGGCGGCTATCCTGAGCTTCATGCCGCTGAATTGGAAGGCAATGCCGCCATAAAGACGGATATCTACAATGCCTTCAATGCTGGAATGCCCATCTATGCCGAGTGTGGCGGTTTCATGTATCTCTGCAAGGCCATCGAATCAGACGGTGTCGCAAGGGAGATGGTGGGGGTGTATCCCTTTTGCACCCGCATGATGCATCGTTTTGAAAGCCTGGGTTATCGCGAGGTGACCCTCAAGGCCGATTGCCTGTTGGGCAAGGCGGAATCGCGCATTCGCGGGCATGAGTTTCACTATTCCAGGATTGAGCCGGAAGGCGTGCAAAAGGCGGTTTCCGAGTGTGGGATGGCACAGATGTATGAGGTCGGCAATGCCCGTATGCAATACCTCGGTAACGAGGGTTTTTATATAAAAAACACCCTGGGAAGCTATATCCATCTGCATTTTGCCAGCAATCTTAAAGCGGCCGAGTCCTTTGTGCAGGCATGTAAACGTTTTGCGGACAGGGCTTTGGGTTGGAAAGGAGCTGTTATATGACGTTGCTGCCCGAGCATATCGAGCAAAGGAGTTTTGAAATAATAGATGGTCTGGTATGGGAACACAGCTATCCCTCCAGTGAGTGGGCCATCGTGCGCCGCATGATTCATGCAGCAGGGGATGTGGAGTTTGCCAGGACCACCCGTTTTCACAAAGATGCAGTGCAAAGAGGGATAAATGCCTTGAAAAACGGCTGTTATGTCATTACAGATACTCACATGCTCTTGGCTGGCATCACCACAGGAAGGCTTCAAAGATTGAACGCCAAGGCCGTCTGCTACATATCAGATGAGGATGTGAGGCTGAAGGCAAAGGACCATGGCATCACCAGGGCCATGGCTGCCGTGGACAAGGCCCTGCCCATTTTAAACGGCTCCATCGTGGCCATAGGCAATGCCCCCACCGCCTTGATCAGGCTCATGGAGCATGTGGATAGCGGTCTGGCAACCCCTGCATTGGTCATAGGCCTGCCAGTGGGGTTTGTCAATTGTGCAGAGTCCAAGGAGATGCTGGCCTCAAAGTCATATCCCTTTATCACATCCCTGGGGCCCAAGGGCGGCTCGGGTCTGGCCGCCAGTGTGGTGAATGCACTGGCTATAATGGCGCTGCAAGATGAGTCTTTTGTCAATGAATAAAAAAATGGATTTCGCAGGTTGTGGAGCCTTAAATCTCGACATTATATATGAGTTTCAGGTTGCGGATTTTTCGAAGGTTTTAGGCTTTGAGCTTCAGCCTGGGCATGAGGTGGTGCTGCCCAATGAAAGGCTTTTCCCCATTTTGCAGCGCCTTTCAAAACACGGCCGCATGATCGCCAAAAGCGGAGGCGGTTCTGCCGCCAATACCATCTGCATCCTCTCTGCCTTGGGCCATGAGACCCTGTTTTTGGGAGTAGCCGGAGCGAATGAGGCGGGGGATGAGGTCCTGGCCTCCATGAAGGGTGTAAATACCGCCCTGGTGCAACGAGTTGGCGAGAATCAGGTGTGTCTTGTGCTCTTAAGCCCAGGAAGCAGGGACAGGGGGCTTTGTGTGTTTTCCGCCTGCAATGCCCTTTCTTCCCTGCCCGAAACCTGGCCGAATGCCCTGGTAAATGTGCGCTCTCTGCACCTGTCTTCCTTTTCTGATGTGAGCCAAATATGGTTACAGGAGGCACTTGTCCAGGGTCTTACCAGTCAGCAGCTTTTAAGTTTAGACCCAGGTGAGATATACGCCTCCTTGGGCATCGAGGGGCTTTTAAGGCTTTTGCGGCGCACCAATCTGTTGTTTATCACAGGCCATGAGGTGAGTCTTCTGACTGGTAAACCCGTGGAGGAGGGTGTAAAAAGGCTTTTGGCCATGCTTTTTGCGCATAAGCCAGATTTTCACATCTTTGAGGAGGCAGAAGGGGCTGTGATAGTGGTAAAACAGGGCAAACATGGGGCTACTGCCTTTGGGGCCAATGGCCTTGTGTTGCATGTGCATGCCTGTGAGGTGGCGCAAGTAGTGGACACCACCGGTGCAGGGGATGCCTTTAATGCAGGGTTTCTCCATGCCATGATGCAAGGCAAATCCCTTGAGGTCTGTATGAAGCAAGGGCATCAAGTGGCGGCCCTATCCCTTTCGGACTTTGGCAGGAACTGGCTGAATGTCCTTACAGCTTCAAATGGGGTTTTTCAACATCTAAAGGAGATTGGGCCGCTGGTATGAGTGATGAGAAAAATTTAGCCAATGAATTTGGTGTGCGTGCATGGCTTGCCGTCAAACGGCTTCCCATGAACGATGAATGCAGAAATTTGGCTAACCTGATACTTGATGCCATCAGCGAGGGTGTCTTTACCATCGACAAGGATTTTTGCATCATTGAATTCAATAAGACTGCCGAACGGATAACCGGCTGGAAACGGGAGGATGTGATCGGCAAGAGGTGTAAGGACATCTTCAGGTCCAATATATGTGATTCCAATTGCATGCTTGCCAGGAGCGTAAGTTGTCTCATGCGCCTGAGCAGTCAGCGGGTGTTCATCAAGACAGCCACAGGCCGTACAATACCCATCAGTATTGCATCCGCTCCGCTCTTCGATGAAAACGGGGATCTGATAGGTGGAGTGGAGACCTTCAGGGATATCACCAAGTCCGTGGAGCAGGAGTTGATTCTGGACAGTGTAGCTGATGGTGTATTTACCGTGGACGAGGAATTTCGCATCACCCTGTTCAATAAGGCGGCTCAAAAGATAACCGGATATACGGCGGAAGAGGCCATCGGCAGACACTGCCACGAGGTCTTCCGTTCCAGTATCTGCGGAAATGCCTGTGCATTAAATCAGAGCATGAAGAAAAGGCAGGCCGTGCTCAATTGTTCGGCCCAGATAGAGCAGAAAGCAGGAAGGCGTATTGCCATCAGCATAAGCGCTGCCCCGATTCTGGATGATGAAGGCAATGTCATCGGTGGAGTGGAGACCTTTCGAGACCTGACCGAGATTCAGACGCTGCGCAAACAGGTGACACAATATTACACATTTGGAGACATCATCAGTAAAACCGCCTCCATGCAGCGCATCTTCGACATTCTGCCCGAGATCGCCAAAAGCGACAGCAATGTCCTGATTCTGGGCGAAAGCGGCACGGGAAAGGAACTGATAGCCCGCGCCCTGCATAACTACAGCAATCGGGCCAAGGGGCCCTTTGTTGCGGTGAACTGCGGGGCATTGCCAGATACCCTGCTGGAGTCCGAGCTGTTCGGCTATAAGGCAGGCGCCTTTACGGACGCCAAGAAGGATAGGCCTGGCAGGTTTGCTGCCGCTGAAAAGGGCACCATCTTTTTGGATGAGATCGGTGACATCTCACCCGCCCTTCAGGTGAAACTTTTGCGGGTGCTCCAAAGCAAGACCTATGAACCCCTGGGCTCCAATCAGCCGGTGCAGGCCAATGTGCGAGTGATAGCGGCCACCAATAAGGACCTGGCGGCATTGGTGAAGGAGGATAGGTTCCGGGAAGACCTGTTCTATCGTCTAAATGTGGTGAAGATCACNCTGCCTCCGCTNCGGGAGCGCAAAAACGACATCCCCCTNCTGGTGCAACATTTTATCAATAAATTTAATATNCAGAAGGATAAGTCCATAGAAGGTATGTCCGATGAGGCCTTGTATCTGTTGATGCAATATGATTTTCCAGGCAACATTCGGGAATTGGAAAATATCGTGGAGTATGCCTTTATCCTCTGCACTACAGGTTTGATTCAGCCTCAACACCTGCCCGAACCCTTCAATGTCATGAGCGTGGAAAAGGAGCAAAAGGGCCTTAATCTGGAAAAACCTTTGAGCCTGGCTGAGATAGAAAAGAGGGCCATCTATACCGCCCTGGAGCGCAATCGTTTTCGCAAAATGGCCACCTGCAGGGAGTTGGGCATCTCCAAGGATACACTGCGCAGAAAGATTCAACTTTATGGCATTGAACTGCCGGACACCTCTGAAGATTGATTGGTTGCACAATTCCAACTGATTGTCAGGAGATAGTTATGAAAAGAATCGAAGCGATTATTCGGCCTGTGAAGCTGGACGAGGTAAAGGATGCCCTGAATTCACTGGGCATAAAGGGAATGACGGTATCGGAGGTACGGGGATATGGGCGTCAAAAAGGACATGCAGAGATATATCGCGGCATGGAGTATGTGGTGAGTTTTGTGCCAAAGGTCAAGATTGAGATCGTATTGCAGGATGAACAGGTGGAGGCTGTGATAGACAGGATATGCGAAATCGCTGCCACAGGAAAGGTGGGAGACGGCAAGATATTTGTCATGCCCATAGAGGATGTGGTGCGCGTCAGAACCGGTGAGAGGGGTGTAGAGGCCGTCTAATGCCTTTCATGCAAGAGACATTTTTGTTCAACGATTACATGGCATTACAAAAATGTAAGTTTTTTGTGGATGCAGCAAGGTCTTACAGATATTTCTTCTGTTAAATCAATATATTACCATCAGCGTTGTCATGGTATGTAATTTGCTTTTCTGTTCAAGATGCTTTGTAAACATACAACGCATGAATTTTTGAACAGAAAAGAGTGACCCAATGACACAGATTCAGGCAGGTGATACGGCTTTTATGTTGGTGGCTGCGGCCTTGGTGCTTTTGATGGTGCCTGGGCTCGCCCTTTTTTATGGTGGAATGGTGAGAAGTAAAAATGTGCTTGGCACCATTATGCAGAGTTTCATTCTCATTTCTGTCGTGGGTCTTGAATGGGTTTACCTGGGTTACTCCATGTCTTTTGGTCCGGACCTCAATGGAGTTACAGGCAGTCTTGCCTGGTT
>Ga0067045_1029569_pt1 | contig 19680 bp, 20 predicted proteins | sample TerdegcTABiofilm_FD_59184 | JGI IMG/M metagenome (GOLD analysis project Ga0067045, IMG submission 59184) | Combined Assembly of (Gp0054472, Gp0054536) Wastewater bioreactor microbial communities from Singapore -Terephthalate degrading... | reverse complement strand
CTACGTGGTACCGTCGGAGAGCAAAGGTTATGGCGGAACTATAAAAATGCTTGTAGCTGTAACAAGCGACGGAAAAGTGCTCAATTATGACATCACCGCTCACAACGAGACTCCCGGCCTTGGTGACAAGGCAAATAAAGATCCTTTTAAGAGCCAGTTTAAAGGGAAAAAAGCTGAAAATTTGAAGGTAGTAAAAGATCCTTCCGATAAAGAGAATATTCAAGCCATGACGGGTGCCACAATCTCCTCGAGGGCTGTAACCAATGGTGTTAAAAAAGCGGTCGATGAAGTAGTGCATTTCACGGGAGGTAGATGATATGAAAGAATTATGGGATATATATAAAAAGGGATTAATATTGGAAAACCCGATTTTTGTTCTAGCACTGAGCCTTTGTCCTGCGCTGGCAGTTACCAGTTCTGCCATAAATGCACTGACTATGGGCTTGACTGTTCTTTTTGTGATCACTGCCAACAACACGGTCGTTTCCTTGATTAGAAACCTGGTCAATCCCAAAGTGCGCGTTCCCGTGTACATCGTTTCTATCGCCACTATAGTAACCGTAGCCCAGCTGGTGCTGCAGGCATATTTCCCGCTCCTTTATAAGGCTTTGGGCATATACCTGGCGCTTGTTGTGGTTTTTGCCATAATTCTGGCAAGAGCAGAAGTTTTCGCTTCCAAGAACAATGTAGTCCGGTCATTCTTTGACGGTTTTGGGATGGGATCCGGTTTTGCCATCGCTATGGTAATAATCGGAGCCTGCCGTGAGATTATCGGGAGTGGAACTTTTTTTGGGCTTAAGATCATGCCTGCTTCATATAATGCTCCGCTTTTGCTGATCCTTCCTGCAGGCGGTTTTATATTAATAGGTTATCTAATTGGAGGATGGAGAATGTTGGCCCAGTATATTGAAAAATCCAAAGCTTAAGGAGGGAAAGCATTGTGGCCGAATATTTGACACTGTTTATTAGTGCGGTAATTGTGAACAACTTTGTGTTGACAAGGTTTTTAGGCCTGTGTATATTTTTTGGCGTTTCGAAAAACTTAAGTGCCTCCCTGGGTATGGGTATGGCGGTTACGGCGGTTATTACTCTTAGTTCAACGTTGGCCTGGCTGGTTTATAATCTGGTTTTAGTGCCGCTTCACTTGACATTCCTGACAACGGTTGTATTTGTCGTGCTGATTGCTTCCTTTGTTCAGCTACTGGAAATGGTAACCAAGAAGTTCACACCGGCTCTATATAATATGTGGGGGATTTACCTTCTGTTAATTGCAACTAACTGCGTGGTGCTTGGCGTGCCTCTTATCAATGTTGAGTCCAACTTCTCATTAGCTAAAAGTGTTGTTCATACTATCGGAGCGGGGGTAGGTTTTGCGGTGGCTATTACCCTGATGGCGAGTTTGAGGGAAAAGCTCATACTGGCCGATGTGCCAAAGCCGCTGGAAGGTCTGGGGGTAGCTTTTATCCTGGCAGGTATGCTGGCACTGTCCTTCCTCGGTTTTTCAGGCATGATAGCTATATAAAAAATATAAAAATGGAAGGGGGTATGTGTAAATGCAAACAGCACTGTTGGTTTTAACAGTCATGTTGCTCACAGGAATAGTTTTTGGTTTTATTCTGGCATATGCCAATAAAAAATTTGCTGTTGAAGTAAACCCGCTGATACATTTAGTTGAGGATGCCTTACCCAAAGGCCAGTGCGGTGCCTGTGGTTACGCCGGATGTGCGGCCTACGCAGAAGCCGTGGTATTAAACCCGGATGTTCCTCCGAACCTGTGTGTTCCCGGTAAAGGTCCTGTTGCCGATGTGGTGGCGGAGTTAACCGGCAAGACTGCTCCCCCGGTGGAACCCAGGATTGCTCATATCAGGTGCGCCGGTTCTATGGGGAAAGCTGTTGCAAAATACCAGTACTTTGGGGTGGAGGATTGTGTAGCTGCGAATTTGCTGCAGGGCGGTCAGAAAAGCTGCATCTACGGTTGCTTAGGATTTGGGACATGTGTGAAGAATTGTCCTTTTGGGGCCATGACGCTGTTGCCTGAAGGCCTTCCCTATGTTGATCCGGAAAAATGTACCGGTTGTGGCAAGTGTGAAACTGTCTGCCCCAAAAATGTTATTGAAATGCTGCCGCTTGGTGCAAAAGTCAGCGTTAACTGCAACTCGAAGGATAAAGGAGCTGTGGCAAAGAAGAACTGTTCTGCTGCCTGTCTTGGCTGCGGCTTATGCAAGAAGAACTGCCCGCATGATGCAATCACTATAGTGAACAACCTTGCGACGGTTGATCATAAGATATGCATTGAAAAATGTGATAATCCGACATGCATTGCTAAATGCCCCACAAAAGCAATTGAAGCTGTTGTAAAGGAACATGTTGTAGAAAAAGTTGCAGTATAAAATTAATAAGTTGGTTATGCTATTTTCTTATCCAGTTTGCTTTTATATACTCATCAAAAAAAGGAATCTTGTTATATAACAAGTTATGTGATATATTGTAGGTACTTAGCTATGAAAAGAATACGCAACTGCTAAGGTAAAACTTATTAGTTTATTATTTAAAAGTTAAATGTTAACTTATCAGGTGCATTGCGGTGCTGCTGGATAACTGTATTATTGGTGGTGTAGTTTGCACTTTCTGAAACCTATTGTTTTTATAAGTGCAGGCTACACCATTATGTTCAATGGCATATTATCTTTTCCTGAGCAATGATTGCAGTGGTCTTATTATCTCTTACCTTTACCGGGATTTCTACGGGTAAGCGAAAAATATTTTCCGGGTAGGAGCTTTATTTTGTGAGGTGTGAAAGTAATTGAAGCGCTGGGGCCTGATTATAAGTTTATTACTTCTTGTTTTTACCTGTTCGGGTTGCGTGCTGAAGTCAGCCCAGTTGAAAGAGTTTACTGATGAGAGATTCCTTATGGATACTCTGATTCAAATAACTGTGTACACTGATGACGAACAGAGGGGAAAAGAAGTCCTGGACAAGGCGTTTGCCGAATTTGAAAGGATTAATAATCTGACCGATAGGTTTCCAAAAGAAGGGAAAAGTACTGCCGCGTCCAGCGATGTAATCAGGATCAATGAAAACGCCGGGATCAGGCCTGTTCAGGTCAGCGCCGACACCCTCAACATTATTCAGCGCTCACTTTATTACGCGCAGCTGTCCGGCGGTTCTTTTGATATTACTATTGGACCGGTTATGGATCTGTGGGGCTTTGGAAAGAGCATGCAGCATGTTCCTTCCGATGAACAAATTCAAAGGGCGCTGAGCCTGGTGGACTATAGAAAAGTCATAGTTGACCCGGATAATGGGACAGTCTTTTTGCAGAAACCGGGCATGAGCCTGGATTTTGGCGGTGTTGCCAAGGGCTATGCCACCGAGGAGGCCGCGAAGGCTCTTAGAGAATCAGGTATAAAGCACGCCCTGATCAATGCCGGGGGTAACGTTTATGCTTTAGGTACTAAACCGGACGGGACGCCGTGGCGTATCGGCGTCCGGGACCCCCGCAATGCCAACGGACTTATTGCCGTATTGTCCGTAAAAGATACGTCGGTAGTAACATCAGGTGATTATGAGCGTTATTTCGAAGAGGGAGGTATCCGTTACTCCCACCTGATAGATCCAGCCACCGGGAAGCAGGCCAGGGATTTGATGCAAACGACAGTAGTTACAGAATCATCTACTGATGCAGATATATTAAATAAACCGCTGTTTATTCTTGGCCGCCAGCGCGGGATGAGTTTTGCCGAGAGCCTGCAAGGTGTTGGTGCCATCTTTGTCGGTGCCGATAAGCAAGTGACATTTACTGGTAATTTAGCGGATAAGCTTGAGTTCACTGACAATAGCGATTACCAAATTATTGGTCATTAATTAGCGGCGTTTTTATAATTGTGAAGGATGACTCTGGTGAGGTCTATGAAAAACCTTAATTATTACATTACAGCAGGTCTCCTGCTGCTGGTGCTGGTTAGTTTTGCGGTGTCACATCTGGTGCAGCGTCAGATGGCAGAAGGGGATTTGCGGTTGGAAATATACACAAACGGCCAATTATATCAGAAAATAAACTTGCCCGAAGCAAGCACCAGGGAAATCATGGTTCCAGCTGCAGACGGGCATTACAACGTGGTAGAAATTGAAAGAGGGAGAGCGAGGGTTAAAGAATCCGACTGTCCCGATCAAATATGTGTGAACACGGGGTGGGTGAGCCAACCCGGCCAAACAGCTATATGTGCGCCAAACAAGTTCAATATTGTTATTAAGGGGAAACCTGGCAAGGTAGATACCATTTCTTACTGAAAAGAAGCGAGGGTTTAACACGTATAACACGAGGCGTATTACGTATATTTCTTTGTTCGTGGCCATGGCTGCCGTTTTAAACATACTCGAAAGGGCAATTGTTATTCCCGGTGCAAGCCCCGGGATCAAACTGGGCCTGGCCAATATAATGACATTATTATCTATAATGATGCTGGGCGGCAAAGACGCTGTGATAATTGTTGCAATCAGGTGTTTTTTGGGGGCCCTGGTGGGAGGCAATGCTATAAGTTTTTTGTTCAGCATTACAGGAGGCATGCTAAGTGTTTTGGTTATGATCGTAATGTGGAGATATTTAAGTAAATATGTAAGCATTGTCAATATAAGTATGGTTGGTGCAGTGTTTCATAACATAGGTCAATTATTTGTAGCCGGCTTGGTGGTTCGCAATTTTTCTGTTTACGTTATTTTACCTGTATTAATGATATCTGCTATAATAACGGGTTACTTTGTTGGTATTTTAACAAGACAATTATATAATTCCCTGGGCAGCAGGAGAATTTAACTAAAATTATCGGATGTTAAAAATTATATAAAGGATGGTGAGGCAAGTGAAAAAAGAAGAGGAAGGTATTGTTATCTCTTTAGACGGCAAAATAGCGAAAGTACAGGCGAAAAAACACAGTGATTGTGAAGCCTGTGGGGCATGCTCCGGAGATATGGCCACAATTATGGATGTTTATAACCCACTTAATGCCAGGGTAGGACAGAGGGTCATTATCAAGATACCTGAAGATAAAATGTTAAAATCGGCTTTTATTGTTTTCTTATTGCCTATGATAACAACTTTTATGGGGTACTTAATTGGTGTATGGATTTCACAAAAGTACGGGCTCCCGGCGATGTCATCGAAAGTTGGGGCGAGTGTCGTTGCCTTTGTTCTGACACTTTTATATATTAGATATTATGACAGATCTATGGCTAAAGCAAAAACGATGCCGTTTATTACAGATATTTTATCTGAGAAGTAACCGTGAAGAGTGGAATTTGCCCTTGCCTCCGGCTGTAACTGAGATAATTCATGATGTAGCAAGTGCTGACAATTTCAAAAGAGAATTGAGAGAGGTTTGATAATGTTAGAGTATCTTGATGACTTGCAGGAACGCTTTTTCACCTGGTGTGACAATACCGTGCAAGATTACATTAACCGCGAAGGAATCATGCTCAAACAATGGCGGCCGCGCAAGAATCCGGACGGCAGTTATGATCTGCTCTTTGAACTGGCTGCCTGCGATGAGTCCGTGTCCAGGTTTACCGTATCTATTCCAGAGGAGTTTCATAAGCTTCTTGAGAGTGAGTACTTTATCAACCACCTGCCGGATGAGCACGTAGAAGACTGGTAACCTGTTTGAGTGTAAATAAGTATAAATATAAAAAAAGTGCACTGAGTTTTACATGGAAAATTGTTATGGTTATCATAACAATTGACATCATTAGTAACCGGCCGTATAATTATGTTCAAGTAAATAAGGTAAATACCTTCAGGGACAGGTGTAATTCCGTACCGGCGGTATGGCGTGAAACGCTCAAGCCCGCGAGCCCTTAAAGGGTTGATCCGGTGAGAAGCCGGAGCCGACAGTGAAAGTCTGGATGGGAGAAGGTCTGAATGTGCCTTTGTAAAAGATTTTTATGAAAGGCTGCATGTTAAGTTTATTCTCTGTCAACCCTGAGGTTTTTACCCGGGGTTTTTGGTTTTTTGGGAAACTGGTGAGGATTAGATGGACAGACAGACGGACAGACGCTATATGAAAATTGCTTTGGAACTTGCTGCCCGGGCCCGCGGCCGCACCAGCCCCAACCCGATGGTGGGAGCAGTGGTGGTCAAAGATGATCACATAGTCGGGCAGGGCTATCATATCCGGGCGGGTACCCCGCATGCTGAAGTGCTGGCCCTCGAAGAGGCAGGAAGCAATGCCAGAGGCGCGACCCTGTATGTTACTCTGGAGCCCTGCTGCCACTACGGGCGTACCGGTCCTTGTTCGGAGGCGGTGATTGCAGCCGGGGTGGCAAAAGTGGTGGTAGCCATGCGGGATCCTAATCCGCTTGTGTCTGGCGGCGGGATCCGGCGGCTTAGAGAGGCCGGCGTGGAAGTGGTCGAGGGTATAATGGAAGAGGAAGCGCGGGAACTGAACGAGGTTTTTATTAAATATATTACCACCGGAAGGCCTTTTGTTGTAGCCAAAGCAGCTATGAGCCTGGACGGGAAAATAGCCACCCGTTCCGGAAAGTCGAAGTGGATTACCGGGCCGGAAGCGCGGGGCTGCGGGCACCGGCTGAGGGACTGGTACGATGCCATTCTGGTCGGCCTCGGTACGGTTCGAGCCGACAATCCCTCTCTTACCACCCGCCTGCCTGACGGCGGAGGACGCGATCCGGCAAGGGTGATCCTGGACAGCCAGGCCCGCACGCCTCTTAATGCAGCTGTGTTGACCCAACAATCGGAGGCCCATACCATAATCGCGACTACGGCAGGCGCTCCACCGGACAGGTTGGAGGCTCTGCAGGAAGCCGGGGCAGAAATACTGATAGTAAATGAAGGGCCGCGGGTTGATTTGGTAGAACTTGTAAAAATATTAGGCAGGCGGGAGATAACCAGCTTGTTGATTGAAGGTGGGGCCGAGGTTCATGGCTCTGCGCTGGCTGCGAAAATTGTGGATAAGGTATTCTGGTTTATCGCCCCAAAGATTATCGGTGGGCGGGAAGCACCCGGCCCGGTGGGTGGTCAGGGTGTTGATGACCTGTCCGAGGCTGCGGAGTTGGATCGGGTAAAGGTAAGCCGCCTGGGGCCAGACCTTTGCATAGAGGGATATTTGAAATTCCGAGGTGGATAAAGTGTTTACCGGCATTGTGGAAGAACTGGGAACGCTCCTGGGTATCAGGCACGGGGCCGACTCCGCCCGGCTAATTATCGGTGCAGAAAAAGTGCTGGAGGATGTGCAGGTGGGGGACAGCATCGCAGTTAACGGTGTCTGCCTTACGGTGGTTCAATTTAATTCACGTGAATTTACCGCCGATGTCATGCCTGAAACTTTAGCAAAAACAAACCTGGGTGCTTTAAAGCCGGGAGATCGCGTAAATCTTGAACGGGCCTTGCAGTTAGGTGACAGGTTGGGCGGTCACCTGGTCAGCGGGCATATTGACGGGGTAGGTATAATCACACGTATACAGAGGCGTGATATAGCCAGTTTGGTTACCATCCGGGCACCTGAGGAAGTGATGCGTTATATAATTAAAAAAGGATCGGTGGCCATCGACGGGGTTAGCCTTACAGTTGTTGATTTTCAGCCGGAGAGCTTTGAGGTTTCTCTCATTCCCCATACTGCTCATGCAACCACCCTGGGGCATAAAAAGGTTGGCGATGCGGTGAACCTGGAAGCGGATGTGATCGGGAAATATATTGAAAAATTGATCGTTTCCCGCGGGGGCAACGCAAAAGAATCGAAAATCAGCTTGAGTTTTCTTGCTGAACATGGTTTTGCATGAAATGATAGAAAGGGTTAATGTAACGAGGAGGTGCAGCAGCATGAAATTTAACACAATTGAAGAGGCGATTGAGGATATCAAACAGGGTAAGATTATTGTTGTAGTAGATGATAAGGACCGTGAAAATGAGGGTGACCTGCTGATGGCTGCCGAGTTGGTTACTCCGGAAGCGGTAAACTTTATGGCTGTGTACGGGCGGGGGCTGATCTGCCTGCCAATTGACGGAAAGCGCCTTGATGAGCTTGAGCTGCCTGCTATGGTAACCAATAACACCGACCCACATGCGACAGCCTTTACTGTTTCCGTTGACTCTATGGAGTGTACCACCGGCATTTCCGCCCACGAGCGGGCCATGACCATAAAGGCGGTTTTGAATCCCAATACCAGGCCTGCCGACCTGCGCCGCCCCGGGCATATTTTCCCTCTGCGCGCTAAAGAAGGAGGGGTTTTAAGGCGGGCCGGGCATACCGAGGCTGCTGTGGACCTGGCCAGGATGGCCGGACTTTACCCGGCAGGAGTTATTTGCGAGATTATGAAGGAAGACGGTACTATGGCCAGAGTGCCGGAGTTGATGGAATTTGTAAAAACACACGGCTTAAAAATAATCACTATTGCCGACCTGATCCAGTACAGGCGGCGTACTGAGCGACTGGTGCGCCGGATTGAGTCAGCCAAGCTCCCGACAAAATATGGCGAGTTTAAGGCCGTACCTTACGAGAGCATCCTGGACGGAAAGGGACACCTGGCGCTGGTAATGGGTGATTTGGACAGTGTTGAGGCACCTCTGGTACGGGTGCACTCGGAATGCCTGACCGGGGATGTCTTTAAATCGACACGCTGTGACTGTGGTGACCAGCTGGCCCGTGCTATGGAAATGATTGCCAGTGAGGGCGTTGGAGTTCTTTTATATATGCGTCAGGAAGGGCGCGGTATCGGCCTGTTGAATAAGATGCGGGCATACCACCTCCAGGATCAGGGCAAGGATACGGTGGAGGCCAATTTAGAGCTGGGATTTCCAGCGGATTTGCGGGATTACGGTGTTGGGGCACAAATTCTGGCCGACCTGGGGCTTAAGAAAATTCGCCTGATGACTAACAACCCCCGTAAAATTGCCGGATTAGAGGGCTACGGGCTGCAGGTTGTAGAGCGTGTGCCGATTGAAATCAAGCCGGGTAAGAACAACCGCTTTTATCTGTCCACCAAACAGAGAAAGCTCGGCCACCTGTTGCATGTAAGCGGCGGTGAGCATTAAAGGTTCTCCCCAAAAAAAGAAGATAAAGTCAAGGAGAGTAGAAAATGCCGAAATATTACGAAGGACATTTATTGGGTCAGGGCCTCAAATTTGGCCTGGTGCTGGGCCGTTTTAACGAATTTATTACTAACCGGCTGCTGAGCGGTGCATTGGATGCGCTTACCCGCCACGGGGTGGCAGAACAGGACATTGAGGTTGCCTGGGTGCCCGGTGCGTTTGAAATACCTCTAGCAGCCAGTAAAATGGTTTCAATGAAGAAATATGACGCGGTTATTTGCCTTGGGGCGGTTATCCGCGGGGCGACACCTCATTTTGATTATATTGCTGCTGAAGTTGCCAAGGGTGTGGCAAAAGTGGGCCTGGAAAGCGGTGTTCCCACCATTTTCGGAGTCATTACCGCCGATACTATTGAGCAGGCTATTGAGCGGGCCGGTACCAAAGCCGGGAACAAGGGCTGGGACGCGGCGGTCACCGCTATTGAAATGGCTAATTTATTGAGGAATATGACCGGCTGACAGTTGAGGAAAAGTTACCCGGACCCGGCCTGCAGGCCGGGTCCGGGTGAAAGAAAGTCTTTTATTTTTAATTATACAGCACGCTGAACCTTTCCACTCCGGAGGCACCTTGTACACACCAGCACTTTCTTGGGGGCGCCGTTTATAACTGCTTTGACGCGTTGCAGGTTGGGAGCCCAGGTCCTTTTCGTGCGTATGTGTGAGTGACTAACTTTAATCCCGACGGTAATTCCTTTGCCGCAGATGGAGCACCTTCTAGCCATGGTTTTGCACACCTCCTTTTAAACCACTTTTCCATTCTACCAAAAAATATCTCTTGCTGCAAGTCGTGTCTAGTCAGGATTTTAATTTTTCTTTTAGGGGACTTTTAATGCCGGGTGACTTTTTATCTAAACCTGTTCAATATATAAAAACAGTAGGGCCGCGGCGGGCGGCAATTTTACAGAGAATGGGGATTTTTACTGTAAAAGACTTATTGTACCATTTTCCCAGGCGTTATGAGGACCGCACCCGGTTACAGGCGGCGGGGTCCTGTGTTCATGGTGAAACGGCTACATTATGGGGAACCGTCCTGGCTGCTCAGGATATCAAGTCAAAACGCGGTTTAACCGTGACCAGGCTGGCGGTACATGACGGGTCGGGTATTTTTTACGCTGTCTGGTTCAACCAACCTTTTGTAAAGAAGAACCTCCTTCCGGGAACGAAGCTTTTTGTAACCGGTAAGGTTGAAAAAAACTTCGGTGACACCCGGTTGATCGTGGAAGAATATGAGATCGACGAAGGGAGAGGCAGTTTGAGCGCAGGGCGCCTGGTACCTGTTTATCCTTTAACTGAACAGTTGAATCAGCGTCTTATGCGGTCGGTGGTTAAGTTGTGCCTGGAAGGCTTGAACGGCCAGGCTGCAGAGTTTATACCCGGAAATATATTGGGAAAATACTCGCTGCCGGCTTTGGGGGCGGCGTTTTCTGCAGTTCATTATCCAGTTGATTTTGACGATGCTGAGAAAGCCAGGAAGCGTTTTGTTTTTGAAGAACTATTTCTCTTTCAACTGGCGCTGGCATTACGCCGGAGAGATGTGAGCAGGCGGGAAAAAAAACACCGGTATATTCCGGGAGGTGAATTAACGGCCCTTTTTAGAGAAAGTCTGCCTTATAGCCTGACTGCCGGGCAGGAAAAAGTGTGGCAAGAAATATGCCGTGATATGGAATCATCAGTGCCCATGCACCGCCTGCTCCAGGGAGACGTGGGTGTGGGAAAGACTGTAGTGTCAACATTGGCATTGCTTAAAGCGGTAGAAAGCGGCCTTCAGGGCGCCCTGATGGCTCCGACGGAGATCCTGGCCGAACAGCACTATCTGGGGATAAAAGAACCACTTGCCCGTCTTGGGGTTGAGGTTGGTCTCCTGACCGGCAGCATTCGCAAAAAGGAAAAAGAATGCTTGCTTGAGCGGGTTTCTGCCGGGGAAGTAAAAGTGCTGGTAGGTACCCATGCCCTGATCCAGGAAGGTGTGAATTTTAACAAGCTGGGGCTGGTGGTGGTGGATGAGCAGCACCGGTTCGGCGTGCGCCAGCGTGCTACACTCCAGTATAAAGGATATTACCCGGATACACTGGTGATGACCGCTACTCCGATCCCCCGCACTCTGGCCTTGACCTTATACGGTGACCTGGATATTTCGGTGATCGATGAACCACCCCCCGGCAGGCTGCCCGTAAAGACCCGCGTTGTTCCCCCCGGCGCTTTGCCCAGGGTGTACAGCTTTATCAGGCAACAAGTGGATCAGGGCAGGCAGGCTTTTATTGTTTGTCCTCTGGTTGAAGAGTCGGAAAAAGTTGACCTGAAGGCGGCCGTCGAGCTGGCTGAAACCCTTGCCGGCGGTGAGTTCAGGGACTACCGGATCGGGCTGTTGCATGGGCGCATGAAATCAGACGAAAAAGAAAGGATGATGGCTTCCTTCCGGCGGGGGCAAACGGAAATACTTATCTGCACCACCGTTATTGAAGTAGGGGTGGACGTGCCGAATGCAACTGTAATAACCATTCTGGATGCCGACCGCTTTGGTCTGGCGCAGCTTCACCAGCTTCGCGGCCGGGTGGGCCGGGGCAACCACCAGTCCTACTGCATCCTGGTTGCCAGCCCGAAGACCAGAGAAGGGTACGCCCGGCTGAATGCTATGGCCCGGACTACAGACGGCTTTATACTGGCTGAGGAAGATCTGCGCCTGCGCGGGCCCGGCGAATTTTACGGCACCCGCCAGTCCGGGCTGCCCGAATTCAAAATAGCCGACCTCATAAGAGATTGGAAGGTACTTCAGGTAGCACGAGAGGAGGCTGTAGCCTGGATTGAAGGAGATCCGCATTTACAAAAGCCGGAAAGCAAGGTGCTATTGAGGGAAATAAAAGAGAGGTTCGGCGGCGCCGGAGGCTACATTGGAGTGGGGTAGCGGTTTTTATTTGAGGGGGAAGTTGTTTTTATGATGGTGGGACAGATAATTCCTTTTATTTTAGACTATATACATCACGGGATCATTGCTGTTAACCAGAATGGAATCGTGATTATTTGCAACACGGCTGCGCAAAAAATGCTGGAGTTCAAAAAGCCTGTCGTAGGCAAGTCAATAACTTCCCTGATGCTGGAAACAAAACTGCTCGATGTCATTAAAACAGGCCAGGGTGAATATGGCAAGCGATTTATCTTTAATAACAAAACTTTTGTAGTTAACCGGACGCCCGTATTAGATAACGGTGTTGTGATTGGAGCTGTTACTGTATTTCAGGATATTACCGAGCTGGAGGAAATATCTACCGAGCTGGAGTCATTTAAGAAGATTAATAAAGAACTGGAAGGAATTATCGCATCATCATACGACGGGATTCTGATTACCGATGGCGAGGGCAACGTACTGAAAATAAACGAATCTCTTTTACGGATAACAAACCTTACTGCCGACCACTTTCTGGGTAAAAAAATTGATTCCTTGTACGAAAATGGTTATTTTTTATCAGAGCCTATCGCCAAGTTAGCCAGGGTTGATAAGAAAATTGTAACAGGTGTACAGAAGATAAAAACCGGAAAAGAAGTTATGGTTACCTCCACACCGGTTTTTAACGACAATGGCGATGTGATAAGGGTGGTTACAAACGCGAGAGACATGTCTGAAATTATCAGCCTGCAGGAACAACTTGCCCGGTCACGCGAAGTGAGCAACCACCTGCGGTCGGAATTTAATAAAATGTTGAAAGACGAGCTGCTTTCCCATGAAATGATTACCAGTAATCCGGAGATGTATAAAATCCTGGAGTTGACCAGACGTGTTGCCTGCAGTGAGGTGACAGTTTTACTCCAGGGGGAATCCGGCGTGGGCAAAGAGGTATTTGCCAAGTTAATCCACGTCTGGAGTAAAAGACAGGGGGCTTTCATTAAGGTTAATTGCAGTGCCATACCCGGACCTCTATTGGAATCCGAGCTCTTTGGTTATGACCGGGGAGCTTTTACGGGAGCCAGCAAAGAGGGCAAACCGGGCCTTTTTGAACTGGCTAATGAAGGCACCCTTTTTCTTGATGAAATCGAAGATTTGCCTTTAGATTTACAGGGCAAGTTCCTCCGGGTTTTGCAAGATGGGGAGTTCATCCGTTTGGGTGGAACCAGGGTAATTAAAGTAAACGTGCGTTTAATAGCCGCCAGCAATAGGGATCTGGCAGGGATGGTTGCTGAGCGCAAGTTCAGGGAGGACCTTTATTACCGTCTCAACGTAGTGCCGATTCTGATCCCGCCGCTGCGTGAAAGAGCTGAGGATATTCCTTTGTTAATAGATCATTTTTTAAATGAATTTAACAAAAAGTATGGCACAAATAAAACGATAACCCCCGGTTTGCTGCAAAGTTTTTTGGACTATAACTGGCCGGGCAATATACGGGAGTTAAAAAATGTACTGGAGCGGCTGATCGTTACCAGCGAGGGCGATGTTATCAGCGAAAACTCTTTTACGGTGACAAAGCATGGCAAACCTCTTTATACTGCAACAAATGTGGGTAAAATGCTTGAGTTTGAACCGGGAGAAGAGCCCATCCCTCCATTAAAAGAGGCCTTGGAACATACTGAAAAAATTATTTTATCCAAAGCCTTAAAAAAGTATAAGAGTTCGAGGCATATAAGCCGGGTATTGGGGATCTCTCATACGGCGGTCCTAAAAAAAATTAAAAAATATCAGTTATAGCCACCTGGAAATAACTATTTCCAGGTGGAATTTTATTATTCCAAATAGTTTGACTATTTGGAAACTTTTATTTCCAAGTATGATATATAAGCATAAGATTTAAGATGGCATATTATTTGCAACCTTTACAATATTAAGAATTTTCTTATATATTAAGGAGGGATAATGATGTTGGAAGGTTTCACCCCGTGGCCGGAGGAGTTCGCTAGGCTATACCGTGAGAAGGGTTACTGGACGGATATAACCCTTGGTGAGATGCTGGAGTCCTCAATTAAAAAGTACGGTCACAAGGAAGCGTTGGTAAGTGGGGATGTGCGCGTCACATATAAGCAGCTCGGGGAAAAAGTTAACCGGTTAGCTTACCATTTCCTGGATTTGGGTTTGAAGCCGCTGGATCGAGTTGTATTTCAGTTAGCCAATACTCTGGAAAATGTCTATACCTTTTTAGCCCTGGTCAAGATCGGTGTGATACCGGTAATGGCATTACCAGCCCACCGTTTTACGGAGATTAATTACTTTGTTCAGCATTCGGGGGCAGTTGCCTGTTTTACTCCTACGGTGTACCGAAAATTTGATTATTTAAGCATGGTTGAACAGATAAGGGCGGAACAGGATAGTCTCAAATATATATTTGTGCAGGGAGAAGCGAAAAATGATCAGATTTCGCTTGAAACTTTGCTTAACACACCAATTGAGCACAAATACCCGGATGATTTTTTGGCCAGGTACCGGCCTGATCCGGATGAAGTTGCTTTTATGCTCCTTTCCGGCGGCACTACCGGCATACCCAAGTTGATCCCCAGGACTCATAACGACTATGTTTATAATGTGCGGCAAAGCGGCAAGGTGGGGGGATATGATGAAGATACCGTCTTTCTCGCGGTCTTGCCAATTGCTCATAATTATACTTTGGGTTGCCCCGGAGTCCTGGCAGCCCTGTATTACGGCGGCAAAGCCGTAATTTCACCCGGTCTTGACGAGGAAACGGTCTTTTCCCTGGTTGAAAAAGAGAAAGTCACGATTATAGCTGCCGCCGTGCCGCTGATTTCGAGGTGGGTAAACTCCCCGGTTCCGTTGCGTTACGATATCAGTTCACTGAAAGTTATCCAAAACGGCGGAGCCAGGCTGGCGCCGGAACTGCGCAAACATATCATGGAGAAGTTCAAATGCAAGCCCCAAGAGGTTTTCGGCACCGGGGAAGGTTTGTTGAACATTGTTCCTCTGGACGCTGATGAGGATATGCTGATCAACAGTTCTGGCATTCCTATTTCCCCTGGTGATGAAATCAAGGTGGTGGATGATAACGGTAATGAAGTGCCGGATGGGCAGCCGGGAGAATTGATTGTTCGCGGCCCTTACACAATACGCGGCTATTACAAAGCGCCGGAGCATAATAGTAAATCCTTTACAGCAGATGGCTTTTACCGCACCGGCGATATTGTCCGCAAGAACGAGCGCGGGTACCTGTTTACCGAAGGTCGAAAAAAAGATTTAATTAACCGCGGGGGCGAAAAAATCAGTTGTGATGAGGTTGAGAACTATATTTTAGCTTATCCCAAAGTAGAAAATGTTTGCCTTGTGGCAATGCCGGACGAGGTATTCGGCGAAAAGGCCTGTGCTTATGTGCTGCCGAAAGCGGGTGAGACAATCACTTTTGAGGAGCTGATAGATTTTTTAAAGAAACAGAATATTGCTGCATTTAAACTTCCAGAGAGAGTCGAAGTGGTTGACTCCTTCCCGTTAAGTCCGGCGGGTAAAATTCTAAAGAGTAAATTGCGTGAAGATATTGTTGAAAAATTAGCAAAAGAGAAAGCTTTAAAAATTAGCTAGTCATATAAAGAAATTGGGAAAATGTCCCCAAATGTTGTTTGTGCCGCCTTTAACTAACCAGGACGGCTAGTTGAAGGCGGCTCAATTTCGGCCGAAGTGTCTGTGACTTAACAAGGATAAAAGGGACGACCTCATCTTGACGTAAATAAGAATTGTTAATTAAAAAGTTAGCATTTATAATTAATTGAAAAAGTTGGCGGTATTTTTGTAAATAAATTAACCAGGAGTGTGATGGAATAGTGCAGCAGGGTAGTGAAAGGCTTTTTAATGTGGAGCGGGACTGGAGGACCATGATTTTAATTGCGCATGATTTTTTCCACTGCTGGCGCAACCTTGTCAGGGGAAAATATGGGGACAGCGCTGCGGAGGAGCTTACCTTGAAGTTTTGGGAGGAGATTGGTAAAAACACAGCTCAGCAATATATTATCAAGGGAAGAATCGATCCGGAAGATGTGGAACAGGTGGTAAATGCCGTGGCCCGGAGCAGCGGGATAATGGGGGAGACTGTGCGGGTGGAAAAAGATGGGGATGCCTTTTTGCTCATACATGATGCCTGTCCCTGGATTGATTCTTATGTCCGGGCTGGTTCTGCCGGGCAGTGTCAAAAGGGTTGTGACCGCTGGTTTGCCGCTACGTTATCTCAGCTTTCCCCGCGTTTGATGGTAAAAACCCTTTCATGTCTGGCTGCTGGTGATGCGCAGTGTTTACGGCGTTTCAGTAAAAAGGTAATGTAAATAATTTTGTGTGGGTGAAAATTTGTATTGGCAGCTCTTATCCGCCGAAAAGGTAGAACTCTGCCAGGCAATCCGGGTGTCTGAAAAATTATTTGTTGAAATATTACATTTTTATTTTTTATTTAATGGTAATATTATTATGAGCTATGAACATATTAAATTATCCGGGGAGGCAAAAAGCGTGGAAATTAAGATACTGGGAACTGGGTGCGCGAAGTGCCAGGCTTTGTATAAGGCAGTCACCGATACTCTCAGTGAAATGGGTCTTAGCGCAGACGTAAAGAAGGTCGAAAAGTTGAAAGAGATTATTGAGGCAGGGGTGATGGTGACCCCGGGGCTGATGATCAACGGCAAGATCAAAGTCACCGGCAAAGTGCCGGGCAGGGAAGATCTTAAGAAGTACATCCAACAAGAAATGCAGCCGGCAAAATAAAATTTGGGGTGTTTGAATTTTGGAAGGATGTTGCGCCTGCGCGGCAGTTCATGTGCTTATTTTTAAAGATATTGCCAGGGCCTGCGGAGAGGAAGAAAGCGTCTGGGGCAAGGATATATTTTTGAGAGAGTGCCGGGGTGTTCCCCCCGGCGTATTTTTGATATATGTTTTTCAAAAGCGGTTGCCTGCTGCAATAATATTTACTTAGAGAGGAGCTTTTTAATTGAAAGAGCGCGACAAGTTTTTATTGATGCTGGGAATATTTTTAGTAGCTTTCTACATTCCGCTGCATAACCCGAGAGTGCAGTCGGCCATCCTTGAAGCGTTTTACATGCTCCAGGACTATGCCCAAAAACATGTGCTGACCTGCCTGGTACCGGCCTTCTTCATCGCCGGAGCCATTGGGGTTTTTGTGTCACAATCGTCGGTATTAAAATATTTCGGACCCGGAGCTAATAAGTTTTTGTCTTACAGTGTCGCCTCCGTATCCGGTTCGGTCCTGGCTGTGTGTTCCTGCACAGTGTTGCCGCTCTTTGCCGGAATCTACATGCGCGGTGCAGGCATAGGACCCGCCGTGACCTTTTTGTACGCCGGGCCTGCCATTAACGTGCTGGCCATTATTCTCACGGCCCGCGTGCTGGGGTTCGATCTGGGCGTGGCAAGGGCGGTGGGGGCGGTTGCTTTCTCTATTATTATAGGACTTTTAATGCATGTTTTCTTTTTAAAAGAGGAGAGGGAGAAGGAAGCGGCGGCGATTAACCTGCCGCCACCGCCGGAGGACAGGCGTTCTTTGGGGCAGTATGTGGTTTATTTTGCCACGATGGTTTTAATCCTCATTTTCGCCACCTGGAGCAGGCCCCTGCAGTCGGTTGGTTTCTTCAACGCTGTCTACCAGGTGCACTGGTACCTGGCTGCATTTTTCTTAGCTGTGCTGGCAGTTATATTGAAAATTTGGTTCGATAAAGACGAAATGCTAAGTTGGGTGGATGCCACCTGGGGTTTTGCCAAGCAGATCTTCCCCTTGCTCCTGGGGGGTGTTCTGGTTGCCGGTTTTTTGATGGGCCGGCCTGACGCGGACAGCGGGATTATCCCGGCGAAATATATTTCTACGCTGGTAGGTGGTAATTCCTTTGGTGCCAACCTGATCGCCTCTGTTGTGGGTGCCTTCATGTACTTTGCCACTTTAACTGAGATACCTATCCTGCAGGGCCTCTTGGGCAGCGGTATGGGTAAGGGGCCGGCGCTCGCCCTGCTTCTTGCCGGACCAGCCTTAAGCCTGCCCAGTATGATTGTGATAAGGCAAATTATGGGCACAAAAAAGGCTGTGGTTTTTATCTTGCTGGTAATTCTCCTGTCAACAATCGCGGGGATGATTTTTGGAACAATCTAGGGCCAAAAAGAAACAGCTGCTTTTATAATTTGATAATATCTTTCATAATTTTCAAAATTTTTGATAGTTTAATTTTTGATAGCTAATGAGGGAAGATGTTCTAGGCATAATTGCACCCGGCGAGGTTCATACTAGATTCAGAAAACAGAAAAGGAGGTGAAATAATGGCACAAGGTCAAAAGACCAACCAAATTCTAATCCGTGGAGCCAGCCGGGCGATGGAAGATTTTAAATGGGAAACCGCTCGTGAACTGGGTATCCAGATTCCTGACAGCGGGTACATGGGTGACCTGCCTTCCAGGGTAAACGGTGCTATCGGTGGTAACATGGTTAAGAAGATGATTGCTGCTTATGAAAATAGTCTGGCATCAGGTGTTGTTCCGCCCACTCCTCAGGTGACGAACATGACTATGACACCTTAAGGAATGAATATATGGGACGGGGGCTAAGCTGGTTGGTTTCGTAGAATCCCGGGTAACTGCCCGCAGCACGTTGCCCGGGTATTAATAAATTGTCAACCCACTTTCCAGTTATTATTACCAACAAGCGGGATAATATTCCGCTTGTTATGTTTTTTTTGTGTTAATTTAGATGTATATTGAAATTGTCGAAGTCGATGGCGGGGTGCAGGGCCATAGAGATCCCGCCGGCAATAGTTTTGGAGGTGTTTAAAATAAGTGTGTCGATCTCCTTGGGAGTTACCATTAGGTTACCGGCAAAAGGTTGCAGGACATTGTTAATGACCTGAAGAGTAAAATCAGGCCGCAAACTTTCATAGATTTGGTTAAGCACCGGGTTTATTTTTAGCTGTTCTAAAAATTGTTCCACGGTAACCTGGGCAATGACGGATGCGTGGACAACTGTGGGAATTCCAATCGCGATTACCGGGATTCCCATGCTTTCGCGGTTAATACCAGCCCGCTTGTTGCCGATGCCTGAGCCGGGGCTAATCCCGGTGTCGGCGATTTGAACGGTGGTGGCAATCCGGTCAACACTGCTTGCGGCCAGTGAATCAATGACAATCATTAATTCAGGCTGAATTTTTTCCACTACCCCCTTGATGATCTCGGCGGTTTCAATGCCGGTAATTCCCAATACACCAGGGGCAATGGCACTTACCGGACGCATGCCTTCACTCAGCTCTTCAGGGGCATATTTAAAGAGATGGCGGGTGACCATGCTGTGATCTATTACCTTCGGGCCCAAAGAATCAGGCGTGGCATTCCAGTTGCCCAGCCCAACCAGAAGGATGTTGGCGTTTTCCGGTAAATTAATGAGAGAAGACAGTTTCCGGGCAAGGATTTCTGCAACTTCCTGGTGTGCCAGGCGGTTGTTTTCACGAAGGGCCGGCGATTCGATGGTTATATAATTGCCCCGGGGTTTTCCTATCAATCGTTCTGCCTGTTCTTCTACCACTTTTACGGTAGTGACGGAGGAATTCTCATGTTTTTCACGGTCAACAATAACTCCCGGGATCTCACGGCCGGTTTGTCCACGTACCAGATCATGAGCTTCCAC
>Ga0067045_1004445_pt1 | contig 19687 bp, 17 predicted proteins | sample TerdegcTABiofilm_FD_59184 | JGI IMG/M metagenome (GOLD analysis project Ga0067045, IMG submission 59184) | Combined Assembly of (Gp0054472, Gp0054536) Wastewater bioreactor microbial communities from Singapore -Terephthalate degrading... | reverse complement strand
GCGCAAAATCATCGAACAAGATCAGCTCTGTCCCCAGGGCCTGACCTCCTGCGGCTGGTCACTACAACCAGTCTCTACCTCACCACAGGATTCTCATCACTCTTCATCGCTGATCAGGTGGTTATCCCGTTGACATCCAAATAGCCGCTGTGATATGGTAAGTGAGCTTTGCGGTGTCCGACACGTACGAGCCCCGCGTGAAAACCGTGCCAAATCAAAGACTCTTGTATTCCCTGTGCGGTCCGATTGCTGGGGCCTGTCGTACCTGGCCAGACTGCTCGGACACCGCTTTCCAAGAGACCTGTAACCCCACCAAACCGAACTTCTCGCGGCCAACAGCGATAGCGATCCTCCTGACACTTTTCATCATGGGGGGATGGTGTTGCGCATATGGACAGGCATCGCTCAGGCCGGTCACCTTCATGCCTCAGTGGATTTCTCAGGCGCAATTCGCGGGGTACATGGTAGCCCAGGAAAAGGGATTCTACCGGGAAGCCGGACTGGATGTAACTCATCTCACTGGAGGTCCCGGCAAGAATTGTTTCGCCTCCCTCGCGGCGGAGGAAACCACTTTTTGCACCGGCTGGCTGTCTACCGCGATCTTGCAGAGGGCCGCTGGGCTGCGGTTGGTCAACCTGGCCCAGATGATTCAGCGTTCCTCTCTTCTCCTGGTTGCGAAGAAGTCGTCCGGCATCCGCGAACCCAAGGATATCGAAAACAAGCGCGTAGGATTTTGGGTAGGCGATTTCGATGCACCAGGGCTCTTCTTTCTCAAGAAGCACAATCTCCGTGTCCAGGTGATCCCCAATTATACTACCGTAACTGTATTCCTTACCGGGGCTGTGGATGCCGTTGCGGCCATGTGGTACAATGAGTATCATACCATTCTCAATTGTGGCTTCAACCCGGACGAGCTGTCAGTGCTGAAATTCGCCGACACAGGGGTTAACTTTCCAGAAGACGGCGTGTACTGCTCTGAAGAGATGTTTGAGTCCGATCCTGCCGCATGTCTTGCCTTTGCCGAGGCTTCCCTCAAGGGCTGGAAACACGCATTCGACCATCCGGATGAGACTATCGAGATCGTCATGCGCCACGCGAGGGATGCGAACACGGGAACCAATGTCGCTCACCAGAGATGGATGCTCGCAGCCATGAAAGACCTTATGACACCTGACGGTAATGATGAGGTGTTCGGAAGGCTCTCCGAAGAGGATTATCGAAGAGTGAGCGAGGCATTGAAGGAGGTCAACCTCATTCGCGAGATCCCGGAATACACGAAATTCTACCGGGGGCCACGATGATTTCGTGGTTGACTGACAGTATTGTCTCCAAGATAACCCTCCTCGTGATGGGAGGGACGTCCGCCGTCCTGGGGCTCGTCCTCGCCCACAGTTATACCTCCTCACGCGATATTATCCTTCGGGAATCAGAGCAGAATGCGAGGAATCTGACCCTTTCGGTTGCGAGACGAATCGAGCAGGAATTCAGGGCTGTGAGCAAGGTGCCGGCCGGGATGGCGGAATATGTCGAGGCACAGGCCCCCAGCAGCACCCAAAATCTTCTCGACCTAATTCGAGCGCTGGTAGCCAACAATCCCGAGGTGTTTGGCGCTGCAGTGGCCTTTGAGCCAGGCGGCTGGGAGAAGGATCTGGCAGCGTACGCGCCGTATTTCTACCGCACTGCCAAGGGAATCGAGTATGTGCAGCTTGCTACCCCGGCGTACAATTATTTTCAGATGGACTACTATCACATTCCGAAGTTGCTCGGTCGCCCTTTGTGGACCAACCCCTATTTCGACGAGGGTGGCGGGAACATTCTGATGGTGACCTACTCGGTCCCCCTGTTTTGGCCCGGCGACAAAGGAGAGCACGGTGATTTTCGGGGCATTGTCACCGCTGACGTATCCCTCGAGTGGCTAACCGAATTGGTGGAGTCGATCAAAGTAGCTCAGACCGGCTACTGTTTCATCATTTCCGACACTGGCCAATTCGTCACGTATCCCAACGGCGCATACATCATGTCCGAGTCTATCTTCAGCATAGCAGAGGAGCAGAAGAAGCCGAGATTGCGGGAGATTGGACGCTCCATGATACGAGCCGGATCCGGCTTCGAAGACATTGGCGATGCGTTGACGGAACAAGAAGCTTTTCTTGCCTTCGCTCGCATACCGTCCACCGGCTGGGCACTGGGTGCGGTGTTCCCGAAACACGAGCTCCTTGCGGAGGTCACCTCCCTCCACCATCAGACAGTCGTATGGGCCGGCTTCAGCGTGGCGTTGCTCCTGCTGGTGAGCATTCTGGTAGCGAGATCGGTAGCCAAGCCACTGCTCCGCATGGCTGACGCTGCGGAGAAGGTGGGACGCGGAGAGCTCGACATAGATCTGTCAGATATCAAGACCACTGACGAAGTGGGACAGCTTGCACGATCTCTCGCCCATATGACGGAGGGGCTCAAGCAGAGAGATTTCATTCGGGACACGTTCGGCCGCTATGTCACCAGGGATGTGGTAAGTCGGCTCCTTGATTCCACAGATGGTCTCAAGCTGGGCGGCGAGTCCCGGGAAATCACCTTGATGATGTCGGATCTGCGTGGCTTCACCGCGCTCACGTCTCACATGAAACCCGAAGACATCATCTCGTTCCTCAACAGGTACCTGGGCAAGATGGTGGAAATTCTACTGGACCACAGGGGCGTCATTGACGAGATCATCGGTGACGGTATACTGGCTTTCTTTGGCGCACCCGAGCCCTTGCCTGACCATCCGGCCCGAGCACTGGCCTGCGCGCTGCGCATGCAGGAGGCCATGAAAGAGATCAACGCTCTCAATGAGGCTGACGGTTTGGCGCATCTGGAAATGGGGATCGCCATCCATACCGGGACCGTGGTGGTTGGCAATATCGGATCCGAACGCAGGTCCAAATACGGTGCTGTAGGGTCCGCAGTCAATTTTACCGGCAGAATGGAATCGTACTCCACAGGGGGACAGGTCCTGATCAGCCAGGCCACGTACGACCACGTGGCGGACATCGTCACCGTCAATAAGGCCATCGGTATTCAAATGAAGGGTATCCCGGGAACCGTCACCCTTTACGACGTCAAAGGAATTGGGGGACCGTACAACGTTTATCTGTCGCAGGCAGACGAAACGTCACGGCCGCTGGTGCCGCCCATAGACGTCACCGTCTGGCGCCTTGTGGAGAAAACTGTCCAGGGTACTGGGGTTCCGGCGTTGATAACGCATGCCTCTCAAACCTCGGTTGTCGTCAACCTTTGCGAGCCAGTTGAACAATGGGAAGATCTGCGAATCAGATTGGAGACCCTGGGAACCGAGTCCATCGAAGGAGAGCTCTACGGAAAAGTCGTTTCCGCGGAACGACACCTCGATTCCTGCACAGCGGTTGTTCGCCTTACGTCCATGTCCCCCCACGTCCACCAGTACTTGACCAAGCCGGCGTAATCTCAAAAAAAGGGGGCCGAACCGTTGTAACGTCGGAGCACGCTTCAAATGTGGACACCGGCAAGATGCCGGCGCTACGGAGGATGCGTGTCGACAATCCATGGTAGGTGCGGGTTTCAAACACGCGCTCGTGTCAAGGAGAGGCAAGACAAGAGTACCGGCAAGATGCCGGCGCTACGGGGAATGCATCTCGACAACCCATGGCAGGGGATTGTGTCAGATGCCCGAGGTTCTGGCCGCTTCCCGTGTGAGTAGGGAATTTGTGGGAGGATCGCAGACCGGTGGGACGGGCGTCCCGCCCGTCATTGTCGAACAGAAGAAACGGCCATTATTACAGGCGACCGCTGTAAACTGTGCCCTCGTCCCAACATCACCGACCGGCCGTCATTCTGACCGCAGGCCTAGCACACGATGGGCTGCCCTCCCGCGCCGGCGGACCCGCTCACTAGGACGTTGAGCCCCCTGTCCCGGAATCTCTGGAGGATATCTTCTGTCTCGAACTCTCGTCTAATGAATACCACCCGATTAATGGTCGAATTCTTCAATGTGCGACCCTCGAACGGCCCCAGCTCGAAGGAACGCCCCACGTGACTGTAGAAGTACGGCCGACCATTCTCGAAGACGAATCCTTTGGCCCGAATCACATCGCTCGGCAGGTTTTCAGCCACGTGGCGGAAGTCGTTCAGAGTCCCGGAAAGCCAGCGGCACGTCATAGACACGAGACGATCTGCTGGCTCGAGCTGAGCAGCCTGATCCTCAAGGGCCTGCTCGACGAGCTTGTCGAGCTCCGCTTCGGAGAGCAGTCGCTCCCCTTCGTCCGGCGTGACGGATTGTTCCAGCTCCACCCGTTGGGCTTCGGCAAATAGACCTTTGAAATCAACTCTTGCGTACGTTGTTTCCACAAATTCCGCATTGGGTTTGTGTCGACGCACTACTTCCTTGATTCTCTCGATTGTATCCTTGTTCGATAGGTCCACCTTGTTGATTATGAAACGGTCGGTCGATTCAACCTGTCTTTCGACTGCCGTGAATACCTCGTACTGCTCGACAAAGTTCTCCGCATCGATGAGGCAGAATCTTTCCCGGAGCAGGAAGACCCCTTTGAAGACCGGATTGTTGAGGTCCGTGGCCAGGTCGGAAGGATTCGCTGCTCCCGAGGCTTCGATGACAAGGATCTCGGGTTTGATCGCGGTTGCTATGCGATAGAGGCCTTTCATGAAATCGCCCTTGGCACATGCGCAAAATATGGACCCCTTGCTGATTTCCATGAGCTCCAGCTCAGGATCTTCGATGAGGACCCCGTCTATTCCTTCGTCACCGAACTCGTTCATCAGGACCATCAACTTCCGGTCGGTCGGAGCACGTTTAAGAATCCTGTTGAGAAAAGTCGTCTTCCCGCTTCCGAGGAAACCCGAGATCAGGTACACATTGATTGCAGCCTGGGTCATGGCTCTTCTCCGACGCTGCGCTTTGGCAGCTCCGCTTCTTATGGATCGGCTTCTGAAGCCTTTCCGATAAAAATCACCTTCTCGTCAGTTGCTAGCACTGGAGTCACGGGAGACACGGGGCGCAAAAAAGCTTCACGGTAGTCGGTCTTCTGTGCCAGTTGCCTGAAGGATGGCTTCTACCAACTCATCCCTGCCCGGAATGACGCACTCGAATACCAGCTTTCCATCAATGGCAACAGCGGGTAAACTTCTGGCCCCGAGCTCTCGAAATCGTGTCACTCCGTCGAGTGTCCGAAGACTCCATTCCCGGTACTCGACCTCATCCAGCATGTTCTGCGGTAAATCCTTTACCGCTGCGACCATATAGACGCACGCCTGTCACTGGGCGAAGTCAGTTACCAACGTTTCTACGAGTGTCTTACGTGCCACTGTTCCTGCCTTTCCAAATATTGAGCCGCCGCGTGAGCGGCCAATGCTCCGTCAGCGGCAGCGGTAACGATCTGTCGCAGGGGTGTTACCCGAACATCTCCGGCCGCGTACACCCCTGGCACCGAGGTCCTCAGCAGGGTATCCGTCACGATGAATCCCTGCTCATCCAAAGAAACGGCTCCTTGAAGGAACTCCGTCACCGGTGAAGGGCCTATTCCGACGAACACCGCTTCCACGTGAATTGTCTCTCGATCCTTCGTCTCGACATTCTGCACTAAGACTGCCTCTGCCCTCTTGTCTCCGAGAATCGTCTTGACTGTTCGATGAGTGAGAACGCGGACGCTCGGATTCGTTTGGAGCCGCTTTACAAGCGAGTGACTGGCTGCAAGCTTCGCACCTCGCGTAATGACGGTCACGGATTCTGCGTGTGGCAATAACGCGAGAGCGGTGCAAACAGCGGTTTCGCCTCCCCCTATTACAGCGGCCCGACGGCGCTCCATTGTCCTCAGGAGAGGGCCGTCGCACGTTGCGCAGTAATAAACTGCCTTTCCCTGAAGCTCGAGCTCCCGTGGAACCCCCAGTCGTCTGGGCTTGGAGCCGGTAGCTATCACGACGGCCTTCGCGGCGAAACTCCCGTCTGCAGTGAAGACCTGCTTAATATCACCAGCAAAATCCACTCTCGTGACCGATCGTGGATCCGGCGCTGCTCCCGTCTCGTCAACGACCTGTTGGAGCCAACGGGCCATTAGCTCGGCACCAGTGACTCCACCCGGAAATCCGGGAAAGTTGTCCACAGTGGAGTGCAGGGCAACCTGACCCCCGGGTGCATCCCCCCCAAGGACGAGCACTCGGAGTCCGGCACGATGTCCGCTGAGCGCGGCATTCAACCCCGCGGGGCCAGCTCCCAATACCAGCAGATCAAGAGGTTCGGTGTTCAAGGATCTGACTCCCATAAGCGCAACGCTTTGTCTAAAGCCTCGCACAACTCGTCGGGCCCGGGAATGTCATCGAAAACCAGACGGCCATCGAACAAGATGGCCGGAATAGGGAGCTTTCCTCCGTGGCATGCACACAGCTCCAAATAACGAATTGCATCGGCTCTGGACTTCGTCTCCAGCACCTTCACCCGTATCCGGTGCTCATAACGCTCCGCGACGTATTCCACGGCAGCTATGGCATATTCACAGGGGACACAATGGGGTCCCTCTGACACGACTTCGACCGGCAGCGGTCCGCTCGTTGCCTCGAAAATACCGTCGCCCTTGTCGCAAACCGACGGAACGACGACAAAGGGGTGACCTTCAGGCTCTCTGCCGATCTGCTCTCGTCCTCCGGCGGATGATTTGTGCTCGATCTTGGATGCAAACACCATGTTTCGTTCAGAGATGACCGACGCGTGCCACGGCAAACTCGTCGGTCATCACTCCTGATTCATGACTAAGAGTTCCAATCACGCAGTCGCGTAACCATCTCGAGATTATTCTCGTCGCGTGTGTAACCCTGCTTCAGCTCGCGCGAGATTTTCCTCGAGGTTGTCAAAATCAAAGCCCTTATCACGAAGCATTCTGATCTTCGTTGCCATCTCGGGCGTTGGCGCTCGATCAGCCATCGCATCGATCAGCTCTTCATATTGCGGGATGATCGATTCAAACAGCAGGTCTCCCTGGATTGCTATGGTAGGGAGCACCTTGCCCTTCATCTCTATGAATTTTGCAATCCCTTCCTTGTTTTTGATCGACCACTCCTTGTAGTCGATGATCTCTTGAATCTCTCTGGGCAAAGCGGCAATCGATTCCATCATGTAGCCGCACGCGGCGCATTGAACGCTATCCAGAGTGAGCACGTCAATTTGGAGCTTTCCAGACATGGGCTCCCTCCTTCCTACTTCGCGACCATATGATGAGGGTACCGTGCGTAGTACTGGTTGTACCACTCGACCGCTTCGATGGCTTGATCCATATGTCCCACCGGAACATCGTAGGGCATGTCTCAGCCTGGGGCGAATACATAGCCTGTCATGCCCCCTGCGGCGAGTGAAACGATCGCGTCTTCTCGAGGCGAGATAAGTCCCAAAGACAAGGCCAGGGTGAGCTTGAGGTTTCCCCCGAACCCAACACCGTACTTGCGTGCCACATCGCGCACGTAGGTGAGGTTGAGCTGCTCGTCGATGGCAAAGCCGTCTGTTCCGACTTGCGCAACCTCTTCCAGCACCTTGGTAGCGTCACCACAGATGAAGAAGCTAGAGACTTTTCCTGCTTTCTTAACCGCCTGAATGGCAGGCTGACTAGCAGGAGCTACAAACTCCCGGAAAGTCTCGGGCTTGATCTGAGAGGCAACCGGATCGGTGATAGCGATGACATCGCATCCGATTTCTTCGGCATAGATGCGTGCAGCTTCGGCTGCAACCTCGCCGCAGAAGTCAATGATCTCTTTCGCCACCACCTTGTTCTTGTACACATCCGTGAAGATGCGCACACCCCGCAGGTGACTGGCCAGAGTGAGAGGGCCGCACAATATTCCGTAAAGCGCCACGTCAGGCAGCGCGGCTCTAACCTTCTTGCCCGCTTCAATAATCACCGGCCACCGACCGTCCTTGGGACCGGGGATCTTGAGACCTGCCTCCTTGAGGCTCTTCTTGTCGAGTGGATGACCTGTTATGGAAGGGGGGTTATCCGGCCACCATTTGTGGTCGCACCCCATGGAAATGGCTTCCACGGTCAGGTCGAACAGGAGAGGGATTCCGTCCGCCTTGTACCTCTCGGCCGCGTACATCACGCCCTTAGCAATTAGATCCGGGTCCCTGAGATACTTGTCCGCGGGCTCTCCGATGAGAAAAGCGCTGTGGACGCCGGAATATGGCACCCACGGAACCTTTTGGGTGGGAAGTCCTTTCACCGCATCAATGACATCCTGCTTTCCCATTGCACTGCTCCTTCAACGAGGATTTGCTGGTTATCGTCTTTGATCCGCAATCCCAACGCACATTCACGGCCGCCCTGACCCGGCCTCCTTCCCGGGAGACGTATTGGCCTGGCACAAAAGAACTGGTCGACAAAGGACAAGCTTTTGTTGTATGCTTTTACTTAGGAATTAGAAAGAGCGCCCGGTGCGATCCGGAAAATTGATGACCTATAACCACTACTAATCTTGTAAACTATTGTAGAGTCTCCGCGCGACGAGGTCAAGCTTTAATTACAGGCTGCGACCTCTTTTCGCGGTCAATGGACCTCCTGGGAAAGGGGTCGCGGTTTCGGTATTTTTGATTGCTATTCCCCTACCAAAGAAGTATGGTAAATGTGCCACAAGCCTGGGATCCCCCCAGGGAAAGGAGTTTGAAACATGGCCGAACTCCCCGCCCTCTTCTTTGTCGGCGGTTTCCTCGGAGCCGGAAAGACCACAGCCATCCGTGCCCTCGCGAGGCTCTTCGCTCAAAAGGGTGTCAAGACTGCTGCCATCACCAATGACCAAGCCGCCGGTCTCGTGGACACTATCTTTCTCGCTGGAGAGGGGATGGCGACGGAGGAAGTTACAGGTTCTTGCTTTTGCTGTGACTTCAATGGGTTGTCTCGAGCAATCGATCACAGCATCGCCACCGCAGCCCCTGGGGTCATCCTGGCCGAACCTGTGGGAAGCTGCACAGACATTGTTGCGACAGTGATTCTCCCTTTGCAGGATCTCATGAAAGACAAGGTCAAGGTATATGCCTATTCGGTCCTGGTGGAACCTTTGAGGTGGCAGGAGCTCGAGGAAGCTGCCACGGATGTCCCGTGGTCCATGAGGTACCTTTTCGAGAAGCAGGTGGAGGAAGCTGATTTCGTGGTGTTGACCAAAACCGATACTATCAGTCGATCGGCGCACGAGAGGATTGAGGAGAGCTTCGGCTCACGTTACCCCCATGCTCGGTTGCTGTCCATTTCGTCTAAGGATGGCTCAGGCTTGGAGGAATGGCTGGACGCGGTGCAATCCACTCCTCCGGGTAATCGATGGCTCAGGGAGATCGATTACGACATATATGCGCAAGCTGAAGCCGAAATGGGCTGGCTCAATGCTGAAGCTGACCTTATGTTCCCGGCTCCGGTGGACGGAAGGGATGCCGCTGTTCGAGTCACGTTGGGCATGGCTGACAGAATCACCGGACGCAAAGCGAGAATCGGGCACCTGAAAGTGCTTGCCACAGGGGACACCGGGGGTGTGAAGGCGGGAATCAGCATTTCGGGCCAGGCGGGACAACTCGACGGCTCCTTTTCGGGACCCGTGTCGCGACTCCACCTGACCCTGAACGCTCGGGCCACTGTATCCCCGGGCGACATGGCCGAAATCATGATGTCGGTGATCGCGGATTTTCGGCAGACGGACGGCGCTCAGACGGACATCGCCTGCCTCAGCACATTTAGGCCGGCCCGACCAAATCCGACTCATCGTTACCCAGGAGGCAAATGATGCCCGTCCGGGAGCGAGAAAGCCCTGACCCGGACGCCCCCCTTTTGTTCATCGAGGTGATCTGCGAGCGGGCTCATTGCGTGATTTATGAATACGCAATTGTGACCGTGAAATTCATCGCAGATGAATTTCACGGCCGCGTCAAGGTAAAGCCGGTAGTCAGGCGAGGCAGCACGAAGAATGTGGAAAGGTATCTGGAGCTCTGCAAACGCAATGGATGTCATCTGTCCGTCCCTGCCATCCTTATGGACGGCAAGCTCCGTTTCACCTATGTCCCGGGTCCCGAAGAGCTTCGCACGGCAATACGGGAAGCTCTTGACTCCCGGAGAGCCGGGACTAATTTCCTGTAGCTGCCGAATCTTGGGATGCAGGCTAGAAAGCCTGCACTACATGGGCCATTTCCGAACATGTAGGGTAGCCTTTCAGGCTGCCATAATCCGCATACGTAGTGTAGNNTTTAGGCTGCCGAATCTTGAGATGCAGGCTAGAAAGCCTGCACTACATGGGCCATTTCCGAACATGTCGGGTAGCCTTTCAGGCTGCCATAATCCGCATACGTAGTGTAGCCTTTTAGGCTGCCAAATCTTAAGATGCAGGCTAGAAAGCCTGCACTACATGGGCCATTTCCGAACATGTGGGGTAGCCTTTTAGGCTGCCATAATCCGCATACGTAGTGTAGCCTTTCAGGCTGCCAAATCTTAAGATGCAGGCTAGAAAGCCTGCACTACAGGGGCCATTTCCGCGTACGTAGGGTAGCCTTTTTGGGGCTGCCGAATCTTGAGATGCAGGCTAGAAAGCCTGCACTACATGGGCCATTTCCGAACATGTGGGGTAGCCTTTTAGGCTGCCAAATCTTAAGATGCAGGCTAGAAAGCCTGCACTACAGGGGCCATTTCCGCGTACGTAGGGTAGCCTTTCAGGCTGCCAAATCTTGAGATGCAGGCTAGAAAGCCTCCACTACTGGGCTCCTCAGCCCAATAGGGCCCTTCTGACGAGCGTCCTCGCTATTTCGAGCTTGTACGCATTCATCCTGAGAGGCCTCGCTCCGGCTACGGCAAGCTCTGCCGCTTCTCGCGCGGGTTCCTCTCCGACAGTTTGCCCTCGTATGATTTCTTCCGCTTTCCGGGCCCGGACAGGCTCAGGGGCTACCGCGCCCAGCACAATACGCGCATCCTTCCACACCCCATCGCCGAATGTCACCATTGAGGCCACACTCACCATTGCGAAATCGATCGGTCTTCTGAGAGTAAATTTCTCGTACCTCTGTCTCGCACCAACCGGTGGCTTCGGTACTTGAATCTCTCTTATGAGCTCATCTGCTTCAAGCACGGTTGAGCTCGTCGCCGTGGCCTTGAAGAAGAGGTGAGCGGAAAGAGTCCGGCTCGTGGTAACGATGCGAGCATCCAGGGCCATCAGAGCGACCGCTATGTCCGAAGGGCTCACCGCAAAACAACCTTTCCGAGCTGTGCTCGGATACGAGGGTACGTCTGAAACGTCAGGGCTTTGGCCTACGTCGCGTCCCTCGGTGAGAGGAGCTGGGCCGAATATCGAGTGGTACCGATTGTCGCCGGCCAAGGCGGGGCAATGTTTGCCGCCTTTGCGAAGACAAACTATAGGACCCCCGATTTGACGGGGGTACCTGTAAAAGCAGCAGCGAACCTCCTGAGCGAGATTGCCGCCAATGGTGGCCATGTTACGCACGTGGGGTGTAGCAACGGAGCGCGCCGCGTCTGCAAGCAGACTGTATTCTTCTTTCACCGTGGGGGCGGCCGCGATGTCGGCTAGTCTGGCAAGGGCTCCTATCTTGAGAGCCCCTTCATCTGTCCTGATATAGTCGAGGCCCTCGATGGTCTTAATGTTGATCACCGCCTCGGGGTAATCGGGATGAATTCTGTCCCTCAAGGTGCCTAACAGATCGGTACCTCCCGCATTTGCCTTCGCTTTCCCCTGGTACTGATTCAGGAGCTCAACCGCTTCCCCGATCGAGCGTGCATTATGGTGCTCAAACCACTTCATCTCGCGCCTCCTCCCTTTCCTCCAGCCACTTTGCCCAAGGCTTGGAGCACCCGAGCGGGAGTGACGGGGTACTCGTGGAGCCAGGTTCCTACCGCATTCGAGACAGCCATGAGGACTGCCGAAGGGCCAGGGGACGTGGCCACTTCGCCCACTCCAACTCCGTGGAAGCGGTGCGTGGGCATGGGGGTCTCGAGCACCACACGCTCGATTACCGGCAGCTCGGCAAAAGTCCGCCACTTGTAGTCGATCATGTTGGCATTGAGTATGTGCCCTGACGAGCGACTGAGTATTGTCTCCTCGAAGGTAGCGCTGTCGACGCCTGCCGCACCGAGACATCCGTTGAGCTGACCCTCTAGACCCGGGGGATCCATGATCTGACCGACGTCCGTAGCGAGCACAAGTCTCACCAAGGTGACCTTTCCTGTCTCAGTATCAACCTCAACCTCTACAAAGCTCATCAGGCAATTACACAAGGAAAAGTCCGGCTCAAAGCGTCCCGATCCCAGTATGGTGCGGTCGCTTCCGAGAGCCCTCCATTTCAAGCTCTTTTCCGGGTGTGCTCTCGCAAAGACCACCCCATCGGCCGTTTCCAGCTCCCCGGGGTCAACCCCCAGTTTTGGGGCTGCGAGACTGAAGAGCTTTCTTTTCGCGGCTTCTGCCGCGGCGATCACGGCGCTTCCGATAGCGTAAGTCCCTCTGGAGCCGACCGGTCCGAACTCGAACGGAGTGACCAGCGAATCCGCAGGCGTCATGGAGATCCGATCCGGTGCTATCTGAAGCACCTCCGCTACCAGCTTGGCATAGTTGCTTTTCTGACCCGTGCCGTGCTCTGCAACGCAGAGAAAAATGGTGGCGGTGCCATCATGGCGGAGCTGGACGTATGCCTCTGCAGCGTCCTCACCCACATCTGCATTTCCATGGACGCCGACCCCGATTCCTCTTCGCTTCGAGCCATTTACAGCGGAGGGGGTAAGCCAACCTTTCCACTTCTCCTTCCAACCGAACTGTTTGGCGCCAGCGTCCATGGCTTTCGAAAAATCGATCCCGCCATACTGGTACCACTCACCGTCTCTCCAGAAGTAGCCCCCGCCGGGCCGGACGTAATTCTTCTTCAGCACCTCGAACGGATCAAGGCCGGCCTTTTCCATGGCGAGAGACAAGAGGGGCATGAATGAACACTCCAGTTCCTGTCCTCCGAAGCCCCTTGTGCATCCCGAAGCAGTTCTGTTCGTGGCTACGATCATGGTTTTCAGGTCCCAATTGGGGCACTGGGTCATGATCATGAGCTCCCCAAGTCCCACTGCGACCTGGGTCTGGGTAGTGAGCGAATAGTAGCCCGAATCGACATACCACGTTCCCTGTATGGCAGTTATTGTTCCGTCATTCTTCATCCCCACCCTGGCTTGAATCCGGGACCCAATCCTCAGCGTGAACGCAGCCAGGTGCTCTTCTTTGGTGAGCCAAACCTTTACCGGCCTCCCCGTGGCTTTGCTCAAGAGCACTGCGTAGGTTTGAATCTGCCAGCACGTAATTTTCGTCCCGAAACTGCCACCTACGTGGCTGCCAATGCATCTCACCTGCACCGCCCGGTTAAACACATGAGAAAGAATCACCTTGTCCATGTACGGTGCTTGGCTAGTGCCCCAGACGGTGACCTTGTCAGGATCCTCCCACGCGGCCACCGCACCCACCGACTCAGCAGGCAGGGCATTGGGTATGTTCTCGTAGCCGAAGGTTCCTTCAGCGATGACGTCTGCGTCTGAGAATCCCTTTGCCACGTCTCCCGTGCACAGGCCCTTGAGGCATTTGGGCCCAAGCAGTTTGGTACCGCCAGGAATGATATTTCCCGGGTACTCTTCGTGAACGAGAGGAGCGCCTGGTTTGAGCGCCGAATCGATATCCAGGACCGGCTGGAGGACCTCGTATTCCACATCGATGAGATCCAAAGCCTCTTCCGCGATTTCTTCGGTTTCGGCAGCGACGAGGGCCACAGCGTCACCAACATACCTGACCTTCCTGTCTAGGACTCGCAGTCTGCGCGGTGTACCACCCATCCACTCAGGAATGTCCTGCCACGTGAGAACCGCCGCTACCCCAGGGAGCGCTTCAGCCTTGCTCTTGTCTACGTGCGTGATCAGTGCGTGGGCATAAGGGCTTCTCAGCACTTTTCCGTGCAGGAGGTTCTGAAATTTGAGATCGTCAAGGTACAGGGCACTCCCCGTGACAATTGCTCCGGCGTCCATGCGGGGCATTTGTTTCCCTATGTATCGGTAATTCCCTCCCATGTTCACTGCCCCTTCTCCGCAACCGACATGATCGCCCTGATGACCTGGTAATGGCTTATGCACCTACAGAAATTGCCGGAGAGGGCCTCCTTAATTTCTTCTTCCGTTGGCCGTGGGTTGTCATTGAGGAATGCCCTCGCTGTCATGATCATTCCAGGCGTACAGTACCCGCATTGAAAAGCTGTGTGGTCGATGAATGCTTGTTGCAAGGGATCGAGCGCCCCAGTTTTCCGATCTTTCAACCCCTCGATTGTTATTATCGTCTTTCCATCGCACTCCACTGTCAGGACCTTACAGGAAAGGACGGCTTTTCCGTCTGAGATGACAGTGCAGCATCCGCAGGCGCCCATGTCGCATGAGACCTTGGTGCCCGTGAGACCCAGAGAGTTTCTCAGGGTCCAGGACAGGGTGTGGGACGGTGAGACTTCGTTTGGTCCGCTCCCCACCACAAACTGGTGGTACTGTCCATTGACCGTGAAGCCTACCCGGCGAACCCGGTCTGCTTGAACAGTGGAACGATTGGCCTGACTTGTTGCCATTTGTTTCTCTCCTTCGACAAAATGACCGGCTTGATGAGGATTGAGAGAACCCGGAGCGGCCGCCTTTCGAGCTCTAGGTCTCCGGGCAGCATGCGGTCAGCCGATTATCAGCCCTTCAATCCTCGACTTTTGCACCCAACTGACGCGATAGAGTCCTTCCGGCTTCTGCAATGAGAGCTCCACACTCCTGGGCAGCGTCTGCAGAGGCGAGGCCGATAAGTGCCAGGTACCCCATGGGGCGGCCGTTCGGGCCCAGCACGGGCGCTGCCACGGCATTGAGTCCCGGCACCATCTCCCCCAGATCTTCAGCGAACCAGACCTTGCGACACCGGCTGATTTCCTCCTTCAGCCTTTCCTCGTCGAACTTGGAGGGATCTCCATGAAAATATGGCCTTTCTTCCTCGATCAGCCTCTGGATCTCATCTTCCGGAAGGAAAGCGGCTATGGCCTTGCCGTGGCAGCCATAGGTAAGGGGGAAACGAGCGCCCACTCGCATGGTGATACCGAACGCACGATCCCCTTCGTGCTTGGCCGCGACAAAGACATTCTTGTCAGCGATCAACCCCAGGGCTGCAGTGGCTTTGGCCTTCCTTGCGAGCTCGGCCAGGATGGGTTCGGCAAGCTTCGGAGCGCTAAGGGTGTCAAGAAACTTTCTCGATAGACCGATAAGGCCGGGACCGAGGGAGTAGCCCTTTCCCCTCCCGCCCGTTTGAACCACGCCGAACTTTTGGAGCGTGCGGAGAATGCCGAAGGCCGTGCTCTTGTGAATTCCCAATTCTGTGCAGATTTCGGTCAAGGTCACGTGTGCAGATTCGGCCCGTGCCATATGGAACAATATGCGCAAAGCCTGCTCCACTGCGGGCACGAGGTATTTGTCAGTTTTGTCGGTCTTCTTGTGGGTAGGCATTGGTTCGATAGAGCGAACTATAGTTTTGTAAAACAAACAAGATAGTCTCTACCACTGCACCGCTGACCGTGTCAACAGAAAATCAACGTGGGGCGATTACCCTCTGGGGCCTAAGTTCAACAGCAGCGGCTGTTGCTGCTTTCGAAGCCGCCCTTGCTCGAAGCGGGCTTAAAAGAAGACTACCGGTGAGACGCCGGCGCTACGAAGACGGGAGTAGGGCGGCTCGTGGTGGCTATCGACGGCTCCCGCGAAATTCCGGGGACTTTCATGGTCCGTCGTGCCTGCCATGTCCTGGATGTTTACGAAATCCTCTACTTAGTTCAGCCATTTTGTCAGACCCGGGTCCTCGGGCTCCCCAGCACCCCAGGCTCTCCGGGTTCTGCGGTACCCCTGCCGATTATTTCGTGCGGTCTTCCACGCGGACCTCCATCACAATGCGGCCCCATCCGCCGCACTCTACCCCCACGTCAGAGCATCCGACACGATTGAAAGCCATTTCGTTCGGGTCCACGCCCGCGAAGACGAGCTCGTTCACGGCAAGCACGGCAGGCCTCAGGGAGGCCACAGCGTAAATACACATTCTCCCCGGACACAGCTTGGAGATGAGGTTACCGGAGCCGTCCAGGTAAATCTTGTCCCCCACTTTGTGGCGACTGTTGCACCCGTGGGAGTGGACGACCTCCGCGACTATGGTTTTGGACGTCAGATATGCGGCCTTGCTCAGGACGCGTGCGTTCCTCGGGTTGGCCTTGAATTTCGCGAGATCCTCGTCAGAGTAGCCGAGGCGCTGTTGAAGCTCGGTCCATGCTTGCTCATCCATTGTCATCTCCTCTTTCCTCTCCTCCGTGTTGGATTCCATGAGAAACATGAGTGTGACCGGAAAAATGAAATCCCGCAACATTTCCTCCGGTGGCTATGGGTCTTCACCGTAATTCCGGGACGTTACGATACCGCGTGGGGCAGTCCGTATGAGTAATTCATGAGCAGGTCTTTCCTACGTTGACCTTCCTCAGCGTGGCAACTATGGTTGAATGGCTGCACGAAGGCGAGCCCACCCGATGGAGCTTCTTCTTGCGAAGCACGGGGGCCTTCCTGTTATGGCTTTGGCGGAAGAGTCACGGAGTGCGGATCAGGACATGATCGCGGGAGCAGCGTATTCTCATTTCGGGGAGTAAGGAGCACATGAAGAAGCTGAACATGCGCAGCTTGATGGGGTTAGTCTCTCTGGGGGTTGTGACAGTATTCCTCTGGATCGTCCTCGGGATCGATCTCACCCACGGTGCGGGGAACTATTACAGTGGAAAGCCGGCAAAGTACATCTTCTTTTTCATCGGGGATGGAATGGGCGCTTCCCAAAGAGATCTTGCGGCCGCGTTCGCGGGAAAAGAGCTCGTCATGAATACATTACCGGCACAGGGACTCACCACTACGTGCGCGCAGAACCGGTACATTACCGACTCTGCCGCGGCTGTTACCGCTCTCGCGTGCGGAAAAAAGACCAACGTAAAGATGATAGGCCTGGACCCCGATGGGAAGCCACTAGAGACCATAGCGGAACTGGCAAAGAAGAGAGGGTTGAAGGTGGGCATCATCTCGAGCGCCCCGATCGATCATGCCACACCGGCGGGCTTCTATGCCCACGTACCAAGCAGGTACCAATTCTACGATATCGATGTGGCCATAGCGGAGAGCGGATTTGACTTTTTCGGCGGCGGAGGGCTCGTTGACCCTGACAACAGAAGAACTAAATCGAAACAGTTTAAAGGAGATGCCCGTGAGCTCATGAAGACTGCTGGGTACAGGTTCATCAACAAGAGAGACGAGCTGATGAGCCTCAAGCCGGGGGATGACAAAGTTTACGCGTTCAATAAGAGGCTTACGGAAAAGTTCGCCATGCCCTACGCCATGGATATGGACGGGCGAGAGGATATCTCTCTCGCTGAGCTCACCGATGCGGCGGTTCGCTTTCTGGAGAACGAGAAGGGCTTCTTCGTTGTGGTAGAGGGTGGGAAAATCGACTGGGCCTGCCATGCGAACGATGCGGCCACGTCCGTTCACGATACGATCGCTTTCGACGAGGCTATAGAGAAGGCGGTCGAATTCTGGAAAAAGCACCCGGCAGAAACACTGATCGTTGTCACCGGTGACCACGAGACTGGTGGGATGTCCCTCGGCTCTTATGGTACCCAGTATGAGACCGGGTTTGAGCTTCTCTCGCTCCAGAAAATCTCATCCGAGAGGTTCGTGGGGGAAGTCCTCAAGAGCTACAAGAAGGCCTGCAAGGAATTTTGTCACTTCGAGACGGTGAGGCCCCTAATCACTGAATACTTCGGTCTCAAGTTCGGGGGCGACACGAACGATCCCTTGGTGCTCAATGAACACGAGGTCAAGCGAATCAAAAGGGCTTACGAGCTCAGTATGGCCTTTGACAAGCCTGTGATGAAAAACTTCAAGAATTACGTGCGATACGGGGAGAATGATCCGCTAACGGTAACGCTCACACAAATTCTGAACAACAAAGCAGGTATTGGTTGGACATCCTTTTCCCATACGGGGGCCGCGGTGGTAACATCCGCTGCGGGAGTGGGATCGCACCTCTTTAACGGGAGGTACGACAACACCGAAATAGCGCTGAAGATTATGTCAATCATGGGCGAGGAGCCGAAAGCACGGTACCGGCATGAGCCAGCGAAGGCGGCGGGGCGCTCTGTTCCGGTGCCGGTGGCCGCGACTGGACAGCGAGCAGCCGGCACCCATTAGTTTCTGTCATGTGGTGCCCTGGAGCGAGCCTTTCCAAGATGATCCCCATGAATTATAGTGATATTGAGCATATTTTGTGACGCCGACACTTACCGGTCTTGCTGCAGGGTGGAAGGGAGTGTGGATAGCAGGTGAAACGTGACCACACGCAGGGATTTTTTCAGACGGATCCTCACGGGAGGAGCGCTAGCCTCAGTCCTCGGGTATGAGGCTGCAGCTTCTCTGGCAAGAGCCATGACGCAAGAAACAGACAAGATGATTATCGCCCCGGGCACGGGTCGGGACACGCTCGTGAAGGAGAATCCCGCGAACCTGGATGCGACGCGTCTGGAACCCACACCCCTCGAAGAGTTCGGCACCATGGGGTTGGAAGACCACGAGGTCGACCTGGCAGCCTGGCGACTCTCCGTAGGCGGAAAGGTCAAGAATCGCCTCGAAATCACATATCAGGAGATTCTTACCTATCCTGTCGTGGAGAAGAAGGTGCTCCTCGTCTGCCCAGGCGTGTTCGTGAATCAGGGCATCTGGAAAGGGGTCTCGGTGCTTCCTATTCTTGAAACGGCACAGGTAGGTCCGGAGGTGAATTTCGTTACGTTCCGCGGGCCTCGCGGCAGGTACGCGAAGACTTTGAGGGTTCCGCTGGAGCACCTCCGTCCCGAACGAGTCTTCCTGGCCTATGGAGTGAACGGATGTACGCTTCCCGTCAAGCACGGCTTTCCCCTGCGCGTCGTTGCAGACGGTTACTACGGCTATGATTGGGTGAAATACGTGGACAGTATCGAGGCTGACGTAGTCCCATGACATTGGCTGGCATCGAGAATGGAGCTTTCCATGAGCAATGGTTCGTCAGGCAGGTTGGTGCTAGCAGGTGACATAGGCGGCACGAAGACCAATCTGGGGCTCTACGAAATCGGATTCGAACGGCCGGAGCCGGTGGCGAAGGAATCGTACGCCAGCTCCGAATCGATGGATCTGGAGTCTCTGGTCGAACGGTTCATGGAAGAGCATTCCAGCCCCGTATCTGCTGCATGTTTTGGCGTGGCCGGCCCTGTTCTGGCTGGCACGTGTAAAGCCACGAACTTGCCCTGGATTGTGTCCGAGGAAGGTGTCAGGACGCGCTTCGGATGGGACAAGGTACGGCTGATCAACGATCTGGTCGCCACAGCGTATTCGATTCCCATTCTCAGGACAGGCGAGCTGGCCGAGATCAACAGAGGCGAGAGGGATCCGGAAGGCAACTTCGGGCTTGTAGCGCCCGGCACGGGTCTGGGAATTTCGTTCCTGGTACGGAGAGAAGGCAAGCTTTTTCCCGTTTCGTCGGAAGGCGGGCATGTGGACTTCGCTCCCCGAACGGACAAAGAAATCGCCATGTTCCGGCATTTTCGGACCCGTTTAGGCCACGTGAG
>Ga0067045_1029568_pt1 | contig 19690 bp, 13 predicted proteins | sample TerdegcTABiofilm_FD_59184 | JGI IMG/M metagenome (GOLD analysis project Ga0067045, IMG submission 59184) | Combined Assembly of (Gp0054472, Gp0054536) Wastewater bioreactor microbial communities from Singapore -Terephthalate degrading... | reverse complement strand
GGCGACACCCGCTGGCTCGCCGCCGTACGCCGCCGTCTGGGCCACGGCGCGGTCGATGCAGCCGCGATAGCCGTGCAGAAAGCGTTCGTTGCGCCCCTCCGCCCGCGGCGGGCTCTGGGCCATGGCCGGGACGGCCAGAAACGCCACCGCCGCCGCGCACGCGGCCAGGACCGCCGCAAGCGCCGTCCGGCGCGCCCGCCGCATCATGACGGGGCGACACCCGGGCCGGCCGTGAAATGCGCGGCAATGATCCCCGCGTCGCCGGGACGGGACGTGACCCCCAGTTCCCTGGCCTCGCCCGAACAGACGAACTCCCCGGCGGCCAGCCGCACCATGCCGGCGGAAATGGCCGGGCCGTAGGGAATCTGCTCGCGCATCTCCTCGAACTCGATGCGGTCCGGAAAGATCACGGGCACGGGTTTGCCTGAAAAATCCTCGAAGATGATGTACTTCACGTCGCGTTCTCCCCTTTGACGGCCGCGCCGAAACGCTTGGCGATGGCCTTGGCCGGAATGATGCCCGTGGCCGCGGCCGAGACGATGTTCCCGGCCACGCCGGGACCGTCCCCGGCCACGAACATGCCGGACACCGCCGTTTCGAGTTCCCGGCTGGTCTCCACCTGGGTGGCGAAAAACTTGATCTCCGGGGCGTACAGCAGGGTTTCGTCGTTGGTCACCCCGGGTACCACCTGGTTGAGCTTCTCCAGCCCTTCGCGCAGGTTGGTCATGATCCGGGCCGGCAGGGCCATGGACACGTCCCCGCAGACCACGTCGGTCATGGTCGGCTGGATGTAGCCGGCCTTGACCTTGGCCCAGGTGGAGCGTCGTCCCCGGCGCAGGTCCCCGAAACGCTGCAGGATGGGCCGGCCGCCGCCGATGATGGTGGCCAGGGTGCCGATGGATTCGCCGTAGGCCTGGTTGTCGGTGACCGGTTCGGTGAGCACCACCTTGGACAGGAAGGCGAAGTTGGTGTTGTCGGACTTCCTGTCCCGATAGGCGTGGCCGTTGACGCACACGAAGCGCTGGTAGTTCTCCAGGGCCACGAAACCGCCCCGGTTGGTGCAGAAGGTCCGGGTCATATCGTCGTAATGGCTGGTGCGGATGAAAAACGTCGGGTCGTAGATGACGCTGGTCAACTCGTCCATGATGTCGTTGTGGACCTCGACCCGCACCCCCACCTCGATGCCCCGCTGGGAGACGGACAGCCCGTGCGTCCTGGCCACCCGGCCCATCCATTCCGCGCCCGCCCGGCCCGGGGCCAGGACCACGGCCGGGGCGGCGTACGTCCCCTTGGAGGTCTCCACCCCGCAGGCCCGGCCGCCGGTCACGATCACCCCGCGCACCTCCTCGCCGGTGCGCATGGTCACCCCGCGTTTGCGGATATCGTCGGCCATGGCCGCGATGTGCCCGGGCAGGTGGTCGCTGCCCAGGTGCTTCTGGCGGATGAGCAGAAGATCGATGCCCTGGCGCCTGGCGTTTCGCCGAATCTCCCGGGCCTGGGCCATGTCCGTGGGATAGACCGGCCCGTCCATGCCGAAGCGGGTGAAGATGGCCTCGGTCTCGTCGATGAGGGCCATGGCCTCCGGGGGCGGCAGGAACTGGGTCAGGTCGGTCTTGCCCAGGATGGGGACGAAATTGAGTTTGCCGTCGGAAAAAAGCCCGGCCCCGCCCACGCCGGAGAGGATGTTGCAGGGGGAACAGTGGACGCACGCGGCCCCCTGGTTCCCGGCGATGGGACAATGCCGCTTGCGCGGGGCCCGGCCCTTGTCCACAACCAGGATACGCAGGTCCGTGTGTTCGGCCAGCCAGTAGGCGCAAAAAAGGCCGGCCGGCCCCGCGCCGACGATGATCACGTCATAGCTGCCCGACTTTGCGCCCGTCACGTCCTTCCTCCTTGTCCGGCTCCCGGACCGGGCCGCTTGTGGCGACGCGGGACCGACTGAAACCATCCTAGCCTCCCGGCCGGGCATCCGGCAAGGGGCGGCCCCGGCCCCATCCGCGCGCCAGGGCCTTGCGCGCCTCGTCCGCCACGAGCAGAAGCGGGGCCCAGGCGAAAAGAAAAAGCCAGTTGGCCGGGGGAAAGGGGGATACGCCGAAAACCGTCCGCAGCCCGGGCAGGTAGATGATGAGCCAGACCAGGACAAGCTCGGTGGCCACGCCGATCCAGACCATCCTGTTGGCGCCGAACCCGACGCGAAGGATCGAAAGCCGGTCGGACCGCTGGGTGAGGAGGTTGCCGATCTGCGTGGTCACGATGCAGGCCAGGGTCATGGCCGTCGCCGTCTGATACAGCGTTCCGGAGGCCGGCAGGTCCAGCCATTGCCAGGCATGGCCGTTGGTCCAGAACTGGAAATAGAACGCGGCCATGGCCGCACAGCTCTGGAATAGGCCGAGGAACAGGTAGGATTTGGCGAGAAGCCTCCAGGTGATGACATGCTCCTTGAGATCGCGGGGCGGCCTGTCCATGATGTCCGGCTCGGGCGGCTCCACGCCCAGGGCCAGGGCGGGAACGATATCCGTGCCCAGGTCCACGGCGAGGATCTGCATCACGGTGAGGGCCAGGGGGATCCTGCCCCCGCTCATGGCGTGGAGGACGAAGGGAATGGCCTCGGGCATGTTGCTGGTGAAGATGTATCCGGTAAATTTCTTGATATTGGCATAGACCGCGCGGCCTTCCTCGATGGCGTTCACGATGGAGGCGAAGTTGTCGTCGGCGAGGATCATGTCCGCGGCCTCCTTGGCCACATCCGTCCCCGACAGGCCCATGGCCACCCCGATGTCGGCCTTTTTCAGGGCCGGGGCGTCGTTGACCCCGTCGCCGGTCACGGCCACCACATGTCCCTGCCCCTGCAGCAGGCGCACCACGCGCAGTTTGCATTCCGGCGTGGCCCGGGCGAAGATGACCTCGCCGCGAAGGATCTTCGCCAGCGCGGCATCGCTTTCGGCATCCACCTCGTCACCGGTCAGGACGGACACCGGGCCGTGGCCCACGAGCCCGATCTCCCGGGCGATGCTTTCGGCCGTCGGGCCGTAGTCGCCGGTGATCATGACCGTTTTGATGCCGGCCCGCCGGCAGGTGGCGATGGCCGCCGGAACCTCGGGCCTGGGGGGATCGGAGATGGCCGCCAGGCCGAGGAAGGCCAGCCCGCTTTCCAGGCTTTTCCAGGTCGGTTTCCGGCCCGCGTCCGCCCGGACCCCGCGTGCGGCCGCCAGCACCCGAAGGCCGCGCCGGGCCATTTCCGTGGCCGCGGCCTCGATGTCCCGCCGCGCGGCGTCGGTCATGGGGCTGTCCTGACCGTTTCGGCGCAGTCCGGTGCAGATTCCGGCCACCTCGGCCGGCGCGCCCTTGACCAAAAGGAGCATCGACCCCTGAAAGGCGCGGCAGACGCACATCCGCCGCAGGTGGGGATCGAAGGGCAGTTCGTACATTCGCGGGGCCGCCCGGTCCTCGGATTCCAGATCCACTCCGGCCTTGCCCGCCAGGACGAGCAGGGAGGCCTCCATGGGGTCGCCGAGAATGGAATACCGCCCCGCGGCGTCCGGCGCGGGGGACAATCGGGCGTTGTTGCACAGCCCGAAGGTGACGAGCAGGTCCGCAAGGTCCGCATCGCTTCCGGCCGAAACCGGAGCGCCGTCTTCCAGGATCTCCCCCGCCGGGGCATAGCCCGTGCCGGTCACCCGGAGCGTCCTGCCGGGAAACCACACCTCTTTGACGCTCATTTCATTTTTGGTCAGGGTCCCGGTCTTGTCCGTGCAGATGACCGTCGTGCATCCGAGAGTCTCGACGGCGGACAGGCGCTTGACCATGGCGTTGCGCCCGGCCATGCGCTGGATGCCCATGGCCAGGGCCAGAGTGACCGTGGGCAGAAGGCCCTCGGGAACGAAGGCCACGATCATGCCCAGGGCGAAGATGAAGCTTTCGGCCGGCCCCATGTGGGCGAGAAACAGGGCCAGCAGGTAAAAAAGGAGTCCGGCGCCCACGGCCACCAGGCTGATGCCCCTGGTGACCACGGCGATTTCCTTTTGCAGGGGGCTTTGTTCCTTGCCCAGGCTTTGCGTCAGATGGGCGATGCGTCCGAATTCGGTTTTCATGCCCGTGGCGAAGACCACGGCGCGCCCGTTGCCCGAGGTGACGGACGTCCCGGTGTACACGATGTTGTGCTCTTTCGCGGGGACGCGCTTCCCCGGGGCCTGGGGCTCGGCCTGCTTGCGCACCGGGTGGGACTCCCCGGTCAGGGTGGACTGGTCCACCCGAAGATCGGCCGCCTCCACGAGTCTGGCGTCGGCGCAGACGCGGCCGCCCTCGGCCAGGACGAGCATGTCCCCGGGAACCAGTTCCTCGGCCGGGCACAACACCTCCCGGCCCTCGCGCAGGACCAGGGCCTGGACCGGGAGCATCCGGCGCAAGGCGGCCAGGGCCTTTTCGGCCTTGAATTCCTGCCAGAAACTGAAAAAACCGTTGATGACGTTGACCAGCCACACGGCCACGCCCAACTGGGGCATTCCGGCAAAAAAGGCGATGGCCCCTCCGGCCCACAGGAGCAGGGCCATAAGGTGGGTGAAGGTTGCCCCGAGCCTGAAAAGAAGCGGCCTCCCCGGCGTTTTGCGCAGGGCGTTCGGCCCATGGACGCGCAGGCGCGAGGCGGCCTCGGCGTTCGTCAGTCCGAGGGGTGAACCGCGGAGCGCCGCGTAGACCTCGGGAACGGTCAGAAACGGAAGGGACCGGACCGCATCCCCACCGTCGATCCGGCGAAACGCATCTGGCATGGCGGGCCTCTCCGGGTCGCGTCGACGCGGCCCCGCACCCGTCCTTAAACCACGTCTCTTATGTGGAGGCAATGTGAAGCATGTGCCGGGTCCGGGGGGCGCCGCCCCCTGGTGGTGGAGGGGTGCGGGGAGGAGGCAAAGCCTCCTCCCCGCCTGTCACGCCAGGGCCTGGGCCAGGACCTTTGCCGCCAGGGCCAGTTCGTCGTCCAGCAGGGTGCGCGGGTCCAGGCACAGGGCGTCGTCCTCGATGCGGGCCACCATGGGCGGATCCGTGGCCAGCAGGCGTTCGCGCAGGCAGGCGGCGGAGATGTCGGGGTTGGCGGGGTTGACGGCGACGAGGGTCGTGGGCAGGTCCTGTTCGGGGAACGCGCCGCCGCCCACCCGGGACGCGCCGGGCCGTATAGCCGCGGCCATACGGCCCGGCGCGGTCCTTGCGATGATGCCGGCAAGCTTGCGGGCCTTTGTGCGCAGGGCATCGGGCTTTTGGACGATAAGCGCGATGGTCGGGACCTGTGCGGCGGCCTGGGCCGGGTCCAGGTACAGGCGAAGCGTGGCCTCCAGGGCCGCGAGCGTCATCTTGTCGATGCGCAGGGCCCGGTTCAGGGGATTTCTCTTGATGCGGTCGATGTAGATTTTTTTGCCCACGATGATGCCGGCCTGCGGGCCGCCCAGGACCTTGTCCCCGCTGAAGCTGACCACGTCCGCGCCGTCGGCCACCACCCGCTGCACCGTGGGTTCGTGGCCCAGGCCGAGGGCGGCGAAGTCGAAGAGGTTTCCCGAGCCCAGGTCCTCGATGACCGGCAGGTTGTGCTCGGCCCCGATCTCCTTGAGCTCCTTGAGCGGAACCTCCTTGGTGAAGCCGATGATCCGGAAGTTGGAGGTATGCACTTTGAGCAGGGCCGCGGTCTCCGGGGTGACGGCGTTTTCGTAGTCGTGGCGGTGGGTGCGGTTGGTGGCCCCGACCTCCTTCAAGATCGCCCCGCTTTTGGCCATGACCTCGGGGATGCGGAAGGAGCCGCCGATCTCCACGAGCTGGCCCCTGGAGACGATGACCTCGCGGCCCCTGGCCAGGGTGTCCAGGATGATGAGCACGGCGGCGGCGTTGTTGTTGACCACCAGGGCGGCCTCGGCCCCGGTCAGGGTCGTGAGGATGTCCTCGACGTGGGAATAGCGGCTGCCGCGTTCGCCCGTTTTCAGGTCGAATTCGAGGTTGGAGTAGCGGGAGGCGGCCTCGGCCACGGCGGCCACGGCGGCCTCGGCCAGGAGCGAGCGGCCCATATTCGTGTGCACCACCACGCCCGTGGCGTTGAGGACCCGGCGGAAGTGGGGCCGGGTGTGCACGGCGACGAAGGCCGCCAGGCGGGGAAACAGGGCCTCCAGGGTCAGGGCGTCCTCGCTGGCATGGACTCCGGCGCGAATCTCCTCGCGCACCAGGTCCAGGAAGCGTTCCGCGGCCTCGCGCAAAAGCGGCCGGGGCAGGGCGTCGTAGGTCTTTTGGGCGGTCAGGCGGTCGAGGACGGCGTCCATGGCCGGCAGGCTGCGAAAGAGGTTCGTCATGGCGTGATCCCGGGGCGTCTGGAGGTTTTCGGGTGCTTGGCGCGAAGCGTGCAATAGCGCACAACCGGGGGCAAGGCAATTTTGGCCGCGATTTGGAGGGCGGGACGCGTTGCCGGCCGGGACGCGAAAGGATATGGGGGCGGGAGAGGAAAACGGATGATGGCCATGAAAGACCGCTTTGTGGCGCGGCACCTCGCGTCCCGAACCGCCTTGCAGGACGGCCCCCGGCGGCGGATGGCCGTTGCGGGACCGCTTGTGGCGGCGCTGGGCGTGCTGTGGTTCGCGTCGTGGGCCTTAGCCGGCGGCCCGAAGATGTCCACCGCGCCCGTCGCGGCCACGGAGATACGCGGTTCGTTGGTGACGGCCCCGGGGGTGGGCGCTGCCGCGGCCATGCGCGAGAGCAGGCGGGGCCGGCGGCCTTCCACGGACGGCGCGGACCGCGCGTCCGTGTCCCGGCGCTATCCGGAGCTGATCCGGTCCGGCCGGCTGATCGAGCTGGTGAACCGCTACAGCGTGAAATACGGGGTGGACCCGAGGCTGGTCTATTCGCTGATCGAGCAGGAGTCGCGGTTCAACCGCTATGCGGTGTCGCCCAAGGGGGCCCAGGGGCTGATGCAGATCATGCCCGACACCCAGCGGCTTTTAGGGCTCTCGGACCCCTTTGACGAGGAAAAGAACATCGACGCCGGCATCCGCTACCTGCGGGCCATGCTGGACCGCTTCGAGACCGAGGTCATGGCCCTGGCGGCGTACAACGCGGGTCCGGAGGCCGTGGCCAGGCACAATGGCGTGCCGCCCTTCGACGAGACCAAGGACTATGTGCTTCGGGTGGTTGACCGGTATTTCTTTTTGCGCCTGAAGTATCCGTCCGGGAACATCGGGGAGATCGCCCAGGCGGAGGCGGGGTTGTGAGGTCCGGCCGCAGCCGCGACTCCGGCGGGAGCCTTTTTCGGGCGTGACCGGACAAGGGATGGGACGATGCAGGATATCGCACGTTTTTTGTCGGGATTCAGGACTTTTCAGAAGCATTATTTCTGCAAGGAAAAAGAATACTTCGCCCGCCTGCGGGAACGCCAGAATCCCAAGGCGCTGGTTGTGGCCTGCTGCGATTCGCGGGTGGACCCGGCCCTGCTCATGGGTTGTGAGCCGGGGGACATCTTTGTCGTGCGCAACGTGGCCAACCTGGTGCCGCCCTATGACGCCACAAGCGGCCTTCACGGTGTGAGCGCGGCCCTGGAATACGGGGTCAAACACCTTGGGGTGGAGCATATCATCGTCCTCGGGCATTCGTCGTGCGGCGGCATCGAGGCCCTGATGCGGTCGGTCGGCGGGGAACTCGGTGAGTTCATCGGCCCGTGGGTGGGAATCGCCCGGGAAGCCGTGGATGAAATTCAGGACGGTTTTCAGGGCAAGCCGGAGCCGGTGCGCCGGCGCGGCTGCGAAATGGCGGCGATACTGGTGTCCATCGGCAACCTGCTGACGTTTCCGTGGATCAGGGAGCGCATCGAGGCCAAGGCCATGTACATCCATGGTTGGTACTTCGACATGGCCACCGGCGAGTTGTCGAGCTATCTTTCCGAAACCGGGACGTTCGAGGTGATCGTGGCCCGGTGCCTTGGGTGAACGGGGCCGTGGCCATGCCTGGCATCCGCTGCGATCATGGTGGGAATCCCCGGCGGGAATCCCTCTGATCCGCGATCCCGGTCGCCGGCTCCCCGCCTGCCCTACTCCCCCTCCCTGGCCTTTCCCGGCCTGAGATGCGCCATGACCCGCTCGCAGGCCTCCCGGGCCTTTTGCGTCTCGATCTTCGGGATGTCCTCGCGGGCCACGAAATGGATGGCCCCGCACGGACACATCTCCAGGCAGGCCGGAGGCAGCCCGATCTGCCGCCTCCCGGCGCACAGGTCGCACTTGGAGAGCATCACCCCGGTGTCGGTCTCGAACATGGCCCCATACGGACAGGCCAAAAGGCACTGCCTGGTCTCGCAGCCCCGACACAGCTGCGGCTGCAGGATCATGGCCCCGTCGACGTCGCGCACGATGGCCCCGCGCTTGCATACCTTGGCGCAGTTGGGCTGTTCGCAGTGGCGGCAGTAGAGCGGGGCCATTACCCCGGAGGCCGTGCGCATCATGTGGATGCGCGGGGTATCGTACACGAACCGGCACACGTATTCGCAGGTCTCGCATCCGATGCAGGTGGAATAGTCGATATACAGGACCTTCTGCTTGCTTGGCATGATGGCCTACCGATGCAGGCGGCCGCCGGGAAAGCGTTCCGCCTCCCGGGCCACCAGGTCGTCGTAAGGGTAGTCGGCCAGCCGGTCCTGGTCCTTGAGGTCCAGCCAGTTGGCCAGGGAACGGGCCGCGCGCAGGCCGCTGTACACGGCCTTGCCGATCTTCGAGGGGCCGGTCAAGGCGTCGCCGGCTACGAACACGTTCTCGATGTCGGTCATGTGCAGCCAGCGCACCTCGCCCTTGCGCACGTTCTCCAGCCCCAGCTCCTTGGCGAACGGCGGAGTGGCCGTCTCGCCCACGGCCGTGACCGCCAAATCGGCCTCGATCACGGTCACGATCCCATCGCCGGGCAGGGCGCACCGCCTGCCGTCCGGACCCGGCTCCCCGAGTTTTTTTTCGGACACCTCCACCCCCGTGACCCGCTCATCGCCCAGAAAACGCAAGGGGGTGACGGATTCGTGCCAGGAGACGCCCATCTCCACCAGCCGGTCGATCTCGTAGGAGCCGCACGGGGCCTCGTTGCGGGTCCTGCGGTAGAGCAGATGGACCTTGGCCGCGCCCAGGAACACGGCGCTGTGGGCCACGTCCACGGCCGAATGCCCCGCGCCGATGACCGCCACGGTCTTGCCGGCCACGTCCGGGGCCTGGATGTGCGGCCCGGCGTACCCGACGGCCCGGATCGGGAACAGGAATTCCAGACCGGCCATGACCCCGGGCAGGTTCTCGCCGGGGATGCCCAGCCGGCGCGACCGCCAGGACCCGGTGCAGACGATGATGGCGTCGTGCTTTTTCACCAGATCGCCGAGGCCGCGCACGTCGGAGCAGAAATGGTCGCCCTCCTCCTCGTGCAGCGGCGCGCTGCAGCAGATCTTGGTCCGGGAGTGGAACACCACCCCGTATTTCTTGGACATCCGCCGGACCCCGGCCTCCACCCGCTCTTTGGGGATGCGGTGCCCGGGAATGCCGAAGAGCATCAGCCCCCCGGCCTTGGGCAGCTTGTCGTAGACCTCGACCTGATAGCCCAGGCAGGACAGGTAGCCGGCGGCGGCCAGGCCCGACGGCCCGGCCCCGATGATGCCCACGCTGCGGGCCGAGGCCGGCGGCGGGTCGCCGCACAGAAAATTGAAGTTCATGGAGCTCATGTCGCGTCCTTGTGAAATGGGACTTGGCAAGGGGCCGGCGGACGGGCCGCCCGACAGCCCGGTCCGGTCGCGGTATCGATCCACTGTCCGCATACCCAATGGAAGCCCCGGAGGCAATGGTTCCAACCACGATATATTTTTCACGAAAGCCGTTGACAGACCCATCCGTTTTCAATATAGGACAAAACGAGTCCGATATATCCGATTTTTATCCCCGACAGATGCCGGCCGGGCGGGATATGGGGACCGCGGCGGTTCCGGGGAGGTCTCCGGGGCGCCCTGAAAAAAAGGCGTGAACTCGCCGCAAAAAACGTTACTAAGGATATGCAATGCGCCTTACCCGATCGGGAGACTACGGCGTCCGCTGCCTGCTGTACCTGGCGCTGCACGCGCGGCGCGGGGTGGTGGGCCGCAAGGAAATCGCCGAGGCCATGGACATTCCGGCCCAGTACCTGGGCAAGGTGGCTCAGACCCTGGCCAGGGCGGGGCTGATCACCATCCGTCAGGGCTCTCGCGGCGGCTACGAGCTGGCCGGCGATCCCGAAAAGATTTCGCTGTTGCGGGTCGTCGAGGCCGTGGACGGCGAGATCTTCTTAAACGACTGCGTGCACCTGCCGGACTCCTGCGACCGCCGCCCCATATGTCCGGTGCACCGGGTGTGGGGGCGGGCCTGCAGGCAGTTGCGGGGCATGTTGGACGGGATACATCTGGCCCAGTTGGTGGAAGAGGAGTCGCGCGCCGTGGAAGCCTTGTCCAGGACGCTTCCCATGGGGCGCGGCCAAACCCTGGAGGGGAAAGGAGAGTAAAATGGACACCCTGATGCTTTCACGCTTGCAGTTCGCCTTTGCCACGTTCGTTCACTTCATCTTCGTGCCGCTGACGCTCGGGCTCTCCATCCTGGTGGCCTACATGGAGACCAGGTACGTGCGCACGGGCGACGAGACATACAAAAAAATGGCCAAATTCTGGGGGAAACTGTTCCTGATCAACTTCGCCCTGGGCGTGGTCACGGGCATCACCCTGGAATTCCAGTTCGGCACCAACTGGTCGCGCTATTCGACCTACGTGGGGGACATCTTCGGGTCGCTTCTGGCCATCGAGGCCACGGCGGCCTTTTTCCTGGAATCCACCTTCCTTGGGGTGTGGATCTTCGGCTGGAACAAGCTGTCCAAGAAAATGCACGCGGCCTGTATCTGGATCGTGGCCTTCGCCGCCAACCTCTCGGCGGTGTGGATCATCCTGGCCAACGGGTTCATGCAGCATCCGGTGGGCTACGAGATCCGAAACGGCCGGGCCGAGCTCTCGAGCTTTTTCGAGGTCATCGGCAACGGATTCGCCTGGAGCCAGTATTTCCACACGGTCACCGGCGCCTACACCCTGGCCGGGTTCTTCGTCATGGGCGTGTCCGCCTGGCACCTTCTGCGCAAGCAGAACATCGACTTTTTCACCCGCTCCTTCCGCATCGGAGCGGTCTTCGGCCTGGCGGCCTCCATCCTGGTGGCCGTGCAGGGCCACAGCCACGGCAACGAGGTGGCCAGGTTCCAGCCGGCCAAGCTCGCGGCCATGGAATCGCACTGGGAGACGGGCAAGAACGTGCCCATGTACCTGCTGTCCATCCCTGACGAGAAAAACGAGAAAAACACCGTCGAGGCCATCGGCATTCCCAGCCTCTTAAGCATCCTGGCCTTCAGCGACCCGTCCGCCGAGGTCAAGGGCCTGAAAGAGTTCGCCCCCGAGGACCGGCCGCCCGTGGCCCTGACCTTTCTGTCCTTCCGGCTCATGGTCGGGCTGGGCACGCTCATGATCCTTCTGGCCGCCTGGGGTTTCGCCAAACGCGGCAAGCTGCTCGAAAGTCCCGGGTACCTGCGGCTGATGGTCTTGGCCATCCCCCTGCCCTACCTGGCGCTCCAGGCCGGATGGGCCGTGGCCGAGGTGGGCCGGCAGCCGTGGATCGTATACGGGCTGATGCGCACCAAGGACGCCGTCTCTCCCATCGCCGCCTCCCAGGTGGCCGTGAGCCTGGCGGCCTTCGTGGTGGCGTATGTGCTCCTGGCCGCCCTGGACATCTACCTTTTGGCCAAATACGCCCGGAAAAGCCCGGCATAGCGTGGCCCCGGCGGGAACAGGGACCGTGGCGTCGCATGACATGAAGAACAGGGGCGGTCGCCCCCCGGACAATGAGGCCGGGAAACGGCGATCGCCACACGGGACGCCACGAAAATCAACGCGGTGAAGCCGTGCGCCGCCACCGGCCGGCAGACCGGCGGGGTGGCCGAAGCAAAAGGAGAAGGCCATGGATCTCGGAACAATCTGGTTCTTGTTGTGGGGCGTGTTGTGGGCCGTGTATTTCGTCCTGGACGGCTTCGACCTGGGATTGGGCACGCTTTTGCCCTTCATGGCCAGGGACGAGGGCGAGAAACGCATCTTCTACAACGCCATGGGGCCGTTCTGGGACGGCAACGAGGTGTGGTTGATCACGGCCGGCGGAGTGACCTTCGCGGCCTTCCCGACCACCTACGCGGTGATGTTCTCGGGGTTGTATTCGGCGCTTATGCTGCTTCTGTTCGCGCTGATCATACGCGGGGTGTGCTTCGAATTCCGGGGCAAGGTGGAGAGCCCGGGCTGGAAGAAGCTGTGGGACACCTGTTTTTTCATCGGCAGCTTCGCCCCGGCCCTGCTTTTGGGCGTGGCCTTCGCCAACATCTTCATGGGCATCCCCATCGACCAGGACCACATCTTCCAGGGCAACCTTTTTACCCTGCTCAATCCCTACGGTCTGGCCGGGGGCGTCCTGTTCGTCCTGCTCTTCGCCCACCACGGGGCCTTGTGGCTGGCCAACAAGTCCGAAGGCGACCTGCGCGGCCGGGCCATGGGCATGGCCGCCAAACTGTGGCCGATCATGGCCGGCTGGATCGTGCTCTTTCTGATCTTAAGCATGTTCTACACCAAGCTTTTCAACAACTATCTCAAGTCCCCGATTCTCTTCGTCATCCTGCTCATCCCCGTGGCCGGGCTGGTCCTGACCAAGCTGTACGCGGCCAAGGGCAGAAGCTGGGCGGCCTGGGGGGCCTCGGCGGTCATGATCGCCGGGACGGCCCTGTTCGGGGTCGTCGGCATCTTCCCGGCCCTTCTGCCGTCGAGCATCAATCCGGCCTACAGCATGACCATCGAGAACTCGGCCTCCTCGCCCCTGACCCTGTCCATCATGCTCGGGGTGGCCCTGGTGTTCGTGCCCGTGGTCATCGCCTACCAGTTCTGGAACTACCGCACCTTCCGGCATCCGGTGACCAAGGACGACCTGGACTACGAAGAGGCTTACTAGGCTTTCCCCCTCACCCCTTACGTTCGAGCGGCTCCGGGACGGTCCCGGGGCCGCTCGGCGTTTTTTCCCGGATTCGATGCGCCGCGTCCCGGCATCAGCGTTCCTCCCGCTTCCAGTACGGATGTGAAATGTCCTCGAAGGCCGAAAGGGCCGCCGTGGCCCCCTGGCCCACTGCGGTCACGATCTGGCGCACCCCGCCGGTCACGTCCCCGCAGGCGTACACCCTGGGGATGCTGGTGCGCATCCCCCTGTCCACCGCGATGTATCCCGACGCGTCCAGGGCCGCCCCGACGTCCCGGGCCAGGTCCGTGGCCGGGACGTAGCCCGCGGCCACGAAAAGCGCCCGGACGGGCAACTCCCGGGTGTCGCCGCTGACGACGTTTCGCACCCGGATCCGGTCGACGCCCGCGTCGTCGCCCAGGACCTCCTCCACCACCGTGTTCCAGACCACGGCCACGCCTTCCTTCTCCAGGGCGTCCGCCAGGTGCTTCTCGGCCCGGAACGCCTCGCGGCGGTGGATGACCATGACCGTCGCCCCCAGCCGGGCCAGGTGCAAGGCCTCGGTCAGGGCGGTGTTGCCGCCGCCGACCACGGCCACGGCCGCGTCCTTGTACAGATAGCCGTCGCAGGCCGCGCAGGCGCTGACCCCGCGTCCGAAATAGCGGTCCTCGCCCGGGATGCCCAGCTTGCGCCAGGTCGCGCCCGTGGCCAGGATCAGCGCCCGGCACAGGTAGGTGATCCCGCCCGTGACCACCTCGATCCGGCGGCCGATCTTGATTTCGGTCACTCCCGCGCCCTCGACGACCGGCACGTACCGCCGGGTCTGTTCCGCCACCATCTCCATGAGCCTGGCCCCGGGCACCGCGGCGAACCCCGGATAGTTCTCCACCTGCGGGGTCACGGCCACCTGCCCCCCGGCCATGCCCTTTTCCAGGACCACGGCCGAAAGCCCTCCCCGGGCCGCGTACATCCCGGCCGTCAGTCCGGCCGGTCCGCCGCCGACCACCACCACGTCCACCTCCCTGGTCTCGCGGTCCGCCGCGCCGCGTCCCCGGGCCTCGACCGCGTCGGCCTGGACGGGGGCGACGCGCATGGTCACCAGTTCGTCCACGAAGCGGTCTTCCGGTTCGAGCCCCAGGATGGACAGGGGGGCCAGGCTGCCCTCGGGGTCCTCGATTACGGTGTGGGGCACCGACCCCACGCCGTGGGCCGTGGCCGCCTCGGTATGCTGGGCCGCGTCGATGCACGTGGCGGACACCAGATCCGGGCGTTCGATGGCGCAGCGGAAGGCGTTTAAGACCTGTCCCGGGCAATAGGGGCAGGCCGGGTTGACGAAGACCGTGACCCGGCGCGGCTCCTTCAGGGCGGCCAGCCGTTTTTTCGAGGCCTCGGACAGGCCGCTCTGCCCGGCCGAGACGCGCAGGATGACCTCCATGAAGGTGCGCACCTCCTCGCCGAGCGGCGCGCCCAGGTAGCGGACGGCGTAGGTGTCCGGGGAAAAAAGCAGGGTGGGCGAGAAGGTCGCGCCCCGCTTTTCGGCCTCCTTTTCGGAAAGGTCGAAGGTGCGCGTCTCGATGCGGGCGTCCAGCCGGCCCAGGTCGCGGGTGAATTTGACCAGATATTCGTTGTAGGGAGCGTTCTGGTCGGGCGAGAAAAAAAGCTCCAGGACCACCGGCCCGGTCAGCCGTTCGAAAAGCCGGGCCACGTCGCGCCGGGTGTCCTGCGGCAGAAACCAGTCCCCGGGATCGGGCCGGGATCCGGAGTCCGGGACGTTTTCGGACGTGTCGGCCGGAGTCTTTTCCTCGGTCGTCTTGCGGAATATGGGGCCCATGGCATCGCTCCTGCGGGGTCGGACGCATGCGTCGCGGAAGTTTTTCCCAGTGTCTCTCAAGATAGATCACTTCCCCGCCCGAGGCAAACGATCCGACCTTCCTTCGGCCGATCGTCCACGATATCGGCACGCTACGGGAAGGCCTCCCCCCTCTTGGAAAGAATGGGATTTGTGATAGAATCCGTGTCGGAGGCTTGTCCGATGGCCGACACTCTTGCATACGCCGCGTGGTTTCCTTAAGGAGCAGGCCGTCTATGCGACGCCTTTTTTCCCGGCCCCCGGGCCTTCGCAACCAACTGTTCATCCTCGTCCTGCTGGTTCTGGTTCCGGCCCTGGGGCTGGCCGTGTATGCCGGATTCCGGCAGCGCCGGGCGGCCGTGGAGGAGTCCCGGGAGCGCCTCATGTCCCTGGTGCGCCTTTTCGCCTACGAGCAGGAGCGGCTGGTGGACACCACCCGGCACGTCCTGCAGACCCTGGGACATATCCCCGAGATTCGGGACCGGGACATTCCGGCCACGGATCGCATTCTGGCCGAGGTCCACGAACATACCCCGTTCTACTCCACCCTGGTGGCCGTCAATACCTCGGGCGAGGTCTTCGGCTGCGCCCTGCCGGCCACCAAACCCATCAACGTGGCCGACCGGGAATGGTTCGACGCGGTCAAGAGGACCAAAACGTTTTTCGTCGGACGTTACCTGATCAGCCGTTCGGCCGGGAAGGCCTCGCTGCCCATGGCCTTTCCGGTCCTGGACGACCAGGGCCGCGTGGACTTCATCCTCGGGGCGGCCCTCGATCTGGAATACTACGCCAGCGTCTACGCCAGGATCAATCTCCCGCCCAACGCCTCGCTGACCGTGGCGGACGCCGGGGATACGGTGCTCTACCGGAACATTTCCGGCGGGCAATGGATAGGGAAGCCCCTTCCGGACCTCCTGCGCGAGCACCTGGACAAGACCGCCCTGGAGGGAACGTTCACCGCTCAGGGTCTGGAGGGGGAGACCCGCATCTACGGATTCAAACGCCTTTTCCCCGACCATGATCTGGCCGGGGGCCAGGCCCTCGCCGTGATCGTGGGCCTGCCCGAGGCCCAGGCCCTGGCGAAGCCGCGGCGCATCCTGCTCGAGCATCTGGCCGGGCTGGCCGTGGCCGCGCTTCTGGCCCTGACCGCCGCCGGCCTTTTCGCCCACAGGGTCATCTTCCGGCCCGTGTCGGCCCTGGCCCAGGCGGCCAGGCGGGTCAAGGAGGGGGACGCCGCGGCCCGGACCGGCCTTGGGTATTCCGGGGGCGAGATCGGGGCCCTGGCCCGGGATTTCGACGAGATGGCCGAGGCCCTGGCCCGGCGCGAACAAGAACGGAACGCGGCCAGACTCGAACTGGAGGGGCAACTCGCCTTTGTCCGCACCCTCATCGAGGCCGCGCCCATCCCCATCTATCACAAGGACGGGACGGGACGCTTTCTGGGATGCAACAAGGCCTTCGCCGATTTTGTGGGCAGGACGGAGGACGAGATACGCGGCATCCTCCCCTCCGACATCGCCCCGCCGATTTTTTCCGGGCGCAACATGGCTATTGACCGGGAGATCATGGCCCGGGGCGGCAGCGAATCCTACGAGGACACCTTCACCGCGTCCGACGGCGGAACGCGCCAGTTGGTTTTCCACAAAGCCGCCTACCGGGACGCCTCGGGCCGGGTGGCCGGACTGGTGGGCCTTTTCGTGGACGTCACGCCGCTGAAAAAGGCCCAGGCCGCCCTGGCCGAGGCCAGGGACAAGGCCGAACGCGCCAGCCAGGGCAAAAGCATGTTCCTGGCCACCATGAGCCACGAGATCCGCACGCCGTTAAACGGCGTCGTGGGCATGCTCCAGCTCCTTTTGTCCGAACCCCTGGACCCGCTCCACCGCCATTATGTGGAATCGGCCCTGGACGCCGCCCGAACCCTCCTCACCGTCATCGGCGAGGTCCTGGATTTCTCCAAGATCGAGGCCGGCCGGATCGATCTGATCGAGGAGGATTTCCGGCCCGCCGGGCTGTTGGCCGCGGTGGAGGGGCTTTTCGGCCCCCAGGCGCGGACCCGGGGCATCGATTTGGCCCTGGAGATGTCCACGGGGGTTCCGGAATGGGTGCGCGGGGACGAGGGGCGGGTGCGCCAGATCCTGTTCAACCTGGTGGGCAACGCCCTCAAGTTCACCTCGGCCGGCCGCGTCCTGGTGCGCCTGGACCGGATACCCGAGGACGAGACCCCGGGCCGGACGGTCCTCGATCTGGTGGTCGAGGACACCGGCGCGGGCATCCCCGAGCGGGACAGGCAGCGCGTCCTGGAACCGTTCGGCCAGTCCGGGAACGCCGCCGACCAACGCCGGGGCACGGGCCTGGGCCTGCCCATCGTCAGGAGGCTGGCCGAGGCCATGGGCGGCTCCATGGTCCTTGAAAGCGAGGAGGGCCGCGGCACGCGGATCGTGGTCCGGGTGCGCCTGAAGCAGTCCGTGGGAAAGCCTGAAAACCGCCGGAGTACGCCTGTCCGTCCCCCCGCTTCCCCCGCTTCCGGGTCCATGGCCCCGGAGAGGGCGGTTTCGACCCGAAAGAAAGGACCCGCCGCGCAGAGGACGGCGTCCGGTACGGAAGAAACGACCGGTGCCCGGCCTGCGGCATGTTCCGCCGCGGGCCTCCGCGTCCTCGTGGTGGAGGACGACGACCTGAACCGGCTGGCGACTATCAAGCTCCTGGAGCGGCTGGGCTGCGAAGCCGTCGGAGCCGCCGGCGGCCGCGAGGGTTTGGACCTGCTGGACAGCCGGCCCTTCGACGCCGTGCTCATGGACATCCAGATGCCCGGCATGGACGGCCTGGAGGCCACCCGGCGCATCCGGAGCTCAATGCGCCCCGGGGTGGCCGGCCTGTTTGTCGCGGCCGTCACCGCCCATGCCCTCAGGGGCGACCGCGAGCATTTTCTCGAGGCCGGGATGGACGACTATATCGCCAAGCCCGTGGAACTCGAGGCGTTGTGCGCGGTGTTGGCCCGCGCCCGGAAACGGACTCCGGAAAAGGATTCGGCGTGAGCGATGAAAACCTTATGAAACCGGACGTCGCGGCGTCCCGATGCGATTCGGATTTTTTCCAGGCGCTTTTCGAGGCCACCACGGAGTCCGTCCTGCTTCTGGACGGCCACTACCGCATCCTGGCCATAAACGGCACCGGGGCGCAGCGCTTCGGGATGACCGTGGAAGAGATGCTCGGCCGGGACATCCTCGGGCTCTACGACCCGGATACGGCCGCGCGCCGCCTGGGCTGCTATCGCCAGGCCCAGACGTCGGGACGCAGGATCGTGGCCACGGACAGGCGCAACGGCCGCCACTACGAATCCACCGTCATTCCCATCCCGGACCCGCAGGGCGGCCCGCCGCGCCTGGCCATCTACGGCCGGGACATGACCGAACAGCTGCGCATGGAAACGGCCCTGCGCGAAAGCGAGCAGAACTACCGCGTCCTGGCCGAGCAATCCACGGACATGATCCTGCGGCACGCGCCGGACGGCTCGCTGGTCTATGTCTCGCCCGTGGCCACGAAACTTCTCGGCTACAGGCCGGACGAGGTCCTAGGCCTTTCGGTGTTCTCCTTTCTGCACCCGGACGACCTGCAGGAGGCCCTGGCCATTTTCGCACAGGTCCAACTCCATCCCGGCACGGTCGCCGCCCGCGTCCGGGCCCGGCACGCGGACGGTTCCTGGGTCTGGCTGGAGGCCACGGTCGCGGCGATTCCCGGCCCCCCGCCCGGGTTCATCACCGTGTCCAGGGACGTAAGCGCCAGGATCGAGATGGAGGAGGCCCTGCGCGAGAGCCGGGAGAGCTTTTCCCGCATCTTCCGCTTAAGCCCCGTGGCCAGCGCCGTCAGCGAATGGAACGACGGCCGCTACCTGGACGTCAACGAGGCCTTTGTCCAGACCACGGGCTTCGCCCGGGAGGAGGTCCTGGGCAGGACATCGGTGGAACTGGGCATCTGGCGCGGCCATGGGTTACGCGCGCACCTCGTGGCCGAACTCGACGAGATTCAGGTCTTCTCCAATCGCGAATTCACGTTTCGCCGCAAGGACGGCCAGATCCGGCAGGGTCTTTTTTCCGCCGCGGCTGTGGACTTCGGCGGCCGCAAGTGCCTGTTGTCCCTGGTGGTGGACATCACCGAGCGCAAGGCCATGGAGGAGGAACTGTGCCGGGCCAAGGAGGCGGCCGAGGCCGCCAGCCTGGCCAAGAGCCAGTTTCTGGCCAACATGAGCCACGAGATCCGCACGCCCATGAATTCCATCCTGGGCATGGCCGACCTGCTTCGGGAAACACGGCTCGACGACCTGCAGCGGCGGTATGTGGATATCTTTTGCCGCGCGGGTTCGGACCTGTTGCGCATCATCAACGACATCCTGGACATCTCCAAGCTGGAATCCGAACAGGTGGAGCTGTACGTCGAACCCTTCAACCTCGACGAACTGCTGGAAAAGGTCGCCGACTATTACCGCGACGCCTGCCGGGCCAAGGGACTGGCCCTGTCCTGCCATGCCGCCGGGGAGGCGCCCCGCATGCTTCGCGGGGACATGGTCCGGCTGACCCAGGTGGCCACCAACCTGCTTGGCAACGCGGTGAAGTTCACGGCCGAGGGCGCGGTGGACTTTTCGGTGGAACTGCTGCTTCGGGAGCCCAAGCACGCGCTGCTCCTTTTTTCCTGCGCCGACACCGGGATCGGCATAGATCCCGATCGTCGGGAGGCCGTGTTCGAAAACTTCGTGCAGGCCGAACGGGGCATCGGCCGCCGGTACGGCGGCACGGGCCTGGGGTTGCCCATCGCCAAGCGGCTT
>Ga0067045_1003587_pt1 | contig 19706 bp, 18 predicted proteins | sample TerdegcTABiofilm_FD_59184 | JGI IMG/M metagenome (GOLD analysis project Ga0067045, IMG submission 59184) | Combined Assembly of (Gp0054472, Gp0054536) Wastewater bioreactor microbial communities from Singapore -Terephthalate degrading... | reverse complement strand
CCGCAGGCCGAGGAGCGCAGCGACAAAGCGGCTATGCTTAGTTATATTACGTTTTCAAGTGAATATTGGCAATTAATCTTTTGTTACTAAAGGTTTTAACAAGAGAATTACTTCTTCAAGTGATTTTGGTTCAAATAATTCAACTTCTGCACAGGGACCATTATAAAAACTTTGAATATCATCAGATAATTGTTTATCAGAATGATTGGTAATTTTATTTAATATTTCCTCATAAGGAAGCATTACAACAATACCTATTTTTTTTCTTTCGAAATTTGAAGTAAGCTACATTGCGATTATTTACAATTGAAACATAATACTTTTGTGGATTAAAAATAAGATCCCTATTAATGTTTAATAATTTATCTTTTAAATATGAATATATTTCTTTAACATTATTATTTACTCCGTCTAAATGATACTCCTCTGAATATTTAACATCTTCCGAACTAGTAACTGGTACTTCGTGAATATATGAATAATCGATATTTTCAAAATCAGGAGTCATTGTAAAAATAAGATCATTATTGTTTTTAAATATATTAATTTTTATCGTTTTAACTATTTTTCCCCAAGTGTCTGTATATGTATCAACAATTTCAGGTAACTCGGATTTATCCCCATCAATAATCAGTAATATATTTTGGCTTCCCTCAATGGTATCATTGATAAAATTAAATATTTCCTTTTCTCCTAAGAATTTTCTAAATTCTTTTTTTTATTGAATCATCTGTGCTCGCAATTGAATATATTTTCTCGATTAAATCTCTTTGACTTTTATTGTTTTTGAAAAAAGCAAAAAATTTAGTAATTTGAGGAAATATATGCTTATAAAAATCATGGGATGCAAGTTCAACTTCTATTAAATAAAACTCAGGATTATCACTATCTGAAAAATAAAAAAGAAATCCATCAGGGATGGAACCACCTAACGCTTTTGTTTCGATTTTCTTTTTTGCATCAATATATATCGTTTTATCACCAAAAAATATTTTGCTATTATCAGAGACTAATTTCTCAAATTCTTCTTCGACCATAAATTTATATTCATTGAATTTCTTGTTATTGAAAAAAAGTGCCATTATTGAAACCTCCAAAAAAATCATGCGAAAATGTCACATAATGTGCTGATATGAGAAGTTGCGACCGTAGGGAGCCAATTTGGGTGAGCCCCGAGCCGAGGGGCTCACCTCATATCCGCTGTTATACGCCCCGACGACCGAAGGGAGGAGAGCGCAGCGTGGCACGAAGCGTAGCGGAGTGAGTTCAAAAAATATTTTTCTTTCTTACTCATTTCGATAGGCTTTCCTCAATTCTTATAAATTTGATTTTTCAAATGACCTTTATAATTAGTTTTCACCTAATTTTTTATAGTTCCAATGACTATGCGTGGCATAGGCATGATCTCATATTTCAATAATCCCTTGGCTGGATCATGTTCAAGAAGTTTATGCATTTCAGCTTCATCTTGGACTTGGTAAATTCCTATGCCATATACTCCCTTTGGGTCCATTACAGGCCCAAAAGCGATTGCAATTCCTTGTTTTGCGAATTCCGACCAATATGCGACATGTTTATTCATGACAGATCTTTCCTCTTCTGTCATATCAATATGGAAAGTCGGCCTCGGATTTTGAGTTTTAATAAAAAAATACATGTGGTCTCCTTTTGTTGTCATAGTTTTTATTGTAACGTTATAAGTTTATTTAAATATTTCTTTTTTGACAAGCTAAAGCATAATTTATCCCCTATAAAAAATCAAATTTATTCCTCTTTAAAAGCCTATCATCCCTTATTCTCCGTTAGAAAAATATTTTTTGAATTGCGTATAACGTATCGCGGCTATGCGACGTTTCGCGAAGCGAAATGTGCCGAAGGCCGAGTACGACTCGAAGAGGCGGCGCAGCGCTATAGCCGCTGTTAGGCGAAGTATGGCGACTCTATACAAGTTTACTATTTTATCAATTTTTTTATACTCAAATCAATTTCAAAATAGATATTTAGAATGAACTTAATTCTTCCCAGATTCTTCTTACCTCTATCGTAGCTGCTTTCGCCATTGGGTGTTTCTCTGCTATTTCAATTGCTTCATCTTGGGTAGAGCAATTAACGAGTACATAAGCAGCAATTTTTTCCTTTGAGACAGTAAAAGATCCTTTAGTTTTTTTAATATTATTATTGCGTATTCTAATCGTAATTCCTTCGTCAGGTGGAACTAGTGGATTACTATCAATCAGGAATCCTTTTTGACTCATTTCCTTGTTCCAGGCAATAATCTTCTTTGTTAAGTCATTAGTTGGTGAAAATGAATCGTCATGGGCAATAATTAATAAAAACTTCATATTTCCTTCCTTATAGACTTATTATGATTCCCATTTAATAAGCATTTGCAAAGCCATATTTCGCCTAACGTTCCGCGGCTATGCGCCGTTTTAATGGCGTATAGCCGCTGTTATGCGCAGTGATGTTCATAAAACATTAAAATAATTTTTTTGAAAATAAATTACCAATTCTTTTATTTCTTTATTTTCCTTTCTTTTAAAAAGCCATCGTTTACGCCAATAATCTGCTAATTCTTTCAATGAAAAATTATAATATTTTAGCTTTCTGTCTTTACCATTAAGAAAATCTAAATAATTGCTGGCAAAAGGTGCTAAATATATAGCCCTTTTAAATGAATGTTTAAGTAAAAAGTTTGAATCAAATCCTATAATATCAGATGCAGAACGAATAACTCTCATTCTCCAACTAGGGCCATCACCAAATCTATTTGAAATTAAAATATTTTTTTCTTTCAAAAGTTCAACCATTGCTTGAAAAGTTTCATCTGTTAAATGTAATGTTCCATAACCTTTTGTATAACCTATTAATCTATACAATAATAGATCATTATATCTTATGCGATTATATTGAGAACTTTTTCCATATAAACTTGTTGTAAATATACAAGCGAGATCATTTGCCTTTCTACAAGCAATTTGAGTAATAGCATCTTTGTATTTTTCTCTATAAATCTCTCTCAATTCCTTTGAAAAAAGGAGATATGAAATAAGTTTACCACCTAAAAGATAGTTATAAGGGGGTAATGCTCCCAAAACATAGGCATCCATTGTGTAAATTAAATTCCTTGTTCTTGTTTCTTTATCCCATCCAATCCACTGATCTCTCTCAGGAATATGAATTATCGGGCTACCCAAAGCAATTATACCAATTACAGGTTTTTTAGGTAAAGCTACATCTCTAACAATTATTTTTATTCTACGTCCGACATATTCACTATAGGGCGACGACCAATAATACCTGTAAGCCCTAAACAAATCAAATTGTTCTTGAGTAATACAAACTTCAAACGAAGGTATTATTTCAGAGTTCCAAGCCTCAACTCCATCAGCTAAATTTTCTCTTGCTAATTCGAGATGTGAATTTATCCAATTTTCATTATTTCTTAAAATCTCTTGTCTTCTAAAAAACATTGCTTTTTTAATGGTCTTTTTGTCATAAGAATCAGGTGGTTTAATAGTTATCAAATCTCTATCAAAATGAATATTCCAACCTAATCTTATTAAATCCCTTATAATAAGCAAAACTACTTTTTCCTTATTGTCTTTGATAGAGATTGCATCTTTAAGAGAAGTTTCATAAAATAAATCACTAGAAAAGATATTGATGTTATTTCTTATTGTAATCATTTTCTATCTTCAAATTTTACATCGGGATATACTTTGTCTTTAACAATTTCTTCAAACTCGAGTACTCTTACTGGTAAAGCAAAAGCTTGTTCAGAAGATACCATATATAAATTTCCTGGAATTGTTTCTTTTTGAATAAAATTAGCAATCACTCCATCATAATTAATATTTGATTTAATAAGAGCTTTTATATCGTCAGAATTTCCCATATGAAATGTAAAAAAATTCTCTGCTTGTGTTCTTATCTCTTCTGATATTGCTGATGGTCTTTGTGTGATAGCCACAAGACCCAATCCAAATTTTCTTCCCTCCTTAGCCACTTTAACGAATGGATTTGCATTTGATCGTACAAATTCTTCTGATAAAACATTCTGTGCTTCTTCTACAAAAATAACAGTATGAATTATATCATCAGGTTTTCCTGAAGTAAAATTAGCTTTGTTGTTATCAAATAGTTTTCTAACTAAAATTGTAGAAATTATACTAGCGTCCATATTATCTTTAAGAGACAAATCAATAATAACAGTTTTACCTTGTTTAAGATATTCAAATACTTCGTCTATTAATTCAGATTCTTGAGAATGTAATCCTTTTCCTTCATCAATTAAATAAGCTATTCTTTTCCGAATTGCAGCTATAGTATTTCTTGCGCTTGCCTCTTTTTTTTGCTCCCAAAAATCAGGATATTTTTCATGTAATTTTTTTGGCTCCATAACATAATCATTTATATTTTTTATAAAATCTTTTACTTCATTATCTTCTAAATAAAGCAAAAATGATTTCATGACTTCTGAAAAACCTGTACTAAAAGATAAAATATCTCCAATTGTTAGATGCTCATGCATATTAATCCTGACTTTCCCTTTAAAAGAAAATCTGGATTTATATTCTTCAGGAATTTCTTTGTCGGAATAGACTACCAAATTATTTTTAATATTTTCTTGGTCAACGTCACCTAAGCCGTATGTTTTTATCCCTTTTAAGAAATACTCTCCATTAAGATCAAAGATTAATTTACCATAATTAGTATCTCCAATCATGTTATATACTAATACTTTTACAAGATTTGTCTTACCAAATCCAGATTGAGCAAAGACCATTGTTCTTTTTTCTCTTAAACGGTTTATGTTAAAAAGTATTGGTCCTTTATCCTTATAAACAGTTTCTCCAATACATAAATATCCTATTTCAACACCATCTTTATTTTCACGATTGAGTATATTTTCAATTTCTCTTCTATTTAGATGCCTGGCTATATAAGATACAACGGGCAATTTTCTGACAGCTGTTGTAAACGAAATTGAAGTACCATTATCTTGAAATGTACCAAGAATTTTAACTTTATATGTGTAGCTAAACATTTTTTGTTTGTCACGCTCAGAAAGTTCTCGCTCTGCTATTCTTGCATAATGAACAGCAATAAGAGTCTTATCTTGTGACTTAAAAATTGGATCTTCATCATAAATTTCTGCTTCTACTCTGGCTAAGTATTTATTTCCACTTTCATCTTTAGGTGTTAATACTATAAAATCTCCTGTTTGAGGACTAGCTTTTGAATCTTCATAAGAAGAATAAATAAGTAACGCATCCTCGGTTGTTTTTTGTCCGTACAGGACTCCAAAATCTATACTTTTACTCATTTTCATTTCCTCCTAAAATCTTTCGTGAAAATCCAAAAACAGGTTTTCAATATCAACATTATCCATTCTTTGGTCTTTATATAATGAAAATTTTACTCTATTTACTATTTCTTCTTTGAAATTTTTCTTTAATGTAACGAAATTGTGAACTTCTACCAAAGGGTAAGGATATCCTAAAATATAATGTTCTTGTGTTAATCTTGTTAGTTCCTTGAAAATATTATCTAATGTGTTCTTATCCCGTGTCATATCATTTTTTTCAATATTTGGTATTGCATCAAAAATATTAATATCAGCAATGACCCAATCGTAGTTTTGGAGTTTTTCTACATAATCAAGTCTGGCAGCAAAAAATAATCCAAAACCTCTTCCTCCTGTGATGGATTTTTTAGCATACATATCACCTTTATAAGAAGCCCGCAATACTGATTCTGGAACCTCAAGCCAACAGCATAATTTTTTTCTTTTTGGGTCTGTTTCTTTAAAATCGAATGTTGATTTTAATTCATCTTGAAGATAATTATCAATTTGTTTAAAAGTATAGGATAATTCCATTTTTATGGGCGATTGTTTTGTTATAGCAATTATTCTTATTTCCTTCTCATTAAGATGTTTTCCAAGTTTTATTAAATATTCTTGTTTTATTTGAAGAGATCTTAATGTACCATCTTTGAGAATAAAATCTCCCTCTTTAGCTTCCTTTCTATTAGCTACTTCTAGAATTAAAGCTATTTCAAGTACTTCCTGGCAAAAAGACAATAATGTAGAAAAATTAACACAAATGCTTTCTTTTGAATATGCAAAAACTTTATCAGGAGTAGTCTCAAAAAAGGATATCAAATTCTTTACAGGTTCAAGAGAAACCAGTTCATCATATATATTTGATAGATCTTCTTCATTAGTGACCAAGATTTTTTGTGGAAAATAAGCTTTACCTAAAATAATTGGGTCATCCGAGTTATTCATCCTAATTTGTTTACCTTTATGATAACATATATAACCAGCGGTATAAAGCCCAATAGCTAAACCATTGTAGAACTGTGCTAAATTATAACTTCCATCAATAGCAAAAAATTTATGTTCAGAATTATCAATTTCATTAAATGGAATGATTTCAAAGATTTGAGGAGTTTCAATGTTATTTGAATGCCCTTTTATCGGAATGCTATAATTCTTGCTATTACTCACATTTATATGTTCTGTTACCGCTTTAATAATTTCTTCTGGTATGTTTTTTATTTCCATAATGTTTTGATCCTTATATTTTTATTCCTTTAATCATTGCGCACAACGTTTCGCGGCTATGCGCCGTTTTAATGGCGTATAGCCGCTGTTAGGCGAAGGGCAGAGCGAATTTTCTGTTTTAGTCTTATTCTTGGCCATACTCTATAAACTAGCTAAAGAGAAGAGATTTGTATTTATAGTTTATTCTATTGTAATTCAATTGCATTCTTTTCTAAAATTTCGAAATGCTTCGGGTCAGATTCTTTAACAAGTTTCAACAAAATCTTAATTGCCTCTTTTATCTCGCTTTTGTCTTTATGTTCTATTGTACTAGTTGGGTCAGCATTATGAGAAAACTCATTGACTAATTTATACGCTTTACCTGCCTCAACAGAGCTTATTTTCTCGTTAGAATTGTTTATATCTCTAATCAGCACTTCCATTTTTGATTTCTGATCACCAGTCGTTGGGATTTTAAAATCTGCGAAAATTTCAAAAAATCTTCTTACCATATTACCTATTGTATAAAAATCTTCATATTGTGTATCCTGTTTTTCTGAAAATGCCTTCAGCTTGGCAAATAAAAAGTGATATTCAGATTTATAATTTAGTAGAGTTTTATCAAGCGAAACAATTTTTGCTTTTCTCACATCAGAATCAATAAAATTATCCACCATGAAAAACTCGCACGGAATTGGTTTTTCTGGCTTGTTTTCTGATTTTAGTTTTTCGTTATCTTTTTTCGTTGAATTATTTTTATTTATAAACCATTCTTTAACCAAATTGAAAAACTGAAAATTGTGTGTGGAGATAAAAAGTTGTCCAACTTCCTTAAAATGTGTGGTTATCATTGAAAAACAGTGGTAAATGAAGTTCGAATCAAAGCTAGAAATTGGATCGTCAATAAAAATAATTCCTCTAGATTTATCAAAATCACCTTCGCTGACTTTTACAATAAAATACGAAAAAGCGATTGCCGTTTTTTCTCCTTCACTTAAATTTATTGCCGGCTTACCGTTTCTTTTTATAGTGTAGCCCTTGTTGTTTTCGTTTAATGTGAGTTCAATTTCTTTTCTACCAAAAAATTCTTCCAGATGTTTATTGATAGCTATAATTGCTTTACCGATATTTGAAGTTTGTTTTTCAAGTTCTTCAATGGCGCGATTATTTTCATCCCTAGCCTTACGAGCTTTTTCTTCGTTTTTAAATGCCTCATCTATATCAGATAACATCTTTTTATAGTCCTGATTTTCTAAGGCAATTGCAATTGTATGTAATTCAAGTTTATCGCGAGCATTTTGAACCTCGTTTGCATGATTGTTGACTTTTTCATTGTGATCTTTGAAAATATTATTCAATTCAGAAATTATGTGATTATATGCAGATAAGAAATCTTCTGGTTGAGAGGGTCCTGCAACAACAACAAACGGATTGTCATATTTTTCTTTAAGTGAATTTGCCGCTTCCTCAATCCAAATATTTATTTTGTTTATAACGTTATTCAGTTCTTTTGCCTTGCTCTCATATTTGTCTTTTAGATCAGGATATAATTCGTCATTTTTTGTAGAAATTTCATTTGGATTTAACTTCAAGATTTCATTTTTCAGAAAATTGATTGTACTTTGAAGTTCTTCATAATCTTTACTGAAATGTTTTGAAAGTGTTTCCAAAAAGTCGCTATCGAGTGGTTTTTGACAGAATAAACATTTTTCTTTTTCTTTTCTTTCTTTGTGTAACTCAAAACCTTGCTTTACCCAATTATTTAAAACCTGATCGTTTTTTAGTCTATCCAAAGTAATTGAAACAACTTTTTTATTAAGTAATATATTAATTTTATTGTAGATACTCTGAAAATTATTGATAACTTCATCCTCAAAAGTGAAAGAAAAACTAAATTCAGTTAAATTGTCTTGTTTTTTAGGAGCTTCACTTCTACTTAGTTCTTCATATTTTTTCTTGTCTTCGTCAGATAATTTTTTGTCAGCAAAATTATCGACACCGATTGTGTTGATTTTATTTTCTGCTTTTGTCTTATTATATGTTTTGTCGAAAAGAAGATTAGCAATTTCTCTACCTAAATCAGTTAGAAAGGTGTTTTTTGTTGCTTCTTTTGCTGATCTATCATTTTTTGCTTGATTGTATTTTTCATCAAGCGTTGTTTGATTATCCTTTAATTCTTTAAGTTTTTCTTTACTTTTAATATCCTCTTCGCTTATATAAACAATCGGTTTGCATGGATTAGAAGGATCGAAAGAAATATTATCATCAATAAAATCTTTGTTGAAAACTTTTATCTGCAATGTATTAGTGGCAACATCGTCGGTTTTTATAGTAGTTTGGTCATCTAATTTTATTTCAAACTCACCGTTTTCTGGATATTGCTTGAATTTGTCCTTATCGTAAGTGCATTTCTTCTGACAACTCGCAAAAACTCGTGAAATGGTAGTTTTACCACTTCTATTCCAACCATAAATCAAATTGAATTTTTTGAAATCAGGAAGTTGGGTATTCCATTTAAAATCATAGAATATTCCAAAGTTTTTGAGTTTTGAAATTTTGCTAATCATTATTTAATCTCCTTTCCAATGTCTTGGCGCTCTGCCTTTCGCCTAACTCCTTCCTATCCGCATTTCGTATTTCATACCATCTTGGGAGGTATAGACGCAATGCAGATATACTCCCTTTCGCTGAAAGGTAAAACTTCCTTTCTCATTTTATACATCCCTCTTTTGGTTCTAATCTATTTTAAAAAAAATTCAAAATGTCAATAATATTTTTCTCTTAAATATTTCCATTTTTTGTGCTCCCCTATTCTCATAACAAAAAGGATAAAGTAATTCTAAAAAAGTTTTTCGGAAATTTTTAAAGAAGGCCAAAGAATACTGAGAAAGAAATATATCCTTGGATTCAAAATAAGCATTCCATTTTGAAAGGATGGACTTACCTAACCACTCATTGGGGGTGTATCAAAAGACTCCTCATTGCAATTACTTTGCACCCGCGTCATTGCGAGAAACTAAGTCACAAAGCAATCCCATAGTTGCGAGCGCCGCAGGCGCATGGTAATCTCATCTTCTGCGGCATTGAGATTGCTTCGCTTCGACAAGTGGTTGCTGAGCCTGCCGAAGCATGGGCACTGAGTCCTGCCAAAGTACGGTTGCTGAGTTCGTCGAAGCACTCAGTGTAAGCGCTACGTTCGCAATGACATTTCACTAGCGTTATTGCAAGCTCCACAGTTTGTTTTGAGACACAACCAGTATATATAATTTACCAACGGAGGGACTCGTAAACACTTTCATTGGGGGTGTCCCAAAAGACACCTCTTTGCAATGACTTTTGCCATACTGTCATTGCGAGGAACGAAGTGACGAAGCAATCTTGTCTTCTGTGGTATTTAGATTGCTTCGCTACGCTCGCAATGACTTTGCACCCGCGTCATTGAGAACTCCACGGATTGTTTTGGAACACACCGGCATATATAATTTGCCAAAGGAGAAACTCGCTAACACCTACATTGGATATGTATCTCTTATCCAATATATATTTTTTACCAACGGAGGGACTTGTAAACACTCATACTGGATACGTATCACATATCAGTATATATTATTTGCCAGAGGAGAGACTCGCATAACCTCTCATTGGATATGTATCACATATCCAGTATATATAATTTGCCAAAGGAGGGACTCGTAAACACTCATATTGGATATGTATCAAATATCCAGTATATATTATTTGCCAGAGGAGAAACTCGCTAACACCTACATTGGATATGTATCTCTTATCCACTATATATAATTTGCCGAAGGAGGGACTCGTAAACACTCATATTGGATATGTATCACATATCCAGTATATATAATTTGCCAAAGGAGGGACTCGTAAACACTCTCATTGGATATGTATCACATATCCAATTAATAATATTTGCCGAAGGAGGGACTCGAACCCTCATGGAGTTGCCCCCGGCGGATTTTGAGTCCGCTGCGTCTACCAATTCCACCACTTCGGCAAAAAATAGTTTATTCTGGTTGGGGTATTTCTTCAACTTCAATATATTTGGCTTTAGCCCGGGCAACTATTTTCCCCATTTCGTTTTCAATCTCAGCCCTATTCTCAATAACACGTTTATTCTTTTTTACAAACCAGCCCCTGATATACAAATTTTCCTCAATAAAAGCTGGTTGCAAATAACGAATGGTTATTTCCCCTGTTAAAGCTATATATTCCATGTACTTATTTACGGTCATCATAGTTTCATCTAAAATACTGGCTATGATGCCGGCATGGATTATATTTGGAGGCCCCTCTAATGTTTGATCTGCTTTAAACTCACCATATGCTGTTTTTGTGTCTGGATCAAACTTAAGGTGAAGCTTTAAACCTCTTTCATTTGATTTTCCGCAACCAAAGCATGTTTTGTCTTCAAATTCAATCATAGTGGCATATTTTTAAAATCACTGCATAATTGTCAAGAACTTTTCATGTTATTGAGCATTTACTCAAAAATAACTGGTTTATCATTTTTTATTCATTTACTTTCATTCTTTATTTTTTCCATCAACAAATCAATCTCATCCTGATCCAGCCACTCATCTACATGTTCTGGCATTGCATCTGTAGTCATCATATACATCTCTAAAGCCATAACCAGTTCTTCTTTAGTTAAAACACCCATGGTTACAAGGATTTCCCCTATAAGCCTCTCAGGATTATCATGTTGAAGTTCCAGAGCCTCCTTGAGTTGATCTTTTGAAATAATGCCATTTTCAACCAGGAAAGCCCCAACTTTTTTATCATGCATATTTTTCATGTATTGTTCACTTCTTATTATTTTCCTTAATAGTAATATTAAAAATTTAATAAGTCAAGCTAAAAATTATTTGTTAAGAACTATCGCTCATATTAAAAAAGTATTTACAATCAATTCATAATGCTATACCTTAGATATTATTACTTTTGCTATGAAATTAATGAGAATCTACATAGTGTGTTTACTGATGCTATTTGCCTTTACGGCAGCACGGAAAAACGCCTCATTTGTTGGTGTTGCTGTCTGCAAAAAGTGCCATGAATCAGATGCTATTGGGAATCAGTATAAATCCTGGCAGCAATCCCCTCATGCAAAAGCATATTTACTACTAAAACAGGATAAAGCCCTGTCACTTGCAAAAGAATTATCTCTCAATAACCCATCCAATGATGAACAATGCCTCAAATGTCACACCACAGGTTTAGGAAAAAATCCAGCTCTGTGGGAAGATGGCGTTGGATGTGAGTCATGCCATGGGCCAGGCAGTATATACAATAGTTATGAAAACCATGTGGCTTTGGGAAACAGGGAAGTTGCATACAAAAAGGCTCTTTCATTAGGGATGTATCCCATCTTAGGAACAGATGGCATAAAAGCCAGGGAAAAAGTATGCCGAAGCTGCCACAACGAAAAGCGGCCATGTTACCCAAAAGACCCTGCAGAGCAACAGCATCAATACCTTCCCTTGCAGCTCATTGCTGATTTTGCTTTTCCACATAGACTAAGACGGTAATTATTCACTTTCACTAAGCCAGTTAAAACCCGCTGCTTTTGCCAGTAAAGTATGTATACATTCTGTTTTATCCCTGAAGGATTCTATTGCATCACGGTTTGTTATAGCAGGCAGTGTAAATATGTCCACACCTGTTTCAAGATACAGCTGGCGCAGGCTCCCCCTATATGCTGTTACACTACGTTGCATATCCGATGTTTCATATAATGAATATAGCAGCGAGTGAAATTGCTGTCTAAACATAAGCTGTACCAGGAGCGTATACACCTCTTCCAGAGTATAGATTACTTTGGCTATACGGTGTAATTTAATGATGTCATGAATGAAAATATCACTTTCTTCACTTTTGTACAATACCAGTGCATTTTTTTTTGGAAGCTTCCCGGCTACATACTTTGTAGCAATCTCATGAGTGCTAACCTGCGAACAATTAATGCACACTATGTCCATCATATCATGAATATCACACCATGCTTCAAGTGAGTTCACTACAATAGCCTGATAACCAAATGCCTGTATAGCTGTTGATAAGCCATATGTATTGTATACATTACTATCAATTATGGCGATAGTTCCTGTAACAGAAGGGGTGTAGTTTTTAAAAAACAATGGAATATAGTGATACTGTGATGGCCTAAACACCGCAGATATTCCATAGCGTATAAGTGTTTTTTTTAACGATTGAGTTTCAGAACAGATTCCAATACAGGGGAGGTTGGCAGTGACAATATCTCTTATAAGCGATTCATACTGCATGGCTATATCACTGCTGTTAAAATCAAGAATACAGACAGTATCACGATTTTCTTGTAATACTTTGACACTGAAGTCTTCTGATGTGCATTCTGCAGTGACAGAATGTTTTGCAAGCTCACTCTGTTGTGCGGTATTATTGCTTATCAGTATAAATGAGTGCATTCTACCTATACTATCTCCAGCGCTTCAACACGGTATTTTAGAACATCACTCATGGAAAGTACCGTATCAGCACTTTCGGTAATTTTCAGTGCTCCGGATGCATTTGCCTGAGTCAGTTCATTAATGCCGGCAACTGATTTCACAATTTCGCCCGAAGCATTTTTTTGTTCTTCGGCACCATTGCGTATTTCCTCAGACCTCACCTTTACCAGGCCTGACTCTTTGGCTACTATTGAATTTACCTCCAATTGTTGCTTCATATAATCAGCCATCACCTGCACCATAATATTTATTTCATTTACCCCTTTGATAATACCACTTATAGTATCTACTGTTTGCTGCACACTTGTCATACCTTTCTGTATTTCTTTGTCATTGGCACTAATTAATGACTCAATCTCCTCTACACTCACCTGTGTTCTGTCTGCTAACTTTGATATTTCATCTGCCACTACAGCAAAACCCCTGCCTGCATCGCCAGCACGTGCTGCTTCAATAGCAGCATTCAAAGACAATAGATTTATCTGATCTGAGATATCCTTGATTATTTTAACTATATTTGTCATCTCTCCTGAACTGTTATGAATGTTAGTAATACTTGTATCCATTACGTTCAGTAATTCAGCACCCAAACGGGCATGGGATTCTATTGAAGCGGTAAGCTGGATTGCATTATTAATTTTCTGTTCCATCCGTGAAACAAGTGCCGAAAGTTCCTCTGTGCGCCGTGTGAATGAATTGATGCTGTCATACTGATAATTTGCACTGTTTGACACATTTTCAACACCAGCCGAAATTTCTTCAATGGTTGCTGTTATCTCTTCAGCAAGAGCTGCCTGGTTTTGTGCATTTATTGAAAAATTTTTGGAAGTGTCCGACAGTTCATGGGAAGCCACTGCCAGCTTTTGCGAAATATCCTTTACTGCTTCCAGCAGGTCTTTGATACGCATCAATTGATCCCTATTTTCAAACTCTTCCTGTAGTTTTTGGATTGTTGTATCCATGAGCCTTAACAGCAGATAGCTTATAGCGGTAATTATTATCAATTCAAAGGTAAAATCAACAATAGCAACTGTTTTTACCTTACCTGAAATCAGGTCAGTACGTATCAATGAAATAATAGCAAACACAAGCGACACGATAGCTACTGTTATAACCATGCGGCGCGAACAAAACAATGCACTGAAGATAATAAAAATTAAAAATTGATAGTTGGTAAGAATAATTCCCTCATTATGTGCCATGGTACCAAAATTTACCAGAAGCCCCAATACTATTACTGAACCAATCACCGAAATATTTGCTGCCCATGAATAATTACCTGCCCGCAATAGCATAGTAGCGATGGTTAAAAAAATAAGGATGGCACACAAAACTGCATTAATAAAGGAAAACAGTGGACGTGTCGCCATTATATTTTGTGCAACAAGAAAAAATAATACCAGTACAATGCACACTGTTAGAAAATAGGAAAGAGTTTTAGCACGCTGCTGCATAATAAACGAAGCATTGCTATAATTTGCAAGTACATTCCTCATCACATTCATAGATACTATCTCCTGAAGTTGTTTTTTTTTAATTTTTTATGCCATGTGTACGTTTGTGCATAGCAACAATATATCTTGTTAAAGGCAATCCAATATCATTTATAGGCACATCTAAAAAACTGCTCTCTTCCGAAATTATTCATATAATAGAAAGCGGTTTTATCCTCTATATTGTGCCCACAAGGGAACATCCTAAAAAACAGTTCTTATAAGTTCCCTTATTCTATACAATTGATTTTATCAAGTCAAATATATTCTAGACACACCAGCTTTCATTGATAAGAGTATAATCACTTAATCACAAAAAAGTAGTTTAGGAATATTTTTACCAATTATAAAATAATTTTATGTTTGACTTATATTTTTATATGTTGTATTTTTTAGTTGTTTACATATAATTAATATGTAACCCCCCACTAAAAGTTTTTTAATTTTGTTCAAAAAAGGAGGAAAGTATGGCAGGTAGTTTTGATTTTACAAAATTTATTGATGAGTCCAAAGCAACACTTTTAAGCCCAAAGGATTATTTTTCATCAATGGCTAAAGAAGGTGGACTTGTTGAACCAATTATCAAAGCAGTTTTGTACGGGGTAATTTCAGGCGTTATCTACTTTATTTTTTCATTGCTCAACCTTTCTGCATTTACCATGTTTGGTACTGGTCCAGCTATGGCATTAATTGGCTCTATTCTTTTTGCAATTATTGGCCTTTTTATTGGTGGCGTTATTTTGCTCATTATTTCAGCTATATGTGGCGGCAACACTGCCTTTGAAGCAAATGCCCGCGTGGTGGCTGCATTAATGGTTCTTGGTCCAGTTCAGGCATTGTTTTCATTTTTAACAAGCGTAAGCTTTTATTTAGGGATTATTGTATCAGCAATAATTGCACTGTATGGCCTGTATCTTACCTTTATTGCCCTTGTTAATGCTTTAAGTGCTAAAGAAAATGTTGCAAAGATAGTCATCGGAATCCTTGCTATATTGTATGTTCTATCACTCTATGGTTCATATAAAGCATACAGATTTGCAGGACATATGGGGCAGCAGATGCTGGAAGAAACCGAAAAGCTTTCATCAGAACAGCAGAAGGCTTTAGAACAGTTACAGCAATTACAAAAATCATTAGAAAAGCTGGAACAGGAACAGAAAGAATAATCTTAAAAAAACCCCCTCTAAAAAAAAGAGGGGGTTTTTTACTATCTATATCTTCTTTGTCTTATACCCTGCAGCAAGTGCTACGTTCACATGGATCACACCATCATTCAAATTCTTGAAAGGATAGCTGTCATCTATAACAGGAAGATTATCAGCATCATTTTGTGTCTTAATAACTGACCCTGCAGGTACATATCTTCCGTCAGGTATGGTCACTCCCATAACCAGCGATTTTGGTTCCACCACACAACTTTTGCCAACCTTTGCCCTGAATACCAAACTTTGCATCCCTATAAAGGAACTATCGCCTACATATGCTGGGCCGTGAATTTGCACCTGATGAGCCAGCGACACACGATTACCAACATACACAGCATATTTTTTACCACTCACTTCCACCAGATTTTTTTCTACCGGATGACCGTTGTGTTCTGTTTCAAGTGCATGAATGATAACGCCATCCTGAACATTTGAATCATCGCCAACATAAATGGGCTGTCCTTCATCCCCCCGCACAGAAGCAAATGGCGCTACCATAACATTTTTCCCAAGTATCACATTCCCAATAACGGCTGCAAGTGGATGCACATAGGTTGAAGCATCAATAACAGGAGTGTATTCCTTGCTTACAAAATCGGTTGTAACATTATTATGAATCATAGATCCTCCAAAATTGAATTTTTTATTATCCCTCATTTACCATTACAATCTGTCAACATAATTTACACAGTTTATCGTAATTTACGAAAAAAGCGTTGATGAATATGCATATAATCATTTAATTATACCCTGTATACAGGATACAGTATGTTTAAACAATTTTTACATAAGTATGGCATCAGTACTATAACACTGCTTGCCACCGAATCACCATTGCATCAGCGGATTGTGCGCTATCTTTCACGCAATCATATTGGATTTTCTATTATAGCTACTGATGACCCTTTGCCCGATACACATTCCCTTTTAATACTACCCTTGAGCATGCATACCATTACACCAGTAACTGATATGTTACAAAAAATGCTTCAATCAACATATACCCCGCTTTTACTGTTTGCTACCGATTTTCCCATAACTACCCGATTCAAAAAGCGGTTCAGTATTGCAGGAATTATTGGCATACTGGAGCTTACGGAACGTCCTCACTTTATAAAATTAGAAACTCATTCATTGCAGTCAAATCCAACGGCATCGCTGAATGCTTTAATCTATACTACTGAAAATCTTATTTCACGTAACATTTACAAGTTATTGTCGCAAAATATTTTATATAATGCTCTGGTCAAACTCCATCCTTCGGTAGTGTGTATAACCACATTACAGGGGACAATCATATACTTCAGGGCACACAGACAATACTTTACCCGAAACAATAACATTAAAAAACTATTATACGGAAAAAAAATTCAAGAATTAACCATACAACCGGAGAAAATAGAGCATCTGTTTTCATTAATAAACCGCAATATTGAACAGCGTGAATCAGAAATAACATTCAGAATGAATAATACTGACACCACCCTGCTTGTAACAGGTGAAAAAATTAAGCTGTATGGTGATCTGGAATTTTACCTGCTTATTGGTATTAATATCACCACTCAACGTAAGGCTGAGGACATGCTCATTTCATCTGAGCTACGGTATCGTACTCTGGTGGAAAATCTACCTGATGGGCTGTCACTTTCTAAAGCGGATATGCTTTTATATGCAAACCCGCAATTTTTTAAATTATTCAATTTCCCCCAGGAAACTCTCATCACAGATGTTAACCTTCAATCACTCATACATCACGATGACTGGGCTATGCTTTCTGAACTGCTGCAAAAACCCATTGACAATGCCACAACTATTAATGTTAAAGCCTTTACTGTTACCGGCAAACCCCTGATACTTGAGCTTCGCATTTTAAGTTTTGTGGGCGATAGTTCCTTATATCATCAGATTTACTGGCATGATATAACCCAAACACGCCAGCTGTGGGATAAGATACTGCAGTCAGAGCGATTGTCTGCTATTGGAGAAATGGCATCAGGCATCACCCACGAATTCAACAATATTCTCACAAGCATTCAAGGCTATGTCCAGTACACTCTGAATAACCCTGACGATATTGAAGCCAATACAAAAGCCTTTAAGGTTATTGAAAAAATGACCGAACAAGGACATGCCATCCTGAAAAATCTATCAATGCTTACCCGCAAGGACATTACTAATAAAGAACGCCATAACATAGCGGATCTCATTAATGATATTGTACGTATACAGGAAAAAATATTAATAAAGGACAACATCACTCTAATAAAAAAATTTGTAAAAAATCCAGTGTGCTATGTAGATGCTGGCCTTATACAGCAGGTATTTTTGAACATACTGCTTAATGCAGTACATGCTATACGGCCTAAGGGCCAGGGAACTATCACCATTACTATCGATGAATCAAATGGGAATGCAATTATCACTATTCATGATACCGGTACAGGAATTGACCCCAAAATTCAGGATGAAATTTTTAATCCTTTTTTTACCACCAAAACCGGAGCTCATAACATAGTTGGCACAGGAATGGGATTATCCATATCCAAAAATATTATTGAACAGCATAACGGGAAGATTTGGTTTCATAGCATCCCCGACAAAGAAACTGAATTTATTATAGAACTTCCCATATATAAAACCGCATATCTACCAAAGGAGTTGCAGGCTTCATCACAACCAAAAGATTTAAGCAAGCTGACCGTGTTAATAGTTGATGATGACGATGCAATCCGTGATCTTTTTAAAACTCTTCTCCAATCATTAGGCATATCCGCTATTACCTTTGCAACCAATGGTTATGAGGGATATTCCCTGTGCAAAGAAAATCAGTATGATATTGTATTTATGGATGTATCCATGCCTGTACTTTCCGGCATTGATGCTTACAAAATGATAAAAGACGAAAATCCCAACCAGAAAGTTGTATTTATAACCGGTATTTTTTATGAAGATCAGATTAAAGAGATAGTTGACAAAGAACAAGCTTTTGGTTACATTAAAAAGCCATTTGACATAAAAGAAATCAAATCATTGTTGTATACAATAGCATCTCACCGGTAATACCGGAAAGGATGAGGGATACACTGTAACGTTGGTGGGCATCTATACAGTGATATACTACGCAACCGCTTGATGAGAAATAGCACTGATGATAAATACTTTTTTTTAAGGGAGAAAATTTATGAAACCAAAAATTGATGTTGGCATCATTGGAGGCTCGGGTCTGTATCAGATTGAAGGTGTTACTATACTGGATGAAGTAAAAGTAAAAACACCCTGGGGCATGCCTTCAGATGTTATTACCATTGCAGAAGTTGGTGGAGTTAAAGCCGGATTTTTACCTCGCCATGGTCGTGGTCATTTTATCCTGCCTCATGAAATTAACTATCGTGCAAACATCGCATCACTCAAAATGCTGGGTGCAGGTCAGATAGTGGCATTTTCCGCTGTGGGTAGCTTGAAAGAGCGCATTAAACCACTGGATTTTGTAATACCCAACCAGATTATTGATCGCACAAAATCACGCATTTCAACCTTTTTTGGTGATGGGATAGCTGCCCATATTGCCTTTGCCGATCCATTCTGCAGCAGACTTCACGAATTAATACTTGTTGCAGCTCAAAAACTTAATATACCCATGCATACCAATGAAACGCTGATATGCATGGAAGGGCCTGCATTTTCCACCCGTGCTGAAAGTCACCTCTACCGTTCATGGCAGGCGGGNGTCATCAACATGAGTACGTTACCCGAAGCCAAGCTTGCCCGTGAAGCAGAGATGTGTTACGCAGTCATCTGCATGAGTACCGACTATGATTGCTGGAAGGAGGATGAGGAGCACGTAACCGTTGATATGGTTGTCAATAATCTTAATAAAAATGCCTCAAATGCCAAAGCCCTTATAAAAGAATTAATACCATTGCTTACTAAAGAAAGGGATTGTGGA
>Ga0067045_1029567_pt1 | contig 19713 bp, 13 predicted proteins | sample TerdegcTABiofilm_FD_59184 | JGI IMG/M metagenome (GOLD analysis project Ga0067045, IMG submission 59184) | Combined Assembly of (Gp0054472, Gp0054536) Wastewater bioreactor microbial communities from Singapore -Terephthalate degrading... | reverse complement strand
CCGCGCGGCCCCAGCGTGACCTTCACGGCTTGCGCCAACTTGTGCACGCCGCGACGCAGGGCGTCGCGAGCCTCTTGATCGAATGCAATCATCTTTGCCATGGATCGTGTACTCCTTATGCTCGTGCCAAATCCTCGACGGATGTCACCGCTATGAAGTTTCTTCCGCCGGAGTTCTTGTTCCCATCAAGGGGCGAGATCGCGGGACGACCCGCCCCCGCTCGATCATTCCACGACGGCCAAGATGTCTTCTTCTCGAAGAAGGACCAGCTCCCGATCGCCGATCTTGAAGTCATCGCCGGCATACGAACTGAAGATCACGCGATCGCCGACCTTGACTTGCATGGCGGCTCGCGTGCCGTCATCCAAGAGCCGCCCTTGTCCGACACTGACCACGGTACCCCGGGCCGGGCGCTTCTTCGCGGTATCGGGCAGGACGATACCGCCCGGCGTCGTCTCCTCCGATTCCTCGCGTTCGATCACCACGCGGTCCGCCAAGGGCTGCAACTGAAGGACAGCGTCCTGTTTGCCTTCCGCCTTCTTTTTCGCCATGAGTTTCATACCCTCCAAAGGCTCAAAAAACGTATCCGAACCGTGTCACCAAGTCGGCCGTTGAGCACCCGGCGAATGAAATCGTCCGAAGTCCCCGAACTGCCGCGACGTCAAAATCCAACGGTGAGGAGCGGAACCGGCGCCGATCGCGACGCCCTGCCGTTCCAAAAACCCCCACGCCCGACGCAGAGGACGGGTTTGAGCCTCCTCCATTCGCAAATACCGTGCCCTGAATCTGAAATCTCCACAAATATCGATGTGTCATGACTTTGCGTCTCTGTTTCGGTTGCGCGGACCGGCGACTCGTTGGCGCTCGGCGTGCCAAAGGCGACGGTGCCGCGGAGGCAAAACTGCCAAATTGGCAGCGATCCACCCGCCGCCGTTGGTGAGGGTCGGCTGATGGCAAATCGGGCCGTGTGAACAAGCGGTCCGAACGACGACGCGGCCGGCAATTGGAAATGGCCCCGAAACGTAAGCAATCGACGTTCCGAGTTTTAGCAAAGCTCGCTACAATGCCCCACCATTGGGCGGCAAGTCATGGCCTCTTAACCGGCCGCATGGGAGCGCGCTGGATGCGTGGGTGAAGTCAGGGGCGGGGTCCGGGGCTTGGTCGTGCGGTCCCAGATTGCTTTCCTTTCCCTGCCGGCAACCGCATGTCCGCCGACCGGTTTGTTCGAGGTCGAATCGAGATCGATTACCATTTTTTGACGCGGCGGTTCGGATGTCCTTCACCAGTCCGGAATCAACTCAGGCGAGACCTCGGGTATTCGGTCCCGGAGGTATCCGGTTGCTTCTGGGCATTGCGGCGGCCCCGTTCGCCCTGTGGGACGAATTGATCAGGTTGATCCGGGCCGGTCTCGAGCCGAAGGGTTTCAAGGTTCAGCGGATCGCGCCGTCCGACGTTTTGCGTCGGGCCTGGGACGGCTTGCTTTGGCTTGGTAACGGGGAGGGGCTGGAACCTTACGCCGACGCGTCGGCACGGCTGGGCACACACCGTCCACCCACTCTCCTATGGCAGCTCGACCCCTTGCCTCCGCCGGACTTGCCGCCCGAGGCGGAGAAGCTCGGCCTTCGAATCGCCCGCCGGGATGGTTGCCATCGTCCGGCGTTTCTGCAACGCTTCGTCCGCGGGATGATTCCCTTCCGCAGACAATGCATCGGACTTGCACATCGTCGGGACTTGCGGCGGTTGGCCGGGCTGGGACCGTGCGGGCGAGAATTTGTGGAACCCGGCGCTGCGACCGTGGCTCGGCTTTCGCGGTATTGGAGCTTCATTCGGCGCGAGGTGCAGCGCGGCACTCTCGATCAGGTGGCCGCTTCCGTGCCGGTAAGGCTGGAGTTTCTTCGCCGCCGCGGGGTCGCCGTGACGGAATTGCCGCTCGGATTTCACCCCGCGATGGGCAACGATGCCGGCGGGCAGGGCTGGGACCTGGACCGTCCCCGCGATTACGACGTGGTGTTTCTCGGGGTACTGCGGCACACTCGACGCGTGCGGCTTCTGCACGGTCTCGGCAAGGAGTTGAGGCGGCGCGGCATCCGGTTTATGGCGGTGGATCGGAATTGCTACGGATTGCAGCGCACACGACTTCTCAGTCGCACCAAAATCGTGCTCAACGTCAACACCGTTCCCTGGGATATGCCGGGGTTCCGCTTTTTGACGGCCGTCGGTTGCGGAGCATTGGTCGTTTCGGAGCCGATTCGCGATCCCAGCCCCTACCGCCCGGGAGAGCACTACGTGGAAGCCGCCGTCTCGCAGTTGCCGGATGCCGTCGAGCACTACCTACGTGATGACACAGGGCGGTCGGCGATCGTCGCGGCGGCCCGCCGCTTTCTGGAGAACGAGCATTCCTGGGATCATTCCATGACCCGACTCGGGAGTTGGTTTCATGCGCATTCCTTTGTTTCGTCCCGTGGTATGTGAAGAGGCCGTCGCCGCCGTGACGGAAGTCCTGCGGTCGGGCTGGTTGGGACTCGGTCCGAAGACGGCGGCCTTCGAGCGGGCATTCGCGGATTACGTCGGAACGCCGTACTGCGTAGCGCTAAACTCTTGCACGTCGGCGCTGCACTTGGCAATGCGGGTGCTGGGCTTGCCGCCCGGCTCGGAGGTAATTACCACGCCGATCACGTTCGTCTCGACGAACCACGCGATTCTGTACGAGCGGTGTCGGCCGGTCTTTGCCGACGTGGAACCGGGTACCGGGAACCTGGACGTACGTTCGGTGTCCGCCCGCATCGGCGAACGCACCAAGGCGATCATGTTGGTCCATTTCGGCGGTTATCCCTGCGATTTGGAGGCCTTTTACGCCTTGGCCGCCAAGCATGGTCTGGCCGTCATCGAGGACTGTGCCCATGCCTGCGGGGCGAGTTATCGCGGTCGGCGCATCGGCAGCCACGGCGACTTGCACGCCTTTTCATTCCACGCCGTCAAGAATCTGGCCGTGGGGGACGGCGGCGCGTTGACGGTCCGTCGCCCCGACCTCTACGAACGACTGAAGCGGCTCCGATGGATGGGGATCGACCGCGATACCTACCATCGCTCGCAACCGCGGGCCTACCACTGGGACTACGACGTCACCGAGCTGGGTTTCAAATACCACATGAACGACGTTGCGGCAGCCGTGGCCCTGGAGCAATTGCGGCACCTGGACGAACAGAATGCCTATCGTCGGTACTTGGCGGAAATGTACCGTGAAGCCCTGAGAAGCGTGCCCGGCATCCGCCTGCCCGACTACGCGCCGGACCGGCAGAGCAGTCACCATTTGTTCTGGGTTTTGGCGGAAGATCGAGACGGGCTGGTGGAGAAGCTCCGCGCAGCGGGGGTGGATGTGGGAGTTCATTACCGCCGTAACGATTCCTACTCCATGTTCGAGCAATGCGAGCTGCCGCAAGCGGAGCGGTTCTGGAGACACGTCGTATCCCTTCCCATGCACTTGATGCTCAAGGAGGAACACATTGACTACGTTACGCGAGTCATTGCTTCCGGCTGGGACGCCGCGCGTCGCGCCGCATGAGGGTTCTCTTCGCCGCTTCGACACCGCCCACGACACGGGCGTGACCGTCCCCCTGCTGATCCTCGGGACACGGACGCTGGCGGTCGAGATTTGCGATTGGGTGGAGGATATTCCCGGCGTGCGCGTGGTGGGATTCGTGGAAAACATGGACCGCAGCCATTGTGAGCAGCCGCTGGAGGACCGGCCCGTCTTCTGGATCGACGAATTGCCCGACCGTGCACCGGGCTGCTACGCAATCGCCGGGCTGGCAACCACGCATCGCCGGATCTTCGTGGAACAGGCCGCCGAGCGGGGCGTCCGCTTTACGACCGTCGTCCACCCCATGGCGCGAGTCTCGAAGAAGGCCCGACTTGGGGAAGGCTGTCTTGCGACTCCGGCGGTCCTGGTCGGATCGCACGCCGAAATCGGACGCCACGTCTTGATGAATCGCGCCGCGATGGTCGGCCACCATACCCGAATCGGGGATTTCGTGACGCTGCAACCACGAGTGAACGTCGCCGGCTGCTGTAGCATCGGGGAAGGAACTTACGTCGGGATGGGGGCCTTGATCTTGGATCATCTCAAAATCGGCGCGCATAGCGTCATCGGAGCGGGGGCCGTGGTGACCCACGACGTGCCGGATCACGTGCAGGTGATGGGAGTTCCGGCACGCATCGTCAAGGAAAACATTGACGGAAAATGATGGCCGCGAGTTGCGGGCAAGAAAGCCCGAGCTGCGCGAAGTCAGGCGGATTCCCCTTCAAGGCGAGGCCTCGCTCGGGGGGCCGAAGCAAATGGCGCGTTTCCTCCGGGGGATCGCCTTACTCATGGGGCCGGGAGGATGCTTGCGCTCTTTCTCGAGAAGTATTCCAACCAATTGCGGACGACGGCCGCGGTGAGATCGCCGCTACGCTCCTTCAATTCCGGAACGGTTTCACCCCAATAGAAGCCGATCCAGCCGTCGGCGACGGACCGGGAGCCTTCCACGAAGGCGTCCAGTTCGTCGAACGTACATCGCAAGGGGAACATTTCCTCCACGACCACGGGCTTTCCCACGTCGTACACGGCCAAGGCGCGGAGGGCATCCTCCACCTTGCCGGTCTCGGGATAGAAATGGACGCTGACGAAGTCGAGGTGTTTGCCCGCCTCGGGCGAATAAAAGATCGGCTTGGAGCCGGGGAACACCAGGGCCCAAGGGATGATGCCCACGGTAATGAGTCGTTCGGAATCGTGCTTTCGGATGGCCGCGACCATGCGCGCGACCCAGGCCTCGGCGATTTCGACCCGCGTTCTCCCCGCCGGATCGAGCGTCAATCGCTGGACGAAGTGTTTGCCGCCGAATTCCCCCGGCAACCATTCGGTTTCGACTTGTCCCTCTCCGGGCAGGACGGGTTCGTTCATCAGGTCGTAGCAAAAGACGGCCGGGCTGCCGTGTGAGGCTTCCGCGACCGCCTCCCAGAATCGCGCCTGGACGGTCCAGCGGTCTTGTTCGCTCAAAGCGTCGTACCAAGCGGGGACGTCGCTCTTGTGGTAGCAGCCCAATCCCGTGATATCGAGATACAGCCGCGTTTCTTCCGCCAGACGCACCAGCCGCTTTAGTTGAGCAATCGCGGCGGAGTCGATCTCGTCGGGCGACTTGATGAATCGGGCGACCTGCAAATGGATGCGGACCGTGTTGGCGCCCAAATCCTTCATCTCGCGAAAGTCTTGGACCACGCGGTCCCATTCGTCGCGCCAATAGTCTTCGATCAATCGCCCGGCCGCGTCATGGTCGTAGTTGAATCCCCAGGCGATGAAGCGTCGGCCCGTTCGTGCGTAGACGAAATCACGGCCGTCGGGAGAAACGCGAATCGCTTCCATGCGGGGACCGTCAACTCTTGCCGCCGTTTCGTTGACGGGTTCGGTCCGCGCGCTCTCCTGGGCATGGACGGAGGAAAAGCCGGCGACAAGCAGGCAGGCCGCCGGCACGAGACCGGTCGCCGCAGTGCGGACCAAGGTGGGAAATGATCGCGACATGATAGGGCCTCTGCGCACTTGAGGAAGCGGTCGTTCGTCCCGGCCGCCGGGTGCCGCTCGCGTCCCGAATGATGGTCTCAGGTTTCGCCGTTCGCCGCGTCGGAAGCGGATACGTCGGGGTCGGGTGTTTCGGCGTTCGGTTGGTCGCGAGGGATTTTCAGACCCAACTGGCGTATCTTGCGATAGAGATTGGCCCGGTGCAAACCCAGCCTTTGCGCCGCTTGTGCCAGATTCCGGTTGGTAAAAGCGATGGTTTGCAAGATGTATTCGGACTGAAATCGCCGCGTGGCCTCGGATAGCGGGAGGTGGGGGGCGATCCGAGGCGCGCCGGCGACGTCTTTGGGATCCAGGCCCAAATCATCGGCATTGAGGAGCGATTGCGAGCAGAGGTAGGCCGCCCGTTCCATCAAATTGCGCAATTCGCGAATGTTGCCGGGCCAGGGGTGCTGCATCAAGCGGGCTTTGGCGGCGGGCGTCAGTCGAGGGACGGGACGCCCCGCCCGAGCGGCGAACTCCGCCAGAAAATGCTCGGCCAACAGGAGGATGTCATCACCTCGCTCGCGAAGCGGCGGTATCCGCAGCGTGACTCCGTTCAAGCGGAAAAAGAGGTCCTCGCGGAATCGCTTTTCCCGGATCATGGTCTCCAGGTCTTGGTTGGTGGCGGCCAAGAGCCGGGCGCGGACGGGGATCGGCTGCGTCCCGCCGACCCGGGTGATCGTCCGTTCCTCTAAAACGCGCAAGAGTTTGGCTTGGGCGGCCGGGCTTAGCTCGCCGATCTCATCGAGGAAGATGGTTCCGCCCGCAGCGACCTCGAACTTGCCGGGCTTGGCCTGCCGTGCGTCGGTGAAAGCCCCCTTTTCGTGTCCGAATAGTTCGCTTTCCGCCAGGGCCTCGGGAATCGCCGCGCAATTGACCGCCACAAAGGGTTGTTCGCGCCGCGCGCTGAGATAGTGGATCAGGTGGGCGGCGACTTCCTTACCCGTGCCGTGCTCTCCCAAGATCAGGACCGTCAGATCCGTCGCCGCCAGTTTTTCGATCAGGCTGCGAAGTTCCGCAACGGCCGGAGAATGGCCGATGAGCCGCACACCCTCCGCGGCTTGGTCCACGATGCGCCGCCGGGCCGTGAGCAACTCCTCGTAGTCGCGAACGCTTTCCAGGGCGGCGGCGGCCTGCTCGGCGAATCGGGCAAGGGCCTCTTCGTCCTCTTTGGTAAAGTCGCCGTGGCGCTTGTTGATGACCTGGAAGACTCCCAATGTTTTGCCCGCCCGATCCGACAGCGGCACGCATAACAAGGTCTCCGTGCGGTAGCCCAGATGGGCGCCGACCTGTTGATCGATCCAGGCCTGAGCGGGAGAATCGCGATCGACGCGGATGGGCCGCTGCTCGCGGAGGACCCGACCGGCGATGCCGCGGTCGTCCGGAATACGGAGTTCGTCATCGACTCCCAGCGCCGGTCGACCCACCAATTGCTTGGCTTCGCGGTCCCAGAGAAAAATGGTGGCGCGATCGGCGTTCACGAATTCCGCCACGGCGCGCGTAATCTCGATCAATAGGGGCCGCAATTGCCGGGCCTGGTACCATCGGTTGGTGATTTGCAGCAGCGTCTCTTTTCGCCGCACATCCTCTTGCAGCCGGCGACGGTGAGTGATGATCCGCCAGGCGGCGCCGAGGGTATCCGCCGCTTCCGCCAGCAACTCCTCGTTGGCGGCGTCGGCGTCGGACCCGGGGAACTGCGCGAGCAGTCGCAATTGCTCTCCCGCATCCAACGTCAAAAGTCGCTCGGTCGCGGTCCGTTCGTCGCCTTCCACGCCATTTCCGACGGAGGCGATGATTTCCGCGCGATCGTCCCGAAGCCGCACGACTTTCAGCGTTTCGGCCTGCAAGACCTCGCGCAGAGAGGAGATCGTCTGGCGTACCAGCTCGTTGAAATCCTGACAATCGGCAGCCGCGGCGAGAATGCGTCGCAAGATGCGTTCCCATTCCATCCGTTGCGCGCCATCGAGTTTCAGCACTTCCATGATCGACTTCCCCGCGTCGGTGTTTGTAACGCTCAAGACAAGCGCGACCGCTTCCTTGAACCCGATGGGCGGCACGATTGCCCGTGCTTGCCCCGGAGGCGATCACGGCCCGTATTGTATCGCAGCCTGGGCGGAGCCGCAAACCAGTCGATAGGGCGAAGCGTCATCACCCGCCTTCCCGGATGGGGGGACTTTTCAAAGCCGTCCGGCAAAGAGCAGAAAGTCTTCGTAAACCGTCTTGCGGCCTCGGCGCGCGGGCGGAAGTACCCGTCGGTCGCCGGCGGGTGAGTTGAAGAAATCGGGAACCGCGGGGGTAACAGGGGAATAGCCGGTTGGGGCGGCGGCCTTCCTGAGTGGTTCGGCGTTTTGCAAGACGGCTCAGACCCAGGCGTCCACGGCAAGGACGCCGTCGGAATCCGTCTTCGCGGCGACGATTTCGCTTTGTGCCGAGGCCAGCTTTTCCAGCCAGGCCAATCGCCGTCGCCAATCGGCGGCCTGTCCGGCCGCTACGCCGGGTGTGTCGTCGGTGCCCAGGCGTTCGGCCTTCTCCAAAAGCCGGCGGTAAAAATCGAGCAGGTCGATCTTCTCCTGCGGCAACACGTCGGCTGAAGCCAAGTCCTTGCGGATTTCGCTCAGCTCCTGGAATTGCTGGTCGGTCAGCAGCCCGGCCTGATGCAGTTCATCCAGCATTTGGGAGAATTCGCGCGGCGTAATGTCGGTCAGATCGTAGCGTGCCAAAATCTCGGCGGGCTTGGCCGGGGGAGAGGTGAGCAGTCCCCAGAGAGAGGCCGGTGATGGGGAAGCGGAGTCCCCCGCGGCACCCGGTGCATCGAGGAGCGAGTGCATCTCCGCGGCGGCCGTTTTGGCCGTCCCCGAAGAGCCGTGGACGCGATCCTTGGCATCGGGAAACAGGACTTGCCACAAACTCGGCCCGACTTTCATCGCCGGCGCTCCTTTCACTTTAAGCTGTTTCACAAGGTGCCCCGGCGGGAATGGTACCCGCGGGGCGTGTTCCGCTCTCAAGGCGATGCGAAAACCGAATCCCCCGGGGCCTCCTGGGCATCCAGCAGCATTTCGATCGGCGGAAGGAACTCTTCGGGAAGGCGCGAGGGATCCTTGGGGGCCTTGCTTTCCACGGCCTGTGCCGTTGCGACTCCGCCGGAAACCTCCGTTCGGCCGCTCACGGGGATGATCGAGGAATTCGAAACTGCCTGAGCGGCAGACGGCGCGGCCGACGGAGCGTTGGGCGACGGTGCGGCCGTCACCGCCAACGCCGCCGGCACGCCGCTGCGCGCCTGCTGAATGCGATCCGCCAGTTTCCGCAGGGTGGGAGATGCCGCGATCGCTGCGTCCTCTCCGCCCGAGGGTTGCGTCCCCGCGGCGGTCGCCGCGGCCCGGCGGCCGGTCGTGTCTTCCGCCGGGCGAGGCGTCGAAGTGACGGGGAAGTTCGGAAGCTCGGCGGGCGGGACTTGGGGTTGGGCCGCGCCGGGGTTCTCCTCCGGTACGAACGGACCGCCGCGGATCGGCCCGGGATCGATCCACAGGCCGCGATCATCCAATTGCATTGTGTCCAATTGGAAGTCCAGCGACATCCGTTGCACTTCGTATTCGACCCAGGCGGCGAGGAACGCGTTTTGTGCGTCCAGCAGGCCGGACAGGGCTTGGACGACGTCGCGCGCGGTGGTCGCACCGAAGCGAGGCGTTTCGCCTGGCTGCGGGGGGGCACGCAAGCGTTCACCCGCGACGTCCGATTGGGCGATAGCCACCAGGACCGACGATCGCCGCAACTCGAACGTATTCTGGCTGAGCCGAATGTTGCGCAGCGTCTCTCGCAGGCTCTGCGAAATCTGATCCTCAAAGGCGTAATAGTCCCGCCGGGCACGCTGGTACGAAATCAACGCGGCGCGATATTGGTTCCGTTCCACCAGCCGGGTCAACGGGGCGTCGAAGCGAAGGCCTACCCGTAGCTGCCCCGTCGTGCTGTGAAAGCCGAACGGATTGTCGCCGATGGTCTGCATGTCGCCGCTGAAGGTCACGTCCAGATCGCTGCGAAGCCGATTGGCGGCGATTTGAATCTGGCGCCATTGATCGACCAGCGCCGCTCGTGCGTTCATCCAGTCCAAGCGATTTCGGCGGGCGATTTCCAAGGCCTCCTCCGGCGACAGCGTGACCGGGGTGAGGGCGACTTGGTCCAATCTCGCCCGGACCTGAATCAGGGACAGATCGGAAAGCTGGATGATGAGCGGTTCCAGGAGGTTGGAGGCCAGGATTTGGCGAGGCTGGGCCTTGGCGGCCTCCAGTTCCTTTTCCTTTTCCGCGAGGCGATCGGCCGCGGTTTGCGCTCGGACTCTCGCGTCGATGTATTGCTGTTCCAATAGGGGCAACTCCGCTTCTTCCGCGGACTCCAGTTGTTTTTCCAATCGCTGAACTTCGGCGGCCGCCGTCTCCGACTCACTCCGCAATTGGGCCGTCGCGGCTTCCAGGTCGGCCAACAGTTTCTGGGAGACTTCGTCGGGATGATCGAGAAAATCCTGCATCTGTTGGAGCGTTTCGCGCATCGGCTTGCGCTCGGCGCGAACCTCTCCGCGGACGCCCGGCACCGAGCCTTCCAGCAATAGGCGGTAGTTCTCCACCACGGTGTTGAATCGCGAACGCAATTCTTGGATCGCCTTCTCGACTTCAACCCCGCCCTCCAGGACCGAATCGGAGCCGCTGTACAACTCGCGGATGTTCTGCTCCCTTTGCGGCACGGCCGCGGCAAGTCGCTCCAAATCCGCTTTCACGATGTCCACTTGCTGTCGGATCGAAGCTTGGATCGAACGCAGGCGATCGGTCCAATCCGCGGGCAAGGGGGTCTGCGGGTCTCGCAACTGGCGGAGAAGTTCGTTGGCCTCCCGCTGCGCGGTCAATAGATCGGGGTCGATGAGGTCGAATCGACGGAGGAGGGGATCGTCGATTTCCATTGCGACCTCGGGTGGGAGGCCGAGTTGGACCTTGAACGCGTCCAATTGGGTTTCGTAGGCCGCGCGGAGACTCATCAGCCGGTTTTGCGCGTTCAACAGGGATTGCAGGGCCAAATCCACTTGAAAGCGGTCGATGCGGTCGGCTTCGTGGGCGGCCAGCAACAACTCGTACACCCCTTGAAGGCCGAGCACGTTTTGCTCTTGGTTGCGGATTTGTACCTGGCTTTGCAGCAGGCCGAGAACCCCCCCGCGACCCGCACTGACTTGCGGCGACAGCGACCCGATAGCCAGATTACCCGCCGAAGGGCCGGCTCCCGGGCTGGTTCCGGTCACGACTTGCAGATAGAACCCTTTTTGGTACCGTGCCATTTGGCGGATGTTCGCAAGGAGGGCGCGCTCTGCCTGAGTCAGGCTCTCCAGGACCACGGCTCGCCCGCCCGTCCGCAATAGCGGTTGCAGGATCGAGAAATTGAGGATGGAGGCCGACGCGTAGGAATCCGAGCCGGAGAATTGCCACACCAGGGAATTGGCGAAGCCCACCAGGAGTTCCGCGCCGGTGGCGGTGAGTTTTCGGGCCTGGGCGTCGGTGTCCACGTTCATTCGGCTGATGGAGCCGGCGGGCGAACGATCCGGCCCGTCGGCCGTGAAAAACGTGGAATTGCCGCCGAAGAATTGGACGTCGAACCGGAATCGCTCCGCCGTCACGTTGAGCGCGGACAAATAGAGGTTTTCGAGATTCCGTTGATATTCCCGGGAGTGGACCAGGGCCAGCTCGACGGCCTTGGAACGATCGAGTACCACCACGCCGCGCTCGTTCCGCGGCAGGTAAGCCCTCCAGAAGGGGTTTTCCACGTAGAATGTGTCACCGTTATCATGCCAGTGCGGCCAGCCTTTCTTGCCGTCCACCCGGTGCATGAGCTGATGCGAGACGGGATCGTCCGGCGGCATGGGTTCGGCATCCGGGCAGAAAGGGTCGTACATGCGGGATTCGCGACGGGGATAGATTCCGGTCTTCAGCAAATCCCATCGCGAGTCGACTTGGCCGCGCTCGATCAGTTGCGCGACCTCCGCGTCCGCTTTTTGCCGGTAAGCCGTGCGGTGACATCCGAGTGTTGCGCTAGTGATACATGCCAGGATTGCCAATCCCAGCGTTGAAAAACGTCGAACATGGTCACTCGGCAGTTCAGCCATGAGCTTGATCCGTGTGAAACGAGGTGAAAGACACGGCCGTTGGCACGTTGCAGTTCGCCTAATAGGTAGTTCCAGCCCGATGGCAACCGTATCTTGCTGAGATTGGTTCGGTATTTCGTCTGGGTAAACTTAAACGATTGTTTGGTATGATCGTCTGGTAGCGATAAAAGTGGTGGCAGTGCCGGTGCGGTCTTGGTAATATGGGAAGACGTGCGAGAAATGGTTAAAGCTTGACAGCGGGGAGGCCCCTAAATACCATCGAGCTAAAGGCTGGGTGGCATGGGGATGCCGACGGCACGGGTCGGCCCCGATGGGCTTCGGCCCACCATTCTCCGCTTGTCATCGCTCGCGGTGCCGCGTCGTCGGTTCGGCGAGGTCCGCTCGGCAGGGATCGCCTCATCGCAGTTGGAAAAACTTTCCGTCCCGGTATTGGGGCCGTCGCTGGTTGGTGGGACCGCAATGAGCATTTGGAACAAAATCCTCGTCTGCCTCATCCTGATTGCGTCCCTCGCCATGTGGTACTTCGGGATGCGGGCGTTAGCGACGCATCGGGCATGGCGCGAGGCTGCGAAGAAGTTGGAAGGTCAGTTGGCGCAACTCAAGGCCGAGGCAACGGTTCTGCGTGAGGGCGACGGCACGCGCCGGGGCCTGCGGCAGGTCAAAGTGGAGTTGGCCAAGTACGTGTCGCAGCGCGGCCGCGTATGGTTGAATTGCCGCCCGATGCAGATGGCCGTCAATAAAACGCCCGAAGGGAGTGACATCGTTCAGGTCAGTCTGGTCTTCGAGACTCTGGGGCTGGCGGGTTTGACCGACGTACAAGAGCTGCCCGTCGATTCCCAAGTCTATCTTTTCGATGAACGGGCGCCGCAGGATGGCGGACGCTACTTGGGCAAGTTTCGCGTGGCGGCCGTGGCCCCGCGGCAAGGCGATCAGCCGGCCCAGGTCGTCGTGGAATCCCTTTCCATGATCACGCCGCGAGAAATGCAACGGATTCAACAGGCGGTCCAGGGCGCGCAGGCGGCGGAGGCGGGCTTCACCGTCACGGAATTGCTGCCCACCGACGACCACGAGATTTTCGCCGGCGTTAATCCCGAGGAATTGGCGCGGATGTTGCCGCCGTCGGTGGTCAACGAATACGTGAACGACGGAAAGCCCGGCGATCCGACCAATCCCCAATCGCCGCTGTTCGAACGCAAACTCCGCGACTATGAGTGGGCGCTATCCTATCTTCACTATCGGCGGGCCGATTTGATCGACGCCTTGGCGGCTGCGAACAAGAATCTCGAGATGCTAAGGGCCTCGTTGGCGGACGCCCAGCGCGAAGAGCAGGCGCGCGACGCCGAGATCGCTCAATTGAAGCAGGATCTCGAACGCGCCACGACGGAGCGCGATGCCGTGGCTCATCATTTTCAGGAAGTGGAGGCGGCCTTGGGGCGTGTCGCCGCACGGCGGGATGCTTTGATTCTGGAAAACCGCCGGACAGCCCTCGAAATCGCCCGACTGCAAGCCGAGGCAATCGAACGGATTGAGCAGCAGACTCGAGCCATGGCCCAGGCGGCTACGCCGTAAAGGTCGGCCGTCGATCTCGGGCCGCGGACGGACGGAGTCTCTTCTCGGCCGGCCGGGACGGCCGTCACTCGAGTTCCGCGTTTCTCCGTCGCTCGGATGAGTCCCTCGGTCTTCGATCGGGGGTACGAAAAAGGCCGGCGAATCGCTTCACCGGCCGATTTCCCAGTAGCCTACTACAACCCGGCGCCGACAAGGCCGAAGGAACCGTCAGGAGGTCCCGGCCGCCGTCGGATCGTTTTGTCCGGGGTTCAAATCTTGATTTCGAATCCCTTGCGGCTCTCGCGCGCCAGAAACGCATTGGCCTGGGCATCGCCCACGATCTGGCGTTGGACAGGGTCCCAGCGAAGCTCGCGGCCCAGACGCATCGCGATGTTGGCCAGGTGGCAGATTTCCAGCATGCGATTGTGCGACCAAACATCGGAGATGGGCTGCTTGCGGGATTGCATCGCCTCGATGAAATTGGCGCTATGGTTCGCGCTGATCGGTCCGCCGTAAAGCTGCTCCAAGGCGTCCTCCGGCAAGGGGTTATCTTGGAGATCTTCCACGGGCTTGCCGCTGATGCGACCGCGGTTCACAAAGAACCGGCCCTCGCTCCCCTCGAAGAGGATGCCGTTGTCGCCTTCGCTGGTGATCAGCAGTTCCACGTCGTTCGGCATTTCAGCGCGAATATTGAAATGGGTGGCCACATTGTAACGGTCGTGGACGACGGGATAGCCGTCCTTGTACTCGCAGGCCAAGGCGTAATCGAGCGGGATGACTTTGCTAGGGCCGGTGTCGCTCGCGCCGATCGCCCAAACGGCGATATCGACGTGATGGGCCCCCCAGTCGGTCAGCTTGCCGCCGGAATATTCGTGCCAATTACGGAACGAATAGTGACAATTGCTGTAGAGGGGCACTCCGCCGCCGTAGCCGGTACGCATCTCCGGCAAAGCCCGGTACGGTACCTTCTCGGCGGGACCGAGCCAGAAGTCCCAGTCCAGGCCTTCAGGGACGGGGGCCTCGGGGATCGGCGGGGAGCTTTCCATGCCGTTGATGCCGCAGGTGACCTTTTTTACCTTTCCGATCCGACCGTGCTTGACCAGGGCCACCGCCAATAGGAATCGCTTGTCGCACTCGGTCCGCTGCATGGTGCCGACCTGAAAGACGCGGCCGGTCTCCCGGACGACCTTCTCGATCAGCTTGCCTTCGTCGATCGTCAGGGTCAACGGCTTCTCGCAGTACACGTCCTTGCCCGCATACATGGCTTCCACCGCGATCTTGGTATGCCAATGGTCGGGGGTGGCGATCATCACCGCGTCGATGTCCTTGCGATCGAGCACTTCGCGGTAATCTTTGTAGGCGTCGGGCTTCTTGCCCTGCCGCTGCTCCGTCTTCTGCACGTTTTCGGCCAGCACCTTGGCGTCCACGTCGGCCAAGGCCGCGAAATCGGCGAAACGGAACGTCTTCTGCGTAATCTCCCAGCCTTGATTGCGAAGCCCGATCGTTGCGAAAACCGGCCGTTCGTTGGCGGATTCGAAGCCCTTCGCGTAGTGCCGCCGCGGCGAGAGAATCATCCCGGCGGCTCCCAAGGCGATGGTACCCTGCAAGAAACGACGACGTGACGTGCGATTCCTGGACATAACCCGCATTCCCCTTGAACGGAAATGTGACCTCCGCCGTCGAGGCGTCTTCAACGGCGTTCCAGTTACGACGGCTACGCGGATCGTGGTTCGGATACGCCACCATCGCGGCCCGTCCCACGCGGCGTGTGAACCGGCACTTTCCCCCTCGCCGACGCCATCCGTTAGTGTAACAAGAATTCCCCGGCGGTTCACGGACCCGGGGTGGGGCTTGCCAAGCCGCCGTAATCCTCGCCGCGCCTCGGCGTCGGATCGATCCAAGGATTCGGTCAACGGTCCGGGCCGCCCAGCGTGGACCGCTTGCGGAGCAAGTGATGGTAATGTTGGGCGAAACGATGGGCCTCGTCGCGGACGTATTGCAAGAGCCGCAGCGCGAACGAATGCCGACTCAATCGCAAGGGTTCGGCGGAGTCGGGCAAGTGGATTTCCTCTTCCCGCTTTGCCAAGGCCAGAACGGCGGCGGGGCGGCGTTCCATCGCTTGCAGGACCGCCGTCGCGGCGTGGAGTTGCCCTTTGCCACCGTCGATCAAGAGCACGTCCGGCAACGGCTCCTCGCCGTCGTCTTGCAGACGCCGGAAACGCCGCTGGACGACCTCGCGGATGGAGGCATAGTCATCCACGCCCGGTACGCTGCGGATGCGGAATCTCTTGTAGCCCGGCTTGAAGGGGAGACCGTCGAGGAACTGCACCACGCCGGCCACGGTCTCGCTGCCGGCCAGGTGGGCGATGTCCATCCCCTCGATCACACGCGGAGGCTCGGGGAGCTTGAGAACTTTCTGCAAGGCGGCCAAGCCCTTGCGGGGATCGACGTGAAAGACCTCGGGCTGCACATGCACGTCGAGCTTGCCGCGTTCGTCCAATTTTTCCAAGTATTCGATCTCGTCGCGCAGCTTGGCGGCTTCCTCGAAGCGTAGGGCTGCGGCGGCCTCTTTCATCTCGCGCCGCATGTCGCACAGCAACTCGTGCTTATGCCCTTCCAGGAACCGTTGAAGCCGCCGAATCGAGCGGCGGTATTCCTCCTTGCTGATCCGCAAGTTGCACGGCGCCGTGCATTGATGGATGGATGCCAGCAGGCACGGGCGAAACCACCGCCACCGCGGATCGCTCTCCTCAATGTCCAAGTTACAGGTGCGAAACTTGAAGATCTTTTGGAGAACCTGAATCGCGCCCCGCAAAGCTCGGGGGCTGGTGAAAGGACCGTAAAGCTTGGTGCCTCGTTCCTGCGGTTCCCGAGTGAAAAGGACGCGGGGGAAATCCTCGCGGATGTGGATTTCCAAATAGGGAAAGGTCTTGTCGTCCTTCAACTCACGGTTGAATTTCGGCTGGATGTCCTTGATCAGCCGCGCTTCCATCAAGACGGCATCGACTTCGCTCTCCGCCTCCAAGTAGTCGATATCGCGGATTTCTCGGACGAGTTGCGCGGTGCGGGGATCGACGGCGGCGGCTTTGAGGAAATAACTCCCAGCCCGATTGCGCAGGTCCTTCGCCTTTCCCACATAAATGACCCGGCCGGCATCGTCCTTCATCAAATAGACTCCCGGCTTGTGCGGAAAAGTCCGCACTTTGAGAGCGGCGGGCGTCACTTCTTGTCGGGCTTCCTCATCGGACATTGGGTTCCGTCCTCCCTGGCGTCGATACCGTAATTATACGTCTTGTCGCGAATCGAGACGGGGTTGGGGAAAACGCTTGAATCGCCCTGGAACCGCCAATTATGATGATCGCGTTCGGCACAGCCCGGGGCCCGCGCGGGACTTCTCCTTCCGCCGGTTCCAGCCCAATTGGATTCCGATTCCGCCGACCGCATTGGAAGCACAGGAATGACGTAATGAAAGCGCCGATCAATCACCAGGCGGCCCAAGCCTGCAAGCTCTTGCCAATCGGATTACTCGCGTTACTCGCGGTTTGCGCGGCAAGGAATCCCGCTGCGGAAGCGGCCGACGACGCCGTGCGCGACTATGTCCGGGTCAGCCCGCGCAACGGTCGCTATTTCGAATTGACCGACGGAAGCCCCTACATCCCGATCGGCCTGAATCTGTGCGGTGCCCCGGCCGACGGCTTGCCGGGGCTGGAGAGGTGGTTTGCCAAGCTCTCCGTCGAGGGCGGCAACTTCGCTCGCATCTGGTTGAGCAATCCGTTTTTCGACGTGGAGCATCGTCGCAGCGGCGAGTTCGACGAGGAACGAGCTCGGCGGATGGACGCCTTGTTCGCCCTAGCGCGGAAATACGGCATTCGTCTAAAACTGTGTACGGAGCACTTTCGGCATCTGGGCGAGGGTACGCAAGCCTGGGCGGCCAAGCCCATGCATTTGCAAGCGAACGGCGGTCCGGCCGTCGATACCGCCGACTTCTTTCGCGGAGAAGCGGGACGTCGGGCCTACAAACGGAAATTGGCTTGGTATGCCGACCGCTACGGCGATGATCCCATCGTTTTCGGCTGGGAATTGTGGAACGAAATGGACGCCGTTCGGGTCGATGTCTGGGAACCGTGGTCGGCGGAGATGCTGCCCGAGTTGCATCGGCTGTTTCCAAGAAACCTGGCCATGCAGAGTCTGGGGAGCTTCGATCACGAGAATAAGCGCGAAAGATATCGCCGTCTTTGTCTCTTGCCGGGCAATGATGTGCTGCAAGTCCATCGCTATTTGGATCTCGGAGCCGCGTGGGAAGTGTGCCACGGTCCCGCGGCCGTCTTGGCCGCCGAAGCCGTCCGCGAGCTCCGCTCCTATGGGGTCGAAAAGCCGGTGCTTTTGGCGGAGAGCGGGGCCGTCGAACCGTCCCACAGCGGTCCCTTCAAACTCTATGCCGAGGACCGAGACGGCATCATCCTTCACGACGTGCTGTTTGCTCCATTTTTTGCAGGAGCGGCCGGACCCGGCCACATCTGGCATTGGGACGTGTACGTCGATCGCAATGATTTGTGGTGGCAATTCGGCCGCTTCCGCCGCGCCGTCCGCAACGTCGATCCGATTGCCGAGGCCTTCGAGCCTTTCGAAATCCCGGACGATCGTTTGCTGATCTTGGGACTGAAAGGCCGCCGGCTGACGCTCCTCTGGTGCCGCGATCGAGAAAACACCTGGCGGACGGAATTGTCGGAAAAGCGCCCGCCGGAGGTGATCCGGAATGCCAGGTTGGACTTGGCCTCGGTGGGGGAGTCGAACGGCACGAGCACCGTGCGGTTTTACGACCCGTGGACCGACCGTGAGAGTGAACCCGCGGCCTGCCATGCCGTTCTTGCGCTGCCGGAGTTTCAACGCTCTCTTGTAATCCGCATTGAGGGAGGCGGCAACTAGCCGGCGCGAGGGAATTGAGTTCGAGGGCACTTCGAACCGTCTGAGAAAAGGAGGGCTTCCGATCATCGGCCGTTTGAGGACGGCGGCCGAACCGCCTGACGTGCCGCCGCAGTCCGCATTGTCGGTTCGACCACCCCGCTGCGAGCGGGGCTGCGACTGGCGATTCGGGGCGAAAGAGGGTATGATAAAGCCTGGGTGTCCCGGCCCATCGCTGGGGTGGGGGCTGCTAGCTCGTCCGCGATGGGAAACTTCTTTTTGCGAAGGGACTGGCGATGGCGCGAAGAGTTCTGGATCGCAAGGCGTTGCGAGAACAGGCGGAAGCGGCGGAGAAGAGCAAGGCGGAAAAGAGTAAAAAGTCGTCGGAAGAGGGCGGCGCGGAAAAAGAGGCCGCAAAAAAGCCCGCCGCCAAGGCTCCCCGAAAGAGTCGAGCCAAGGCCGCCAAGACGTACAAGTTGGTGGCCGTGTGGGGAGTCTTCAACCAGACCATGGTCCAGGTTCAGACTTTCAACTATTCCCGCCGTGCCGATGCCGAAAAGGCGGCCAAAGAGCTGACCGAAAGCAAGAAGGTGCCGCATTTCGTGCAGCTCGTCAAGCAGCAGGTGGAAGTAGAATCCTGAAGCGTGCGACGCGGCTGGCGGACGTCAGTCGTGCCCCGGCAAGGCCCGTCGTACCCGACTTGGGGCGGACCGCCCCGGCGGGCGTCGCCCAGGAGCCCGTTTTCGATGCGGCATGATCTCGCCGATCGACCGGCGGACAACGTAGTGGCAGCGAGGATTCGGATGAACGTGACGCATAGGCCGCGATGGATCGTCCTCATCCTAATGACCGCGATGGGTCTGGGTGGGCTTGCGGCGGGAGGTTGTTCCAAACCCTCGCAAGGGCAGCCGGACGCCGCCGGACCTTCCGTGCCGGACCTTGCGCAGCCCGACATGCCGCCGCTCGGCGACTACTTGCCGCTGTTGGACGAGGGCCGGTTGGAAATGGCTCCGCCCAAGAATTGGGCGGTGTCGCCTCGCAGCACGAAGTTCATCGTTCGTTTTCAGAGCGATCCGTCGGCTCCCTATCCGTCGGTGGTGGTGACGGCCGAGGACTGCGATCGGTTTCGCGATGTGACGGCGAAAAATGTGCATCAATACCTGAAGTTCGTGGCGGCGGAGATGGAAGCCGCCGGTAGAAGCGGGACGGTTCGGCCGGGACGCATCGGACAAATGGTCGGGGTCGTCTATCAACGCCGGGTCAAGGTCAAAGACAGTCTCGGCACCATTCTGGACCAGCTCTATTTCGACACGGTTCGCGGAGGGCGACGCTACCGGTTTCAGTTGTGGGCCAACTCCGACATCATGGATTTGGCGAAGCCGGCGTTTTTGAGTATCCTCAACGGTACGAGGTTTTCGGCGGTGGAGGAAATGGAGGGCGAGTCGCTCGAAGGCGAGCCGGCCGCAGCGCCGGAAAAACCGGCGGAAAGCAAACCGGCCCCCAAGCCTGCGGAAGCGACGCCCGAGCGGCAGCC
>Ga0067045_1005069_pt1 | contig 19713 bp, 13 predicted proteins | sample TerdegcTABiofilm_FD_59184 | JGI IMG/M metagenome (GOLD analysis project Ga0067045, IMG submission 59184) | Combined Assembly of (Gp0054472, Gp0054536) Wastewater bioreactor microbial communities from Singapore -Terephthalate degrading... | reverse complement strand
AAGCCGCTGGTCAGCCTGGAACTGTCGGAGTCTCCGGACGTCATTGTGACGGCGATCAGCGTGGAGCGCTAGACTACACGGAGTCGCGGCCCATGGCCGCGGCCAGACGGACGTTCTCGCCCACGATGTCGGGGCTGTCCGGCGGAAACATGCCCACGCATACGCCGTCGCACGGGCGCAGAGCCGCGCTCACGTCGGCATACGCTTCGTCCGGCCTCAGACGCCCGGCGGCGTAGATCTTGTAGACCACGGCGGGCCGCGGCAACTGACGCACGATCCGCAATGCCGCGCTGCGGTCTTCCTCCTCGAAGCGCTCGACGGTGACTGGTTTCGACGTGCCTCGGTAGCCCGCGATGTTGTAGAGACAGACCATGTGAAAGTCGAGCGGCAGTCCAAGATCGCAGGCTCGCAGGTGGTGCTCCGGCACATGGGAAGCCAGGCCGATGGGGAGGCCGCACCCCGCCAGCGTCTCAACGCTCTGTCGAAGGCCGTCGAGGTCGCCGGACTCGAACATCCGGTCGACCTCTCCTCCGTGCAGGTAGATGGCCGCCGCACCCGCGTTTTGCGCGGCCATAGCGTTCTGGCGAACGTCCCTGTGCTCGGGAGCGGTCTGGGCGATCCAGTGCAACTGCCCGCCCTCGCCGCGATACTCCAGCAGCATCCGCATGACAAACGCATCGGCCCGAGCGACGACACCGGTGATGCCGGCCGATTCGCATCGCCGCCAGAGCTGCTTGATGCGCTCGGCGGTGAAGTAGGCGACCATGGCGGCCGAGCGATCGCCCGGCTGATGCGAGAAACCGGAGATGGGGTTGCCGCCTACGAGCAATCGCGACACGCTCAGGCGGCCCAGAGCGATGGAGGGAAGCCGCGGCAGGTCAGTTGGCGCCGACACGGGCAGGAGTCGGAGCACCCAGCATATCGCGGGCGGCTGCGGCGAAATCGCCGGCGGTGAGATGGCAGATGCTTCGCAATGTCGCCTGCGAGCCGTGCTCGATGAAGCGATCGGGAATGCCAAACAGGCGCACGTCCACGCCGGTGATGCCTTCGGTAGCCAGAGCCTCAAGCACCGCGGCCCCGAAACCTCCCGCTGTGGAGTTCTCTTCGCATACCACGAGGCGGCCCGTTCTTCGCGCGACGCTGCATATCACCTCACGATCGAGGGGCTTGGCGAAGCGAGCGTTGACGACCGCCGCTTCGATGCCTTCTTCGCGCAGGACTCTCGCGGCTTCGCATGCCGGCTCCACCATGGAGCCGATTGCGATGAAGGCCACGTCGTCGCCTGAGGCAAGCGCCTCGGCGCGCCCGAGACGGATCGGCTCAAGCCGTTCGTCGGCAGCCGGCGAGACCGCGCCGCGAGGATACCGGATCGCGACGGGCGACGCCGACCGGCTCCGCACATGCTCATGCGCGAACCGGAGCATCGAGGCGAGTTCCGCGCCGTTGCGAGGGGCCATGACTACCATGCCCGGCACCGAGCGCAGATAGGTCAGGTCGAACGCACCGTGATGCGTGCCGCCGTCCTCGCCGACCAGGCCAGCGCGATCCAGCGCGAAGATCACCGGCAGGCGCTGCAACGCGACGTCGTGGATGATCATGTCATACGCGCGCTGGAGGAACGTCGAGTAGATGGCGACGACGGGGCGCATGCCCGCTGCGGCAAGGCCGGCCGCGAAGCATACGGCATGTTCCTCGGCAATGCCGGTGTCGAAGGCGCGCTCGGGGAACCGCTCCTGAAGTTTGTTGATGCCGGTGCCGTCCGGCATGGCGGCCGTTATGCCCACGATCTTGTCATCCGCCTCGGCAAGCTCGACCAGCGTCTCGGCGAAGACCGATGTATACGTTGCGCCGGACGAAGCTTTGAGGGCCTCGCCCGTGGCAGGCTCGAAGGGCGTGACCGCATGGTACTTGCGGGCGTTGTTCTCGGCGAACTCGCATCCCTTGCCCTTGGTGGTACTCAGGTGAACCAGCACTGGACCTTTCATCTGCTTCACCTGGCGGAAGACATCCACCATGAGCGGGATGTCGTGTCCATCGAGCGGGCCTATGTACTCGAAGCCCATCTGTTCAAAAACGACGCCCGTCTGCTCGGGAGCGACGATGTTGGTGACGCTGTGCTTGAGGAGGCCTCCCGCTGCTCTTGCCGCAACGTCTCCCGCGGGCAGCCGCTTCAGCACATCGGCGGTTCGGCGCTCGAGGTCCTGATACCAGCCCGAGGTCCGCAGTTTGGCAAGGTAGCGGGACAGCGCCCCAACGTTCGGGGCGATGGACATGGCGTTGTCGTTAAGCACGACCGTGAAGTTGCGCCCGCTGTGGCCTGCGTTGTTGAGCCCCTCGAAAGCCAGTCCGCCCGTGAGCCCGGCATCGCCGATCACCGCGACAGCCGCCTCGGTGCCGCCCGCCAGGTCGCGCGCAACCGCCATGCCGTACGCGGCCGATATTGAGGTGCTGGCGTGGCCGGCGCCGAATGAGTCGAAGTCGCTCTCCTCGATCCGCAGGAATCCGCTGATGCCGCCGTATTGCCGGAGGGTGGGGAAGTCGGCCAGGCGCCCCGTCAGCATCTTGTGGGCATAGCACTGATGCCCTACGTCGAACACCAGCTTATCGCGCGGAGCTTCATATACATAGTGCAGAGCAACAATGAGGTCTACGGCTCCGAGATTCGAGGCAAAGTGACCGCCCGTCTGGGCAAGGTTCGCCACGATGGCGTCCCGGAGTTCCTGCGCGACGTCCTTGAGCTGTTCGACGGTCAGGTTCTTGAGATCAGCCGGGGTTCTTATGGTGGAGAGCAGATTGCTCATGCGGTATTCCTGATAGACGTGCACAATAGGCAGGCAACGAATCCATACCTTCCGGCCACACAGCGGCCGACGAAGGGGAGTGTACCCTTGCCGCCTCGACGAGTCAAACGGTTCTAGGCGGGCCCGGGACCCCGATATGCTCGGCCAAAGGGCAGTCCGAACGGCTCCTCGAACGGTCGGAACGGCACCATAGCCGCGATCTCATCCAGTCGTTGCAGTACTTCCGGCGGCAGGGGACCTGCCTCTGCGGCGGCGATGTTCTCTTCCACCTCCTGCGCCGATCGAGCCCCCATAAGCGTACAGGTCACGTTTGGATTCGACAGCACGAACCGGATACCCGCTTCTGCCAGCGACATGCCGATATCATCCAGATACGCATACAGGGCCTGATACTGCGCCCGTCGAGGCGAGCTCAGCCACGGCGCGCCATGGTTGACCTCATCGTCGTAGCGTCGCGCCAGCGCACCCTGCTGCAGCGGTGAGCCGATCACGATCCCCATGCCCTGCTCGACGGCTGCCGGCAGAACTTCGATGGCCGCCTCGCGCCACAGGAGGCTGTAGTTGAACGCGGTCAGGACAACGTCGAACGCGCCGGTGCGAATGAGGCGCGCGAGCTCATAGGCCGTCGTCCCGCCGAGACCGGTGAAACGTATGAGGCCGCGCTGCTTGAGGTCAGCCAACACCTCCATGGCGGGTCCGTCAGGCTTCGTCCAGTCGGTCCACCAGTCATACTGGCCGGGGCGGTCCGGCTCATGGATCATGAGGATGTCCACCGCATCACGCCGCAGAAGCCGCAGGCTCTCTTCGAACGAGCGATACAGATGGTCGCGATTCCGGGGGTCGAAGGGCTGCGGCCTGCCGCCTAGCTTCGTCGAGATGATGACAGGCTGGTCCACCTCCGACAGTATTGCGCCGAAGACCTCCTCGCTGTTCATGTAGGTGGGCGCCGTGTCCACGTAGTTCACGCCAAACGCGATGGCTCGCAGCGTGGCCTCCCTGGCCTGCTCGAACGGGCCGCCTACGCTGGAAACGAACAGGCCGCCCAGGCTGAGCTCGCTAACGTGGAGCCCCGTGCGGCCCAGTGTGCGCATTCTCATGGTTGAGCCTCTGTCCTCCCTGGCAACCTCATTGGAGCGTTCATCGCCCTTCAGTCAGGTTGCCTGTGATGGTCTTGCGTGCCGCTGGGCCCGTCAGATCCCTGATGGGCTCTTCGGATGCCAGGATGTTGTTCGTAATCGTGAAGAGGTCGGCCCCCTCTTCAATGAGGATGGCCGGCATGCCGACAGCCGAGACAAAGTGGTTGTCGTGGATGTTGGCCCGCACGGCGGTCGGGCTCAGCCTCAGCGCGGGGGCTCCGAGATCAACCTGACAATCGGCCACGCTCAGCCGGTTGCGAGGGTGAGGGTTCCTGACTGCGAACTCGATGCCCCGAATGGGATCGGCGAAGGGGCGGATCTGCGTGCCGGTGATGACTGCGTTGTAGAACAGGTTATCCGCGTCTACCTTCACGCCCACCCCGCCCTTGCGCACGAGGATGTTGGTGCTTTCGATGACGAAGCCGGACGTGCCTTCGAAGATGAAACCGTTCTCGACGTCCTCGATCCAGCACTGGTCCACATGGATGCCCAGGGAATGAGCCGGCTGTTTCGAGCCGTCGGTTGTGTCCTTGTGGGGGAGCTGGTGCAGGAATGTCTTTGCGCCGATGATGAAGCACTTGCTCATGATGAAGCCGTCAACGTCACCAAGGCGGAATCCGACACGATTGTTCCGGTAGTAGGCCGTCTCATCTATGGGGCTGCCGCCCACGAACCAGTGCACATTCTCGACGCGCACGATGTCACGGATACCCGAAAGGTGCATACCGACGTTGTGGATGTGTCCGGTCAGGTTTCGGAAGAGGGCCTGGCCGGTCGAGATCCCCGGCACCGTGGATACGCCATCCCATGCACAGTCAAAATGGATGTTCTCGACGGCCGGGTTGATGCCTCCGAGCAGGATTGCCGGAGGATATTCCTTTGGTTTCACGTTGTCCCGATTGTCGGGGTACGAAAGGCACAGACCCTTGACGCCGGCGGCGTGAAGCAGCCTGACTGCAGGGAAACCCGGGTCGCGGATGACGATCTGCGTCGCCCCATTCTCCCAGCGAGCGCCTTCGCCGAGCAGTGTCCCGCCGTCGGGCACGACCAGTGTGCCCTTGATACGGTACTTGCCTGGCGGAAGATGGACTACGCCGGACGCGCCCTTGATCGAGTCGAGAGCCTGCTGAATGGCGGCAGTATCGTCGGCGATGCCGTCGCCCTTTGCGCCGAAGTCCCGTGCATTGACGCTCCGATGTGGTGCGGGCTCCGGAGCTTGCAGGAACGCGGAGCACAGCGCCGTCGCCAACAAACCTGCCAGGACCATGTGTCTGCTCGCCTCCCTTTGTTGAGGATGTGTCGTACCGTCGGTGGGACCGCGGTGCGAGGAAGCTAGAGGATGTACCGCGTCAGGTCGTCGTCGCTAGCGATATCAGCAAGGCGCTCGCGCACGTACCCGGCCGTGATCCGGATCGTCTGATCTCGCAACTCGGGCGCCTCGAACGAAAGGTCCTCCACCAGACGCTCCATGACGGTATGCAGTCTCCGCGCGCCGATGTTCTCGCTGCGCTCATTGACTTCGGCCGCGATGCGGGATATCTCGGCGATGGCGTCTTCGCCGAACTCGACGGTGACGCCTTCAGTAGCCAGCAGGGCGGTGTACTGACGGACCAGGGCGTTCCTGGGCTCCGTAAGGATGCGCACAAAGTCCGATTCGGTGAGACTCTCCAGTTCGACCCGGATGGGCAGACGGCCCTGTAGCTCGGGGATCATGTCTGACGGCTTCGATACGTTGAAAGCGCCGGCGCCGATGAAAAGCACGTGGTCGGTCTTGACGGGGCCGTATTTCGTGGTCACCGTCGAGCCTTCGATGATGGGCAGGAGATCGCGCTGGACGCCCTCGCGTGACACATCGGGGCCGTGGCCGCTCTCGCGTCCCGCGATCTTGTCCATCTCGTCTATGAAGATGATGCCGTCCTGCTCCGCGCGTTCTATGGCTTCCCGCACCACGGTGTCATGGTCTATCATGGCCCGCGCTTCTTCCTGAGCGAGGATGTCACGCGCTTCCTTGATGGTGACGGTTCGCTCCTTCTTGCGCCCATGCATCATGCTGCCGAGGGTGTTCTGCAGGTCCATCGCCATCTCTTCCATTCCCTGGGGCGAAAACACCTGCATCAGCGGGCTGCGTGATTGCTCGACCTCGATCTGGATGCGCTCTTCGTCTTTGATGCCGGACTTCACCTGGTCGCGCAACCTGGCTCGAATGCGCTGGATGCGCTCGTCCAGCTTGCTCTCGTCTTCGGATTCGGTGGGAGTCGGGGCAGGAACCGGCTGGGTCGCGCCTCCGAATATGGACCCGAGCGTGTGGCGTATCGCCTCGGCCCGGTCCTCGAAGCCCGCGCCGGTGCGCCTCCGCGGCATCGGCTGCAGGATGTCCACGATCCGGTCTATGGCTCGCTCGCGCGCTTCTTCCTCGACCTCGGCCATCTTCTCGGCTTCCACCATGCGGTAGGAGGTCTGGGCAAGGTCGCGGACCATGGAGTCCACGTCTCGGCCGACGTAGCCGACCTCGGTGAACTTGGTTGCCTCCACCTTGATGAACGGCGCGGCCGTAAGGCTCGCGAGACGGCGAGCGATCTCCGTCTTGCCGACTCCCGTGGGGCCGATCATCAGGATGTTCTTGGGGATCACCTCATCGCGCAGGTCGTCAGGCAGAAGTCGCCGGCGGTACCGGTTTCGCAGGGCTATCGCGACCGCTCGCTTGGCCTTGTCCTGACCCACGATGTACTTGTCGAGCTCCTCGACAATGCGCCTGGGTGTCAGTTCCTGTGCGTTCATGGGACCACCTTGCTCCTCATGTCACTTCGACTCATGGCGGCTCTGCTGCGCTTTCGATGCCCCGCGCCCCAAGGATCAACCGGCCAGCGCCACGACGCGCGAGGCCGCCTCCTGCATCGTATCAGCGGTCACCAGTGGCGAGTCGGCCAGCAGGCGAGCGCCTTCGGCCGCTCGGGTGCCGGCCAGTCGCACCACGATGGGCACGGGCAGGTCCATACCTGTGACGGCATCAAGCACGCCGCGGGCAACCTCATCGCAGCGGGTGATCCCTCCGAAGATGTTGATGAGCACGCCGCGGACGTTCGGGTTCATCAGCACCATCTCCAGCGAGTTCCGTACGGATTCGGCGCGTGCGCCGCCGCCGACGTCGAGGAAGTTGGCCGCTCGGCCGCCTGCTCGGGCAACCTCGTCGAGAGTGGCCATCACGAGACCAGCGCCATTGCCCATGACGCCGATCGTACCGTCGAGCTTCACGTACTGGATGCCCCGCCGCTGCGCCTCGGCTTCGATGGGGTCTTCGGCAGCCTCGCTGCGATAGGCGGCGAGTTCGGGATGACGAAACAGCGCATTGTCGTCCACGCTGAGCTTTGCGTCGGCAGCCACCAGCGATCCTCCTGTGACTACCGCCAGGGGGTTGATCTCGAGCAGATCGGCGTCCAGCTCCGTGTATGCCTTGACGACGCTCATGATCACCGACGCAACGGCTCCGGCGATACTATGCGGTATGCCGCAGGCGTAGCACGCGCGCCGTGCCTGATAGGTGCGCAGTCCGAGCGCAGGATGGATGCGCTCCCTCGCGACTGCCTCCGGATGCTCGTCTGCCACAGCTTCGATGTCCATGCCTCCCATCGAGCTGACGATCAGGGTGTGGCATTGCGACGCTCGATCCGGCACGATACCCATGTATACTTCGCTCTCAACGGAGATGGGCTCCTCAACCAGCAATCGCTCGACGCGAATGCCCTCCGGCGCCTGATGCGTCTTGAGGATCATGCCGAGCATTGAAGCTGCGGTTTGCTCCGCCTCTTCGGGTGTCCGGACGATCCGGATTCCGCCCGCCTTGCCCCGCCCGCCGGTATGGACCTGGGCCTTGAGCACGGCCTTGCCGCCGAGATTCAGCGCGGCTTCGAAAGCATGGCACGAGTCTGCGACGGCCCCGGCATTGCGCGGGACCGGGACCCCATATCGGGCAAGCAGTTCCTTGGCCTGGTATTCATGAAGCTTCATGCGATGCGGTCTCCTGAACGTGTCGCCGTAGTCTCTGCCACTCGGGTCGGTATACGAGACACCATTTCAGTCCGAGGGCGGCTCGACCCACTTGCCATCCGCCTTCAACAGGGCGATCAGTTCTTCTACGCCCCGTTCCTGCGGGATGTTGCTGCGAACTTCCTCGCGCTTGCGATAGAGCGATATCTTGCCGCCGGCTTTTCCCACATAGCCGTAGTCGGCGTCGGCCATTTCGCCGGGGCCGTTGACGATGCAGCCCATGACGGCGATATCGAGCCCCACAAGGTGCTGAGTGGCAGCCTTCACTTGAGCGAGGACCGTGGGCAAATCGAACTTGGTCCGGCCGCAGGACGGACACGCAATGAACTCAACGGTCGTCTTGCGGAGACCGAGGGCCTGGAGGATGCTGTAGCAGACGGGCAGCTCGCGGATCGGGTCCTCGGAGAGGCTGACCCGAATCGTGTCGCCTATGCCTTCCGCCAGCAGCGTGGCGATGCCGGCGGTGCTCTTGACGCGCGCATACTCGCCGTCGCCGGCTTCCGTGACGCCGAGATGCAGCGGATAGTCCATGCCCAGGGCCGCCATGCGCTGCGCAATGAGCCGGTTGGCCTCCAGCATGATCGGGACACGGCTTGCCTTCAGCGAGATCACGATGTCGCGGAAGTCGTGCCGTTCGCAGATGCGGACGTACTCCAGAGCCGACTCCACCATGCCTTCGGGCGTATCGCCGTACATGACCAGCAAGCGTTCGGCAAGGCTGCCGTGGTTGACGCCAATGCGCATGGCCACGCCCCGCTCCTTGCAGGCTCGGATCACTGGCAACAGGTCAGCCTCGATAGCCTCCAGCTCGGCGTCAATCTCGTCCTGCGAGTAATCCTCGGTGCGCTGGACGGGTTTGCGAAAGACGAAGAGGCCGGGGTTGATGCGCACCTTGTCCACGTACCTGGCAACTTCCACGGCGATGGCGCTGCCCTGATGGTGGACGTCGGCCACGAGCGGGACGTCGCCGTACTCGCGCCGGACCTTCTCGCGGATCGCGCCCAGACACGCGGCCTCGTGGAGGTTTGGCGTCGTGACGCGCACGATCTCGGCCCCGGCCCTGTGCATGGCTATGATCTGCGCCGCGGCGGCGTTGACGTTGTGGGTCTCGGCCGTAATCATGGACTGCACGACGACGGGGTGCCCGCCGCCAATGGTAACACTGCCGACAGCGACCGGTCGGGTCTGGCGGCGTGGGAAGAGCAAAGGGGTCATAGGAGCATCCTGGATGCGTGATCGGCTCATGGTCCAACGAGCCATTATAGCATCGGGGGAGCGACCGGCCTCCAGAGCGTCACGCCGAGATAGAGCGTGCAGCGCGAGGAGATGCGGTGCGCCACTGCCCGAACGCTCGCCCATCGGACGAGCGTTCGGGTGACCCGCAATACGGGCATCCGGGGCGGTTCCGGTCGCTCCGTGAGCACCTTCGAGAGAGCGGCTCCCGCCGATGCGGTCAGCTCTGCCAGGGACGCGCGTCGCCGGCGCGCACCTGGAGGTACCGTCGTGCGACGAGACGGAACACGGGCGGGCAGACCTCTGCCAGGACGATGAGCCAACGGCCAAGGGGAGCTACCACGACCTGATCCCGTGGCCTTAGGGCGCAGCGCACGATCGCCTCCCCCACGCGGCCAACGGGCATCGCCTGGACGACGGAAGCCCCACGGCCGGGCAGCTTGCTCACCATCGCATCGAAGAACGGGGTATCGGTCAGGCTCGGCATAACGGTGCTCACACGGATCGGGGTGCCTTCGAGCTCGCAGGCGANGCTCTGACTGATGGCGTTGACGGCATGCTTGGCCGCGGCGTANGCGCCGTTCAGCGGGAGCGCGANGCGGCCGGCCAGCGACGACACGTTGATGATGTGGCCGGCGCCCTGGCGATACATCTGCTGGAGGGCCACCTGACAGCCGTGAAACGTGCCCATCGCGTTGACTTCGAAGATGCGCCGGAACTCGGCCTCCGTCGTGTCGGAGAACCAGGCCACCATGCCCAGACCTGCGCAGTTGACCCAGATGTCTGCCCGGCCGAAGTGCTCGAGCGTCGCGCCGAGCAGCCATTCGACCTGCGAGCGGATTGTGACGTCCATGGGTACCGCGAGGGCCCGGCCGCCCTCGCGCTCGATCTGGACCTTCACTTCGTCGAGCAGCTCGGCCCTACGAGCTGCGATGACCACATGTGCACCGCGCTGGGCGAACCGCAGAGCGGCGTCGCGCCCGATACCGGATGAGGCGCCGGTAATGACTACAACCTTGTGACGGAGCGTCGGCCTCCCCATCGGCTAGCCGGGAACCGTAGCACGCACGGTCTGGATGGCCTGCCACATACCGCGCGATCCGCGCCTTGCATCGCAGCGGCCGTCTCGATANGTGTCGAAGNAAGCTGGGCTATTCGGTCGCAGCGGCCGGCGCTGACGCATCGGCAGCNCTCGCGGTCCGGCGNCGACTGCGGGGTTTCGGGGCGGCTGCGGNGGTCGGCGTTGTCTTGCGCAGAGCCTTGATCTTGGCTTTGACACGCTCTTCCTGACGCTTGCGAGCACGCCTGATCTCTTTTTGACGAATCCGCACGGCTTACTCCTGTGAGGTGTTGCTGACAGGGCGAGAGTATAGCCCATGCGTGGCCGTGCGTCAATGCATGCGTGTTGACAGGCGAGCACGGATATGCTAGAGTGGTAGCTCGCAAGGGATCGGCACCATCGATCCCAATCCGTGTATGCGCGCGAGCGCTATCCACCATCGGCCCGGGCGCCGATGAAGGGGAGGTCCATATGTTTCGCAGGCTACGCACGGTAGTTCTGATCGCCGGCATCGGTGGTCTGCTCGTCGGCATCACGCAGCCCTCGCATGCCGCACCCGCGCGGTCGCAAGACGGTCTGAAGCTCCAGGTCATCGCGCCGGATCCCAGCACGATCGGCGATCGAGTGTCGCTCGATGTCAGCTATCGGGGCGGCGCCGTGGAAGCTGTCGAGGTGTACCTGGACGGGGCGCTGGTCGCAAAGCGTCAGCTTGGCGTCGCGCAGACCCATGGCGTGATCACGTTTACCCTCGAGACCATGCTCTTGACCGAGGGTAACCACGACCTTCTGATCAAGGCATTCGGTCCCGATGGCAAACCCGTCGAGGTGCCTGCGCGGATACGAATCCCGGGCGCTGACCTTTCGGCTCCGGTGCGCATCGCCTATCCGCTCAACGGCGTGGAGGTTAGCGGCACGGTTCCCATCAGGGTCAAGGTGGATCCTGATCTCCAGCGGCAGAAGCCCTACGTGACGTTCTTCATCAACAAAGAGCTCAAGGTTCTGCGCAACTTCCCGCCGTACGAGTACAACTGGGATACCACGAAGTACGTGAACGGCTGGCATGTACTCGAGGCCTGGACGCAGTCGCCGGACATGGCAGCGCCCTACAAGTCGCGTCCCGTCAACGTGAATGTGAACAACTCAGGCGGCTTCACGCAGCGACAGACCGTCATCGAGGACTTGCGAACGGCTGAGCCACAGCGGGCCGAGGCCAAGCCTGCCGGCCCTCCGACACCGCCGCCGAGCCGGTCCATCGTCCTGGCGCCAGAGCCTGCTTCCTCGACGGGCCAGCCTGGCGGGCCTGCACGGACGGCCGCGCGGCCAACCGCTGTCGGATCGAGCAAACCGGTTGAACCCTCGACGACAGGGCGAGCCGTCAGAACGCTTCCGAACCCCGTCGCCCCGAGCATGACCACCGCTCCCGACAGCCTGCCCCGCGTGGCGCCGAGCCTCGTCGCATCGGCTCCGGTTGCGCCATCCGTCAGACCTCGGCCGGTAGCTAAAGTCGTTCAGCCGACGGTGAAGGTGCAGAAAGGGGAGACCCTGGCTGCCGTGAGCCGCAAGACCGGCGCGGATGTGAAGGAGATTGCACGGCTGAACAATCTGCCCGAACAGGCCAGGACGCAGCTTCCCGCCGGCAGGTCGCTGATCGTTCCTCAGGTCGGGGCCTTCGACGTTGCCTATGATGGAGTGCCCATTGCGTTTGACGTGACGCCAAGGTTCGAAGCCGGCATCGGTCTTGCGCCGATCCGCCAGGTATTCGAGCACACGGGCGGGCGGCTCTACTGGTACGGCGGAACGGCTCAGACGGTGCGCGCGGTCAACGACACGCGCGAGATCCAGCTCAAGATCGGCGACGACCGAGCCACGGTCAACAACCGCTCGATCAAGCTGGAGCGAAAGCCGTTCATTGACACCGGTCGCACGCTCGTCCCGGTCTCCTTCTTCCGCGATGCTCTCGACGTTCAGGTGCAGTTCGATGCGGCGACGGGCAGGATGAGCATTCGCAGCAAGTAGACGGCCGACACCGGCAGTCGCATGACAACGGCCCCTCCGCAATCGGAGGGGCCGTCGTGCTTGTGGTCTATGCGTTGACGCGTTCGCCCCAGAGCAGGCGGTCGTGTACTTTGTCGTAGAAGGTCCCGCCCCCGAACGTCACCAACCGAACCGAGTGCTCGTACTTGCGCACGTGCACCTCATCTCCTGCTTGGAGCCCGAATACCGATGCGCTGTCGGCGCTGAACTTCACCTCGCCGCCGTCGGTGCCGACCTGCACGGCAATGGTCTGGGTGTCGGGGACCACGACGGGCCGCGCAGCCAGGGTGTGCGGGCAGATGGCGACAACCAGCAAGGCGCGGATTGTCGGGTCCATGATGGGCCCGCCTGCTGAGAGCGCGTAGGCTGTGGAGCCAGTGGGCGTGGCCACGATCACGCCGTCGGCCACGCAGTCCATCACCGGTCCGTCGCCGAACTGAATCGTCAGGTGCAGCATGCGGGTCATGGCTCCCTTGCTAATGACGATGTCGTTCAGGCCGAAGGCCCTGTGCACAGCCTCGCCGGATCGGCGCACCTCTCCCTGAACCATGGTGCGTTCCTCGACGTCCGCCTTGCCCGCGATAGCATCGGCGAGCCGTTCAATCAGCACGTCCGGATGAGCCTCTGCTATGAACCCGAATCGGCCCATGTGGATGCCCAGAATCGGTATGCCGAAGGGGGCCGCGAACCTGCTGGCCGCGAGGATCGTACCATCGCCGCCCAGAGTGACGATCAGGTCCGCTTCGCGGACGTCGTCGGATCGAGCATCCAGCTCGTTGGTGGCCACGACCGTGGCGGCAATGCTTCGTTCGTGAAGCCACTGTGCCGCATTTCGGGCATGTTCGGCCACGCTCGGCCTGGATCGGCTGGCCACAATCGCGACATGGTTCATGCGCTGCGCTGCTCCCTCGCTTGGGCGATCAACGCATTATACAGGACCCGAGGTATCTCGGCGCTCACGGGTGTCTGTTGCGTGAGACGGCTGTACGCTCCGCATCTTGAGCGCGCTCACCACGAGCATCTGCACGTCGGCAGGCGATACGCCGGGCACACGGCTGGCTTGACCTATGGTGCGGGGGCGGATGCGCTGCAGTTTTTCTGCGGCTTCGCGGGAAAGACCTCGGACCGCGGTGTAGTCGAGATCGTCCGGCAAGGCAATCTCATGCATAGCGCTGCTGGCAGCAACCTGTCGGATCTGGCGCGCGATGTAACCGCCGTACTTGGCCTCGATCTCGACCGTTTCGCGAACTGATGCGGGCAAGGGATCCGGGCTCGGATACCGGCGGCGGACCCACGCATAGGGGACTTCCGGCCGTCTGAGCAGGTCCAAGACGGTCATCCTGGTGTTGATCTCTCCGATGGCATCCTCTGCGAAGAGGTGCGCGTCAGCAGGGCCGATCGTGATGGCGTCCAGCCGACGCTGCTCCCTTTCGATGGCGGATCGCCGATCGCGGAAGCGCTGCAGTCGCTGCTCGGAGGCGAGCCCGATCGCCTCAGCGATCGGCGTCAATCGGAGATCGGCGTTGTCGTGGCGGAGTGACAGACGGCATTCAGCCCGTGAGGTGAGCATGCGATAGGGATCTTCGACGCCCTTGGTGATCAGATCATCTATCAACACGCCGATGTAGCTCGTCGTTCGATCGAGTATCACGGGGTCCAGGCCGAGGCATGCGCGAGCCGCGTTGATACCCGCCACGAGGCCCTGCGCAGCGGCCTCTTCATAGCCGGATGTTCCGTTGATCTGGCCTGCCAGAAAGAGACCCGGCACGTCTCTGGCTTCCAGTGTCGCGGTCAGGGCGTCTGGCTTGACCATGTCGTATTCCACGGCATAGCCGGGTCGCAGCATCTCTGCATGCTCCAGTCCCGGCAGGCTGCGCAGGAACTCCTCCTGCACCTCAGCGGGCAGACTCGTGCTCATGCCCTGAACATAGACGGAGTCAGCGTCGCGGCCCTCGATCTCAAGAAACACAGGATGCGTGGCCTTGTCGGCGAAGCGCACGAACTTGTCTTCGATGCTCGGGCAGTAACGCGGACCGACGCCTTGAATGGCCCCGCCGTATAGAGCCGAGCGGTGGAGGTTGGCCATGATGATCTCGCGTGTCCGCTCGGTAGTCCGGGTCTGCCAGCACGGAAAGACGTCGCCGGCCGCCGTCAGGCGGTCATTCAGATACGAGAACGGCTCGGTGTCCTCCGATGGGATCTCCTGTGTCACCCCCCAACGTATGCTGCTTCGTCTCACGCGCGGCGTGGTGCCGGTCTTGAATCGGCCCATCGGAACACCCAAAGCTCGAAGAGCTTCCGAAAGCCTGGAAGACGCTGGCCTGCCGAAGCATCCGCCCGGAGTGCGAATGCCCCCGCAGTGCATCAGGCCGTTCAGGTACGTGCCGGTAGTCATCACAACGGCTCGAGCCCTGATGGTTGATCCGCCTGCGGTTCGAACACCCCACGCCCGACCGCCACGCACAAGGATATCCACAACCTCGTCGTACACTATCGAGACTCCAGTCTGCGAATGGAGCATCGCATCCATGTATGTCTCGTATAGCTCCTTGTCGACCTGGGCGCGAAGCGTGCGAATGGCATAGCCTTTGCCGGTTCCGACGGCACGGATGTGCGTGAAGCATGCATCCACTGCGAGGGCCATGCAGCCCCCGAGGGCGTCAATCTCACGCACCAGGTGGCCCTTGGCCGGACCGCCTACGGAGCAGTTGCAGGGCATGTGACCGGCACGTTGCCCGGGGAGGGTCACAACCGTGGTGGAGCAGCCGAGGCGAGCGGCGGCCATGGCGGCTTCGCAACCGGCATGGCCCGAGCCGATGACGAGCACGTCAGTGCACAACGATCCCATAGGAGCGGGATTCTAGCACAGATACGCCGCCAACCTGTGGAGACTGAGATGATTGCCGCACATACTTTTCACTAGGCCTAGCGCATTTCGTGATGAGTCGCTATACTAATGAGGGGAACGCTCGTTTTCGAGCGGCCCTGTGGCATTTGTGCCGGGTTTTCTGTACTCCGGCGTACTAGAGATCCACGGTGCACCGGGCTGTCGGGCGCTCGGGTGCAGCGATTTCATCAAGTGCAGGTGACCTGAGCGACAGACTGGTCCGGCAATGGTGTGGACACGACAGGATGGCAAGTGCTCCGCGCCGCGAAAGGAGAACGCAGAAACGATGATGCATGTCGGCACACTGAGCCGTGCAATGACCGCAGCCACACTGGTGCTCCTGGCGCTGCCGGGAGCAAGCGGTCAGTCGGCCAACGCAGAGGCCGCACTGCGGCCCGCCAGCTTTTCCAATCTCCGGCTTCATTTTGAGCGCAATGACGGCCAGGCCGCTGCGGCCAGCCGCTACATTGCCCGCGGCCCAGGCTACGTCCTGACGCTCGGCGCGGGCGAGGCCAAGCTCGCCCTCTCCGGTACGCGTGGTCTTGCCGCGGCCACGGTGACCATGCGGCCTGTTGGTGCAGCCCGCGTCATGCCCGAAGGCGCAGCGCCACTGGCAGGCAAGGTGAACTACCTCCTAGGCTCCGACCCGGCATCCTGGATCACCAACGTGCCGACGTTCGGCAAAGTCGCGTATCGCGGCATCTACCCAGGAGTAGACCTCGTCTACTACGGCAACCAGCGCCGTGTGCAGTATGACTTTGCCGTGTCGCCCGGCGCCGATCCCGGTCGCATAGCCCTGCAGTTCGGCGGCATCCAGCGGTTGGCGATCGCAGCCAATGGCGACCTCGTGCTTTCGACGGGCGCCGGGCAGGTGCGGCATGCCAAGCCCTACGCCTACCAGGTAGTCAATGGTAAGCAGAAGCCCGTGAGCGCTCGATTTGCGATGCGCTCTCGCGATTCCGTAGGCTTCGAGATCGGCCGCTACGATACGGGACGGACGTTGATCATTGACCCGATCGTCTATCCGGTTCTCGAGTGGTCAACCTTCCTCGGCGGCTCGGGCGACGATGGCGCCCAGTCCGTCGCCGTGGACGCCTCGGGCTACGTCTACGTCGCCAGCTGGACGAACAGCGGCAACTTCCCGATGAAGGTCGGCTCCTATGACCTCTCTATCAATGGGAACTACGACGTTGCCGTTAGCAAGATCAGCCCGGATGGCAAGACGCTGGTGTACTCGACCTACATCGGCGGCGCAGGCAACGATTTGGCTTCGGACATCGTTGTCAAAGGCGGCAATGCGGTCGTCGTCGGTGACACGGATTCCGCCGACTATCCTGTAACCGCCGGCGCCGTCCAGACCGGAAACGCTGGCGGATCTGATGGCTTCGTTACCGAGCTCAATGCTGCTGGATCTGCGCTGGTCGCGTCCACGTATGTGGGTGGGACTGGATACGATACGCTCCGCTCGGTGGCGCTTGACCCGTCCACCAGCCGCGTAGCGGTGACCGGCTGGACGAACTCATCGGACTATCCGACGACGGCAGGGGCGTTCCAGACGACATGGAGCGCAGGACTGCCAAGCTCGGCATTCGCCACAGTGCTGACGACTGACTTGAGCGCCTATCACTTCTCCAGCTACTTGCACGGCACCGCTCAGGAGCAATACGGCACTGCCGTCACCGTGGACAACCTCGGGCGAGTCGTTGTGGTAGGGCGCACCAACTCGACGACGTTCCCGACGACCGTTGGCGCCTATCAGACGGCGATCAAGGGCGAGCTCGATGCGTTCATCACCATGTTCGACGCCTCGGGCGGCTCCTTGGTCTGGTCAACCCTCTATGGCGGTACGTGGACGGATGGGGCCGAGGATGTGCTGATTGATGGAGGCGGCAACGTCTGCTTCGTCGGGCGCACCGATTCGCTGGATATCCCGCTCCGCGGCGAACAGCAGGCCGTGAACAACGGACGCAAAGACGCATTCTTCGCTGCCATCGAGCCCGGCGGAGCCATGTATCACTGGGGTACCTACTTCGGCGGCAGCAGTGACGACATGGCCTATCGGCTGGTTCAGGACAGCGCGGGCTTCATGTACGTGGTGGGTGAGACGTGGTCGCCGGACTTCCCGGTTACGGCTGGCGCCTACCAGGCGACGAGATCGGGCCCGAGCGATGCCTTTGTGTGGAAGATCAAGCCCACCGGCGCTGGCGTTTTCACCCAGTGGGCAACCTACCTGGGAGGAACCGGCAACGAGGGCGCTGTCGGCGCAGCAAGCGACGGCGACAACCTCCTGTATGTCAGCGGCTGGACCACAGCGTCTAGCTTCCCGACCACGCCGGGCGTCATCAAGCCCACGTTTGGCGGCGGCGCTGAGGACGGCTTCGTGACACGGTTCAACCTGAAGTGGCTCCCAACGACCCTGTACACGATTGACCGGACGGGGATCATCACCGAGAATACCTACCTGCGAGCCTACGATCTGAAGCGAACGCACGACAACGGTCTGCTCTCAGGTCAGACCATCAACTTCAAGATTGACGGCACGCTGGTGGGCAGTGAAGTGACGGACGCTGGCGGCGACGCCAGTCTGCTGTGGACCATCACCCCGGGACCGACGACCCGCACGATCACGGCGGAGTTCGCAGGGGCAGATCCCTACCTGCCTTCCAGCGCGAACGCGACTCTGACGGCGACGACCATGACGCCCAAGCTGTTCAGCGTCAACCGAAGCGCCAAGATCACCGACTACGTCGTCTTCAAGGCGTGGCTGTGGCGAACGGACAATACCGGAATACCGGGACGGACGATCACGTTCAAGCTGGACGGAACCCCCATCGGCAGTGACACGACGATATCCACCGGCCGCGCACAGATCGGCTACACCGTAGCGGACGGCGCCGGAGCCGGCACTCGCCAACTGAGGGTCGACTGGGCCGGCGATGCTGGCTACAACCCGGCGACCGGTTATGCGACGCTGACTGTCAGCCCGGCGACCCCGTACATCTGGGTCAGCCCGCGTACGGTGTCGGTGGGCCAGAAAGCCAAGCTGTATGCGCTGTTCCGACGGCTGAAGGACTACGCGCCGCAGGTCGGCAAGACCGTGGACTTCAAGATTGACGGCACCGTGGTGCAGACGGTGGTGACCAATGCATCCGGAGTGGCGTCCTATCTGTACCAGACGGTCGAGCCTGCAGGAACCTACACGATCCGGTGTGAGTTCTACGGCGATGCGTATGTCGCTGCCGGATACGGCGAGGCTACGCTGACCATCAATCCGTGATGAACGGACGCTGACCGGTCTGACCGGCAGATGCGCGAAAGGGCGTCGGGGAGACCCGGCGCCCTTGCTTTGTCTGGACGGCGGTAAGGCTAGACGCGCGAGTTCTCCTTCACGAAGGCGATCAGCTCATCCACCTGCGCAAAGGCAAGGCCCGTGACCGTGTCGGCGCAGCCGTAGTAGAACGCGATGCGGCCCGTCGCGGCATCGGTCAGCGCAGCGCACGGGAACGCTACGTTCGGCACATCGCCGACGCATTCGTAGATCGTCTGCGGCGACATGATGTACGGCGCCGTCCGATAGATGACCTTCCACGGCTGGTCAATGTCGAGCAAGGCGGCGCCCGTGCTGTAGACGAAGCCGTTGCAGGAGGTCAGCACGCCGTGGTAGACGAGTAGCCAGCCCTCGGTGGTCTCGATGGGCGTGGGGCCGGCGCCGATCTTGGTGGACTGCCAACCGCCGTTGGGGCGCATCACGAAACGATGCTTGCCCCAATGGCACATGTCGGGGCTCTCGCTATAGTAGATGTCGCCAAAGGGGGTGTGCCCATTGTCGCTGGGCCGGCTGTACATCGCGTACTTGCCGTTGATCTTGCGCGGAAAGAGCACGCCGTTGCGATTGAAAGGCAGGAACGCGTTCTCGAGCTGATAGAACGTCTCGAAGTCATAGGTGTAGCCGACGCCGATCGTCGGTCCGTGGTAACCGTTGCACCAGGTGACGTAGTAGCGATCTTCCAGCCAGCAGACGCGGGGATCGTAGCCGTACTGCCATTGACCGACTTCGGGATCATCGCACACGAACCGGATGCGCTCATGGTTGAGCTCCCACGTGATGCCGTCCTTGCTTCGGCCCGCGTGAAGTTGCATGTTGCGGCATGTGTCATCAACCCGAAACACGCCCGCGAACGCGCCCTTGTAGGGTACGACGGCGCTGTTGAAGATGCTGTTGGACGTTGGGATGAGGTCGCGCGGTATCACCGGATTGCCGCTGTAGCGCCAGACGACGCCTTTGCAGTCGGCTGGCTTGTCCTCCCATGGGATGTTCGGCAAGTCGGGACCGATGATGGTGCGCGACGATGAGGCAGAGCTCATAGAGACTGGGTCCTTTCGGTCGACAGATGATGCCCGCGTCGCCGCGGGGAGCTTGTGAAGTCTAGCACGAGCCGTGCGGGAGCGTCAAACGGTTGGGCCGGACGCGGCTGGGCGCCCATGTCGCGAACCCCGAAGGGCGCCGCGAGCGTCAGG